>JGI24143J45723_1001218_pt1 | contig 12446 bp, 13 predicted proteins | sample BarGraIncu00432A_FD_45723 | JGI IMG/M metagenome (IMG submission 45723)
TTTCACTGCTACGGCAATAGCTACCGCACCCGCCAATCCAAGCACAATCAACTTCTATAAATGCGGTACAAACGGCACGACAACCGCACCAACCACAACCGCAGGCATAACAAACATTACTGGTAGCAACATCGGAAGCTGGAACTACTCAACCTCAGCGGTTGTTTTTGACCCAGCAGGAGTAACGTCTGGCTTTGTAGGGACCTACCCTATTGCGTGCATTATAAGCGCGACTTAATAGCTTCGTATCTTATTTAAAACCCCGGACACATCGTCCGGGGTTTTAAATAATAGAGTAATAAGCTACTGTATGTCGCTAGGAAGTGGGAACTGCAATGCAAACCGCTTCACTTCTAAGGCTAAGACGCCAAGCTTCGTCTCGTCATCCCTATCATCAATTGCCTGTTTCATCCACTCGGCAATTTGCGCCATATGTTCCTGCTTGAGACCGCGCGTTGTTATAGCAGGCGTCCCCAGGCGAATGCCACTTGGCCTGAACGGAGGCAACGGATCATCTGGAACGACGTTAGCATTTAATGTCAGGCCGATTTTATCAATCGCAATTTCAGCCACCTTGCCATCGATGCCAAAACTTTTATACACGTCAGCCAGAATCAGATGATTGCTCGTCCCGCCGGTTACTAGTTGGAAATCGCGTTTTGACAGCTCGTCAGCCAGCGTAGCAGCATTCTTGACTACTTGTGCCGCATACAGTTTAAACTCAGGTTGTAGGGCCTCTCCAAAGGCCACAGCCTTGGCGGCAATCGAATGCATATGCGGTCCGCCTTGCATTCCAGGAAATACCGCTCGGTCAATCAGTGTCGGAATGTTTTCGAGCGTCTTTTCAGGAGCGCGTAACGGATTGCCAACAGTCCCCTTAGACAGGATCAATCCACCGCGTGGTCCGCGGAGCGTCTTGTGCGTCGTGGTCGTAATAACGTGAAAGCCATAATCAAAAGGATTAGCCGCCACGCCGCCAACAATCAGTCCAGCGATGTGGGCCATGTCAGCCATTAACAGCGCGCCGACTTCGTTACCAATGGCAGCGAATTTGGCATAATCAAGCTCGCGGGGATACGCGCTAAAACCAGCCAAAATAATCTTTGGTTTGTGCAGGAGTGCAAGTTCGCGAAGATTATCATAATCAATTTCACCAGTCGAAATATCTTTCATCTTGTAACGAATAAAGTTGTATAAGTGAGCACTGCGCGTCACCGGTGCGCCATGCGTCAGATGTCCGCCATGGCTCAAGTCCATCGCCAACACCGTATCCCCTGGCTCTAACCATGCGCTGTAAACAGCTTCGTTAGCTGGTGCTCCCGAATGAGCCTGGACATTGGCGTGATCAGCACCAAACAACTGCTTTGCGCGATTAATCGCCAGCTGCTCTACCTGGTCGGTAAATTCTTGACCGCCATAATAACGACGTCCTGGATAGCCTTCAGCGTATTTATTCGTAAAAACACTGCCAAGCGCTGTCAGCACGTCACGGCTAACATAGTTTTCGCTCGGAATAAGTTCAAGCCCTTCACGTTGGCGCTTCTCTTCGCCGGCAATAAATGTCTGTATTTGAGTATCTTTCACGATCAATAATCTCCTAATTCCCCTATTATATCATTATTGACTATATATCATGGATGATATACTATAGAGGTTATGATAAATGATACCTACAAAACCAAGATTGGAACCTTAATACAAGAGACGAGACAGTCACGAGGACTTACCCAGACGCAGCTGGCAGAGGCCTTAAACACCAGCCAAAGTGCCATAAATCGCATCGAAAAGGGTGGACAAAATATCAGCCTTGAGATGTTAGCGCGCATTAGCGAAGTTCTGTCAAGTCAAATTGTGACTGTTAACCAATCGGGAATTATCAATTTTCGCGTTGACGGTGGCCACCAACTCTCTGGTAGCATTACGGTCAACACCAGCAAGAATGCTGCCGTAGCCCTACTCTGTGCTTCACTGCTTAACCGCGGCACAACCACGCTTCGACATGTTGCGCGTATCGAAGAAGTTAATCGTATCATCGAAGTTCTTAATAGTATCGGTGTTAAAACCAGGTGGTTTGGCGACAACGACCTAGAAATTACCCCGCCAGCCAAGCTAAAATTAGATGATATGGATGTAGAAGCAGCTCGTCGAACACGCAGTATTATTATGTTCCTTGGTCCACTGCTCCATCGTTATAAAACTTTTAAACTTCCCTACGCCGGTGGTTGCAACCTCGGCGAACGTACTGTCGAACCACACCTCAGTAGCCTGCGTGCATTTGGACTTAGCGTAGAAACGACAAAAGGTTTTTACGAATCTACCGCGGCGCCCGTCAAACCGGAGCGAGCGATCGTTTTATCCGAGCGTGGCGACACAGTAACCGAAAATATTTTGACGGCTGCCGCTCTTAACGATGGCATCACCATTATTCGCAATGCTAGCCCTAACTACATGGTGCAAGATCTGTGTTTCTACCTCGAGAAACTCGGCGTTAAAATCGAAGGTATCGGCACGACTACCCTTACCGTTCATGGCGTCAGGGACATTAACAAAAATGTGGAATATTCACCGAGCGAAGATCCAATTGAAGCGATGAGTTTTATCGCAGCCGCCATTGTCACCAAGTCGGCCATTACCATCAAGCGCGCACCGATTGAATTCCTCGAAATCGAACTAAAGACACTCGAAGACATGAACTTCGAATACGAGCTATCAGACGAGTACACCGCCAGAAACGGTCAAACACGTCTCGTCGATATCACAACAAAAGTGAGTAAGCTCAAAGCTCCACAAGACAAAATTCACCCCCTTCCTTTTCCTGGACTCAATATCGATAACTTGCCGTTCTTTGCCGTTATTGCAGCTACCGCTACAGGTCGGACGCTTATTCATGACTGGGTATATGAGAACCGGGCAATCTACCTTCTCGAACTCGCCAAGCTGAATGCGAATATTCAACTAGTCGACCCGCACCGCGTCTACATTGAAGGTCCGACAAAATGGAAACCAGCTGAAATAATTACACCGCCCGCCCTAAGGCCTGCCGTTGTCATACTCCTAGGTATGCTCGCAGCCCCAGGTGTATCAGTACTCCGCAACGTCTACTCAATCAACCGTGGCTACGAAGACCTCGCCGAACGACTCAATACAATCGGTGCCAAAATTACCGTTATACGCGATATTACCGGTTAAAGATTAGGCATACGGATTATATGAACGGTCTGCTGGCTCGCTAAAGCCGCGGGTTGAAGCGGTGGCACTTGGCAACCCAGAACCTGAACGCGGACGCATACTAGTGCGGGCAACATCATTACCCGGAGCAACCGACTTCGCACGCTGTGCGCTATACGATTGACCGATTATCGATCGATTATACGACCCCACTGACTGCCGAGACTGCTCGAGCTGTTGCCGCTGCCCAAACGACGTTGGACTGACCGACCCAATATGACCGGCGTTAGCCACCTCGGCATAGCCACTGCTATGCAACGGCTTACCAGGGTCAGCGTTAACGATATATTTATTTAAATCTATCATGGTTGTGCTTTATGTACTCTCAGTATATACCTTACACGCTTCCGTAGTATACATATTTAATCTCAAGGCAAAATCAGATGCTATTATTTATTAGCTCGCTTTTTGAAAAGCACTCCCAGCGAAATACGCCGTGAATATTCGAGCACTCCAAAGCGGAACAGACGAACGGCAATCGCTAATGCAAGAGCCGCACTGACTGCCAAAATACTCATGCCAATCAACGCATCGGCTGTCGTCAGATTGCCAACCGCGTTACGGAGCATTAGAGGGATTGGTGCCGTCAAGGGGAAGAATGATAGAAATCGCACCAATGGCGAATCAGGCGCGGATATAAACAGCGAAACAGCGTACAGCGGGCCAAATATAAACATCATGACCACACCAAAAAAGCCGCCAGCCTCCTTGGCCGTTGGAGCAACAGCGCCGACCGCCACCAGTAGGCCCGTGAACAGTAAAAAGCTTAACATGAATATCACGGCCTCTATCGCAATACGCATTGGGTTAAGCGGTATATTGCTAAGGTCAAGATTCGGTAACAATAACTCGTTATGAAATAGTGCGTAGATAATTATGATCGGTACAAGAATAATAATTATCTGCATGATTGCCAGTGTAATAAGTGAAAAAATCTTACCGATAATGAGCGTCTTCGCCTCGATAGTCGTGAGGATCATTTCAGTAACCCGATTCTCTTTCTCTTCGGTCGTACTCGTCAACATTTGGCTACCGAACATCGAAATTAAAATGTAAAACAGTACCAAGAAAATACCCGGTGCAATCAGCTCTTTAAAGCCATCAAATGGCTTGCCGTCCTTATAGGTCGTTGCGCTAAAAGCTACCTTATCTTGTAAAATGGCTGTCGTCTGCGGGTTGATCGTTGGTCCGACTGATTGTTGTAAAATGACCTTGGCTACTGCCTCGTAGCGACTATTGTCGAACAGGCCGACATCCTTGGCGTACACTTCAACTTTTTCTTTGCCGACTGCTTTTGGATAGTAAAAATAGGCGTCTAGTGACCCTGCGGTGACTTTATCGATATTCGCCTGCTTGTCCGTTGATTCTGATGCTCCAAGCTGCTGAAGAATCTGCTTGTTAATGAGGCCACTTTCGTCAGTGACGACGAGTGAGAATTTTTGATTTTTCGTATCCTGGGCTGCCTTATCAGTTGCCTGATTAGAGAAAAAGATAATGCCAAAGATGGCGCCAATAATAACAGGGAACGACAGCGACATTATCCAGAATGATTTTTTCTTTAATGTGCGAACTACCTCAAAACGAAAAACAGTGCCAAAATTATACATTACTGTTCCTCCTCGGTTTGTTCGTTTTCGTCACCGTACACCTTGATGAATATGTCATCAAGCGAGGCGTCGCCGAACTCGCTCTTCACATCGGCAATAGTTCCGTACGCGCGCGCAACGCCATCTTTTAAAAGGATAATCCTATCACACAATCGTTCGACTTCTTCCATTTGGTGCGTCACAAAAATCACCGTCGCCCCGCCTCGTTGATGCTCTTCAATAATATCCATAAGGAGTCGGCGATTGACTGGATCGAAACCTTTTGTTGGTTCGTCCAAGATGAGCAGGTCTGGATCGTTCATAATCGTAATGCCAAGCTGAATTTTTTGCTGCTGACCACCGGATAATTTATCAATGCGCGTCGTTGCCTTGTCGCTTAATTTAACCCGCACCAAAAACTCTTCAGCACGCTTTCTGGCGTCACTTCTGGAAAGGCCCTTCAGCTGACCGAAATAAAGCATGACATCAATAACAGACTCTTTTTTATACAGTCCCCGCTCTTCGGGCAAATATCCGAGTTTTATGCCAGATGAAACAGAGAATGGCTTTCCGCCGACCAAGAGCTCGCCGCCCGTTGGTTGATACAAACCGAGTAGGGCACGTATGGCAGTTGTTTTTCCAGACCCATTGCTCCCCAGAAACCCGAATACCTCACCCTTATAGACGTCGAATGACAGGTCTTTAATAACAGTTTTGTTACCGAAGTCCATTCGAAAATGACTCAGACTGACGACCGACTCTCGAGCTATTGATACAGCACTCACGATGTTTCTCCCCTTTGAAATCAGATGCTACATCCATCGTATCACATACACAAGACATAACTTATGACCTCTCACGACTAACTGAAAAATGGGTTTTGGGTTTTATTATTCGTTATTATCGTCGAGGTTAACTTTAATTGTGACATTTGACGGACCAGTGTTCCAATTAAGGTTATAGTCGTCGGCTGATGGTGTTACACCCATAAGGAATTTATTTCGAATGGCGTCATCTCGCAGCTTACTCGAAACCGTCATTCTTAGGTATTCGCTCTTCGCCGACTTGAAGTGCAACTGAACATATGAGGCGCCTGGATATGGTTCCTCGAAATACACAAACCCGGCATTAGTAATTGCTTTTGAAAGCTCCGCAACGGTTACGTCAACATTTTTACCATGGGCATATTGCATACTGGATGAATAGCTCCTGCCTGAATCCCATTCGTAAATCCTTTTTTCACCAAAAACCGATTGACTGGTAAGTTGATACGTATCGTTCAATTTGAGACTGTTATAAATTGCGACGATCCTATCTTTTCGAACCGCATTGTTATAAACAGGGTAAAAGTATTGCCACGCAAGTACCCCGAACAAAACAACCACTACGCCGATGGAAAAAAGGACAATTATTTTACGTTTTTTTGAAATAGATTTCTTTATTTTTTTAACCATAGGCGTATTGTAGTCTGAATGTCAGCCTATAACAAGTGAAGGTAGCATATAAGGTTGCTACGGCATTTCTGTTACACTTATGGTATGAAGATTATTCAAATAAACAACGATCAGCTCGAGGTTAACGAAAGTGGAACTAGTGCATTAATAATCGGTATTCTATTTGTCCTAGTGGGAATTTATACCGCTCTGTCTCCGCTACTTTTAAAAGGCGCCGCGTGGTGGATGTCATTAATTGGGGCAGGAATCATAGCAATCAGCGTGTTTGTTGTCTTTTCTGCAAAAAACAGACACATCGTATTCTTAAAAACAGGCACTTCCACTGTTACAGAGACAAAAGTTATTGGTGGCAAATCACAAACGGTCAGCTTTGATGCAGGCCAGATTGTATCAGTAGGGCTCGAAACACGGACACAATACCAACAGAACACGTCAAGTACATCAAACAATACAACTCCTCAACGAGAACGAGTCAGTACGCTCTTCATCACGCTTCGCGACAATTCCGAGATTCTCCTTGCGACAAGCAAAAATGGTATGAATGGTATAAACATCAGCGGAGTGAACGTATCTTCTTTTGGCGCAGCTCCATTATCCAAAGAAGCGAATCAAATATCGCAGTTTTTTGGCGTTCCCCTAAGCTCTAGTAACCAAGGTACGGTTGGCCTTGAAGATATCGGTCGTGTTATTGGCGGAATTACAAACGGATTCGAATTATCACCGCAACAACCAATAGTCAACTTAGCACAGCCGGTGGTCCCCCAAGCACCCCTACAGCCACTGCAACCAACGACTCCAGCTCAACAGCCAGTCGTCGTTAGTACGCCCGTAGACATACCTCCACAAACACCACCTACACCTCCAGTGGGACCTTCATTTTAATACAATAGATAACGTAAATTGGTACAGCACTTTGGTTGAAGTTAGAACCAGATTAATGGTTCTAACTTAATGATTTCCGATTTGGTCCAGACCCGCGCCGTGTTCGATATTATTACTGGATTACTTAGGCAAAGCAAAATAGATTGCACAGATCACGAGAAAACCGGCAAACAAAACAAGGAATGCCCGAACAAGTTGATAAATAATATTTCTCAATTTTCTATGTGGCGTAGGCTGCGCCATAACTGCCGAAAAAGCGTCTTGTAATGTTGAAGGCGTAAAGTAACGAAAGCAAAACGCCCCCTGCTAAAAATAGCCAGGGGGCACGGTTTTACGTCATCCGCAGACGTCTTACTACTACTTGCGGGGCCAGCCGCTGGTCTCGCTCAGCGGGGTCTGCCAGTAGGCGGGGTCCGGGTTGTACTTGGACAGGAGGTCGTAGTTCGACTTCCTGCTCTCGTACTCGCCGAACGATCCGTCCGTACGGGGCTTGATGTCCGCGGGCATGTGCTCCCAGTCGGACACCGCCTGCTGGGCGACACGTGCGAAGTCGTCCGCCGAAGCGACCGACTTGAACGTTCCGACCGGCTGAAGCTCCCAGCCCCCGTTGGGGGTGGTGCGGACCAGCAGGTCGATAGACTTGCCGCCGATGGCCGTGGCCTGGAACGTGGGGTACTCCCCCTCGAATCCCGGCTGGACCCCCAGGTAGATCGGGTCGTTGAACCCGACGCTCTGGATGAACGACGTCGCCTGAGCGACCTTGCTGACCTCGGTGACCGTGATCGGCATGAATGACCTGCCGACCAAGACACCACCCATGGCCACGCTGACCATGAGCAAGAACACCGTGGCGAACCGATAGGCGGTCAGCCACTTCTGTCGGCGAGATCCGCCGCTTGCGTTTCGCATGATTTCTCCTTGAAGGTATGCTAGGGCTTCCCCATACCAACGGACTCTCGCCGTCAGTTGCAAGCTGGACTCATTTCCAGTTTACCGTTCAAGATAGTACACTATTCTGAACGGTAAACTGGAATGACGCAATTGTTATAAGTAGCAAAGAACTGCTCAATTCAGGCTTTCTAAAGAACACCGGAAGAGCTTAAGTGATTATAACAAATATTTGCAAAAAGTCAATAGGTACGTGCACCATCTGTCCCCTAGAGCGGGATAATGATACCGAAAGATCAAATTAGTCATCAAGTTCTAGAGTAATTCGCGATCAACAAACTGAACCTGGGGACTAGGAATAAACTATACTATCGATTTTCTACAGCATTATGTGCGAAGTTAAAACTAAACTAAGGAGTGTCTACTATGATAGTGTCGCCGTCACGTAGTGTTTTATACTTTATGCCTGTTGACTTAATATGTTCCAGTTCCTTCTGTACAGACTGAGACTCGGGATGATCTGAATCGTAGTGAACGATTGGATAGAAATCAATTAATCCATAACCCTCCCATATAATGCCTGGCTCATACCCATCTGCTCGTACGTTCGGATCGTCAACCATCTCGACACCTTTGAGCGATGGGGCTAGGACGCATATTCCCGCGCTGTATCCCGCATATACGAGCTTGTTCGTTCTTATGAGCCTGTCAATCACTTCACTAAATCCACTCTTTTCCATAGCTTTACGAAGCAAAAAGGAATTGCCGCCTCTCACCCAAACCACATCAAAGTTACTTAGTTTTTCCACCAATGCATCCGGCCTTCCAAAATAATCTCTTAGATCAACATGATCAGGCATAAACCCTAACGAAGACATATCGTCTAGTTCACCCTGAAGGCCTTTTACTTTCCGTCCTAAATCAGTACTGTAGTCGAGCGCATTATCAATAACCGCAACTTTTGCATCAACTTTATTAACAAGCCGCTTAAAGCCTTCTATATCATTTCCAACTTTGTATGATGAGAGGTATAGTTTCACCTCTTAATAATAGCATCCAAATTAATTTCTATGTATAACTGAAATTGGTACAGCGTTATGTACGAAGTTAGAACTGTATTACTTCTTTAAGAACTGGCCGAATCCGACCCTTCGGCATCAGGATAAAACTTATCAAGATATTTATTAATCGCCTCGTTTAAAAGATCAGTGAGCCCAACTTGCTCCAAGACTGGGAGCAGGGCAACATTGAAGTTTTTCTCGATAACCGCCTTGTAGTCTTTCGCCTGCAATAATGTCAGTACCTCATCTGGTGTATCGACTGAATCAAACGTACCCATGTCGAGATTAGGCGCAAAGGTAAACCAAGTAAACTTTTCACCATCAACAAAACAAAATATAGCAAAGTCTTTAGCTTCTGATTGAAGCTCCAGTTCAGGGTAGTCGGGCTGGAAGTTAGCTAGTCGTTTGCTAACAACTTCTTGACGTTTTGTTGCAATAGTTCTTACTTGCTCTGCAACGATATCAAAGTAGTCAGGAAGTTGAATAGTTGTGAGATCGACTAGTTCAGTAGATGGTGTTGCTACTTCCCCTGATAATAATTCCAATTTGCGAGCAGTCTTTCCTATTGCGATTGATCGAAGTTCTCGAAGTTGTACTACTTTAGCAGCTTCAAGTTCAAGAACAACGTCCTCACCGTAAGTGAGCGAAGCATTGTACTGCTTTTTGCTAAGATCAGTAAGCCCCAAAAGGTCGCCACGCTGTGCTTCTTTGATTGCAAGGTTACGGTCATATTCCAGTAAAGCTTCCTCATATTGCTGGCGTAAATCGTCCGGTACGTTATCGCCAGCAGCTTCCATCATCCTTTCAAGAAAGTCAAGACGACTCTGCGAATAATTAGCAAGCGTGTCAACTCGCTTATCACCTGTGATAAACTCTTCTTCGACTTCACCTGTTGATTTCATAGCCATTTCAGCCTGCATTGCACGAGTAACTGTTATTGCTGGATCACCCGTTTTACTCAAAGGCCCAGTCCAGCCTGTACGAATCTCGTCGTATTGAGATCGTTTATCTGGATTAATTAGAATNCCTCGCGCCTTATTGAGTAGTCGAGCCATACGTTCACCTTTTGCCCGAAATTCAGCAGCCAGCCCAGTAAGTCGGTCCGGGTGATATTGAGCAAGTTGCCTATTTATTGCCTTATTAATATCAGAGGAATCCGCTTCAGAATCGACTCCAACAACTGCATAAAAATCAACAATATAATCGATACCTTCTTGGGGTCCGTATGACATCATATCTCCTGAATAATTTCATTCATTTTGTCACATTCAAAGGAATTATAAAAGCATAAACATTTTGGTACAGCACTTTGGTGAAAGTTAGAACGATAATTACTACTTAGCCCTATAATTATTCATAGCATGGATAACAAAGAAGCAATCCTAGAAGAAGCGGCTAAAACATTGAGCTGGCTACTTGATACTTATGAAGATCAGGGACTTATTTCGATTTATCTGTGGGGTTCTATTATTACTCCCGATTTTAATCAAAAGGCTAGTGATATTGATGCCGTCGCCTTCCTATCTGATAATGCCAACTTTAATGAGCTCAATAAGATACGCGAGTGGCTTCCCACTAAGAATCCTAAACTAGTCAGACTTCAAGTTAATTTCTTTTACATAAGTGAGCTGACAAAAGAAAAACCAGTTCGTAGTCAGCTAGGTAGGCTCTCTACGCCTGAGCAAGCAGTCTTTGATTTTCCTTTTTGGCAGTATGTATGCGGTAAGCGAATTGATGGCTCTATTTTCCCTAACGTAAAACCTGAACAATTCCTAATCGATCAGATAAACGTTGTTCAAGAACGCGAAGAATGGGCAAAGAACCCTAAAACTCCAAATGATATTGAATACTACTGCAAGTCATTAATATGGCTATGCTGGGCTATACAGAAGTTGAGCCATGATAAATCAGTTTTTTCTTGGAAGACGCTCGAAAAAGAAACCACTAATGAAACAGGGGCATTAGTAACTAAACTAATCGATTTAAAACAAAGTAATTGGAATCAAGATTTGTTAACAAATAACCTGACATTTCTGATCGAATCTGGAAATGTAATAATTTCTAAGATTTAATTTCGGAGAGGCTAGAACCAAATAACAGATAGGGCTTCAAAATGGTCTATTTTGAAACAAAAAAGTAGAACCGATTAACAGTTCTACTTTAGACATTTTCGCTTTGGTACAGCGTTATGTACGAAGTTAGAACCTCATTGACTATTCACGTTAGCTAAATTGAAAATGAGTCGCCACCTTTATCTATCAAAAAGGCCTCTCCGTGCTCCCCTAATATACCGCCGGTTACCAATTCCCAACTTCTGACCGCAGAAAGCAAATCCTCACAGTACTTTTTAACGCTTATTCGAACAAGATTTGGCATCGAAATGCCGTCGACAGTGTTATTTGTTGCCCTAAGCAGGTGCATTCCATTTTCAAATAATTGAAACTTATCCAGTACTACGTTGCTATTGGATGAACGACTCGTATACTGTGTCATACCAACTTCGCCATTATGCAGAACAACACAACGAAGTGCATAAGCATCTTCGCCAGACATACTTCCAGCATACGAAGGCATGTATGCTTCAAACCAACTTACATAACGTGTTCTGACACTATCCGAATGATGGTCAATATAGCCACAAATATCTGGCAGACTCAGAGAGCTCATAAAAGCAGAATAGAAAAAGCCTGCATTTATAGAATTCTGTATCGACTCGAGCAAATCATTCATTGATACTCATTATAAATGAATTTCTATGTATAACTTAAATTTGGTACCCCGGGTTGGAATTGAACCAACGACCTTAGGCTTAGAAGTCCTCTGCTCTATCCACTGAGCTACCGGGGCGAATATTACGCACTGGGTTGTACCTTTGATTATTATAACAAAGTTTGCCCCCACGATACCCGATTCACAGAAAGGTTTATAATAAGAGTATAAGGAGGAATAGATATATGACAGATGTAACAGATAATGGCCCGGCGCCATTTGTCGCGAATATCGAACAGGCGACACTCGATAATGATAATTATCGAACGACTTTATGGACAGGTAAGAATTTACAGGTTACCTTAATGTGCATTCAGCCAGGACACGATATCGGCCTCGAAGTTCACGATACGCATGATCAATTTTTACGTATCGAAGCAGGTCAAGCAACAGTATACACCGGTCCAACCAAAGACAATCTGACCTCATGGATAGCCAGCAACGACGATGCCGTACTAGTTCCGGCGGGTTCATGGCACAATCTCGTAAACACTGGCGACATACCGCTAAAAGTGTACTCAATTTATGGGCCGCCGCAACACCCGCACGGAACAGTCCATGCTACTAAGGANGAAGCG
>JGI24143J45723_1001221_pt1 | contig 12424 bp, 5 predicted proteins | sample BarGraIncu00432A_FD_45723 | JGI IMG/M metagenome (IMG submission 45723)
GTTAATTGTCAGCTATGTATACCACAAGGAAACCTGGAAATTGCGTCAGCTCAAAAACTGGAGTAAATTGTTTGTCAATAGTGCAGTAAAAGTATAATTCATCCCTGAGCAAAAAATCAATTCAATAATAGAAAAGCTCCATTGCTAATTTACAGCAATGGAGCTTTTTAATTATTTCTTATTTCAGTTTCTAATATTTAATATCGAATAAGAAATAAGAAAAGCAAAACGGATCACATGATATTGTTGTGGGGAAAGCAAAGTCATCCAATAGCAATTGGATGGTAATTTTTAAAAATCTTACTTTTTTTAATTCAACCTACCGTATAATAAATTGGAACAATCAGTAAATCAAATATTTACAATGCCATATTTTGTATTTAATTTTCCCAGGTACAGATTCAAATTATTTATTTTGATGTTCGTTTCCAAGAACATGGGTGACTTAGTCCCGAATACTCTACTCGGGATGGTGCAGATAAACAGGACTTTAACCTAAACAATCTTCTTCATAACCATAGAAGATTATTAAGACGGTGGAATTGTAATTCCTTTATTAAGATCAGGGTAATTGGGACAAAAAATAAGGTTAGGTTGACAGGATAATTATCTTTTGGTAAGTCAAATTGCTGACATTGCTGACATTGCTGACATTGCCGATTGCACTTTTAGTATTTTACACAATTCAATACCTTGTATTTATTTTACATTCAATCATCTCTAAGATTAAAAAAAGAGAGAAAATGAGAAACGGCAATCTCAGCAATGTCAGCAATGTCAGCAATCTCGATGTACCCTTTTTTTAATTATCCAGGGTATTTGCCGATGGATCGGGACAGGCAGGGATTTAGTGTTCTACCTTTTTTTTCTCAGCATCTACTATATAGTAATTTTCAATCTTCTATAAATCAATTACATGTAAGCTATCTATATTACAAAAATTATAGTTGGTTCGATTCTTAAGTTATTTATTTTGATGTTCGTTTCAAAGAACGTGGGGGACTTAGTAACCAGGCAATGTCCCCCAGAGCCCTAATCTTATTTATCTTCTTGGACTGATAAACCTTTCATAAGATAGATAAGATTTAGGTTGTGACGGCTGATTCCCCGAGTACTCGGGGCTAAAATTTTATAATAAAAGTAAGATTCTTTCAAAAAAACTATTCATCTTCCATCCAGGCTTTACCGGGATCAACTTTTTTGTTTCTCAGAATGCGGGCTTTCAATTCGAATGTCCTTATACGGTCCTTATACAAATTATGTGTGTTCATTGCGGCAACATCTAATGACGCATCGGTGTTATCATCCCAGCGCCTGCACAGGTAAAGAGGTTGATAGATACGTCCAATTTTGTATCTTCCTGAAATAGCCAAACCCAACCCGTAATCTTCGCCATAACTTACATTGGATACACGAATTTTACGTAGTACCGGCGTGTAGAAGGCACGTGGGGCACCCAACCCGTTGATCCGTAGCGCATTGTTCGGGCCATTGTCATCGGTCCATTCCCTGTGGTCGATTACTCCCTCAGGAAGTTCTTCCAGGTTAAAATTGGTCATCCTGTAGCTGCCAATTACCATGGCACAATTCTCTTCGTAAAATTTATCAACAATGATCTGTAGTGTATTTTCATCAATATATAAATCATCACTGTCGAGCTGAACTGCAAATTTACCGCAAGAAGTATTAAAAACGCCTTCGTTCCAGCAACCTCCTATACCAAGATCTTTTCGTTCAGGGATAATATGAATGAGCTTCCCTTGTTCAGCATATTCGTTTAAAATATCAGTAGTCCCGTCAGTTGAGTAATTGTTGATGACAATCAGGTTGAATCGGAAGGTAGTTTTCTGTATCAGCACCGACTCAATTGCATCCCTGATAGTCCTGACCCTGTTATGAACCGGTATGATTACCGATACCTCCGTTTCAAATTCTTCAGAGAAATTTGTTTCAGGAAACGGGGCCACCAATAAAGCGCCGATATCACGTAAATGGGCAGTACATACCTGCTCCATTTCGAGTTGTCGTTCTCGTGCAGCAGTTTTTACATAATCAAATTGTATTTCTCCTGAGGTGCGTGTATCTGTTTCAACTTGAGTAAATAAATATTCAGGAATATGAACCAATTCACCCATTCGGCTGGCACGCAAGCGTAAGGCATATCTTCCTCCGAATTTCAGCATCTCATAATTTTCGTACCTGAAAGCTTTCAAAACCTCTGCCCTGTATAGCCTCACAGGACCGAAATTAAAATCATCGCGTAAACTTCCAAGCTGATGATCGATCAATGGATGTGGTGTAAGTATACTTTCTTTCATTTCCATATAATCGGCATATGCCATGGGGGCTTCTGTATATTCAGCCACCTGAATCAATCGCTCGATAGCTCCCTGACCAAGTTCAATGGTTGAATCGCCAAGTGCAAGAAGTGCAAAATCTGCTTGTACCATTTTGGCAATGTGTCTGATGGTTGAACAGGATCCGTTTTCCTGTACAATTATAAGTTCACAGTTTACCAGATTCACCTGGCATTTGGAAAGTACAAATACATGATTTACCAATGAAGATGCCCGTAACTGATTGACCAGCATTTGACTGGTCTCTTCGTTACTAAAGGCAAAAAAACAATCCACTTTTCGATTCATGACAATTTTTTAAAGTTTAATCACTTTCACTTTACTTATTTCGCTTTCGTTATGAAGGCGATCAAGTGCCGAAATACGTACTTCATAATTTTTACGTAATTTACGGGAATTTGGTTTAAAAACCAACCTTTTATTGCGGGTAGTAGTGAATATATTTTCAGGATTTTTAGCATCAAACTTCTGCCCCACGGGATTCATATAAACCACATATCCAACCGTTTTGTCCATTTCATTGATTGATGGGTCGCTCTCCCATTTCAATTTGTGCCCTCGCTTTCTAAAACGGCTGGGTTGATATGGTGCTTTATTATCAATCCATGGCATGGTTGGTATCAAGGCAGGGTATTTGTATATTTTATTTTGAAGGTTTTCTGTGAACCCAAACAGATCTCGTTTAAAGTGGATGCTGCTGTAAAAAGCGCTTCCTCCAATATTCGGAGTCTGTCGGGTTAACTGTATTTGCCGGATTAGCTGATTTGGATCTTTCCATTCGGCAATAGTTGATTTCGCTTCCAATTTATAAACGGCATGACCGATGTACATCGCCCTGTTGTAAGCATGAGCTGCCCACCATTTGGTGAGGGTCAGAAAATCAACTGATGGATGACCAATTTGCCAATATAGCTGAGGTAAACAATAATCGATCCACCCATTCTTCTGCCATTTCAGGATGTCGGCGTACAAATGATCGTAGTTGGTAGTTCCGGCTGTGGTTTCAGAGCCTTCGGGATCGTCAGCCTTGTTCCTCCAAACGCCAAATGGACTGATTCCAAATTTCACCCATGGCTTTATTTTTTTTATATTTGCTGAAAGCATTTGGATCAGCTGATCCACATTGTCGCGTCGCCAATCCGCTTTCTGTTCGGGCAAAAATCCACGGTTGTAAAGAGCAAATGATGCTTGATCGGGAAAATCTTCTTTCAGCGGATAGGGATAAAAATAATCGTCGAAGTGAATGGCATCTACATCGTATCGGGCAACGATATCGGTTACAACCTTGACTACAAAATCACGGGTTTGAGGCAATCCCGGATCGAAATACAATTTGCCACCATAGTTGACTATCCACTCCGGATGTTTGAATGCAATGTGATTTGCTGCCAGTGGTTCACTTGCATTGAGGGCCACCCTAAAAGGATTTAGCCATGCGTGAAACTCCATATTCCTTTGGTGACATTGCTCAATCCAAAATTGCAGTGGATCGTAAAAGGGGTTGGGAGCTTTGCCCGGAGTGCCGGTCAGATACCTGGACCATGGTTCCAATGCTGATTGATAAAGAGCATCCGAAGCTGGCCGTATTTGCATGATGATGGCATTCATTCCATTTTTAGCATGCATATCAAGAATTTCAATCACTTCTTTTTTTTGCTGATCTGTAGAAAGACCTGGCTTTGAAGGCCAGTCAATATTATTGACAGTTGCGACCCAAACACCTCGAAACTCACGCTTGGGGGTTATTTGTGCAAACAAATCGAAACAAAATAGCAAACTGACTGTTAAAAAGAGTCTGAACATACAAACAGATTTAAAGATGGAACAAAATACGGCTATCCTAATGAATTTATGCATAAAAAGAATATTTTTTTTCAAGGTGGAATTGTTGAAAACCTAGTTTCTATTGATTGATTTATTCACTCACACGCTATGTTATGGCATGAAATCAAGAGGTCCAGAACGATCAAAAGTCATATAGTATGGATTCATTCTGATCTATATACTCTCATATACAGTGTCTTAATAAAAATGAAAATAATGAAAATTAAAGCATCTTACTTGAGCTGACATTTAGTAGATACAGATTTTTTTTAATACCTTTGTTCACCTCAAATAATTGAAATAGCACTTTTTTTATAAAAAGATAATATTCTTGAAAACTAAAGTGCTAGTTCGTACGTTATATAGGTAGCTACTTCAAAGCTGGTTACTTTGGTTAGCTCATGGTTTATTAGGTTTAGTTGGTTTAGGTTAGTTTCCCGTCTCAACGGGTGAGAAGGCTGTCAGAGGACAGCCTTTTCTAATTTAAGCCATCTGGCAATGAGGTTATAACTTATTAAACTACTTTGCATTGTATGTTTATTTGTGCTTGATGACCAATGATTTTGATTAACTTCTCTAACTCAATCCGGCTTGTTTCAATTTATATTTTGTGTACTTTCGGCGCCGAAAGAAAGTAATGGCTTCTAGCTAATCATTTACCATTCAAAAAGTTTAATCAACTTATGAATTTCGAAAAGGGAATATTTCAGCGTACAGAATTACTTCTGGGCAAAGATACAATGGAGAAGATTGTAATTAAGAAAGTGATTATCTTCGGAATTGGGGGCGTCGGAAGTTGGTGCGCTGAAAGTCTGGTGCGCAGTGGAATACGACATTTGACCATTGTGGATTCTGACCTGATTTGCATTACCAATATCAACCGGCAATTGCATGCTACCACTCACACGGTGGGTGAAGTTAAAACCGATGCGCTGAAAAAGCGGTTGCTTGAAATCAATCCATCAGCTCAAATTCTTACCCTTCAGAAAATATACGAACCGGAGAACTCTGACTCATTTGAGCTTGATTCCTATGATTTTATCATNGATGCGATCGATAGTCTGAGCAATAAGATCGACCTGATCCGCAAAGCCACACGCACCCGAGCCGTTTTCATTTCATCTATGGGAGCTTCCCTGAAACTTGACCCTACCAAAATACGCGTGGCTGAATTCTGGAAAGTAAAAGGTTGCCCCCTGGGATCAATTATCAGGAAGAAAATTCGCAAAGGAGATTTGCCTGCCAAGGAATTTATGTGCATTTACAGCGAGGAACTTTTAGAAAACAAAGGGGCAGGCTCTTCTTGTGGTACCGATAAATGCCTGTGTCCAAAATTCAAGAATTCTTCCGGTGACCCCGAACTAGCTGACCATGAATGGTGTAGTCAGAAAGCGGTGATCAACGGAACGGTGGCTCATATTACCGCCATCTATGGGTTTACATTGGCCGGACTCATTATCCAGAATATTTACAATGAAGGATAATTTGTAGCAGTTGACAAATAAATCTATATAGTTCTGATTACCTATTTATGCTAATTCCCTGATGGGTAGTTGCTATTACTATGCGGATCTAACTTTTGTAATTACAGTGAATTAGCTATCTATAAGTTGTTAGTTTCTTCCTTTATGTGATGAACCTTCAGGCTGTCTTTGGAGGGTATTCGAGATGTGTTCCAAAGGTATCTTGTGTGTTTATTGTGTGTTTATCGTGTGTTTCTTGTGTGTTAATATCACAGCATATACACACAAGAAACACACAAGAAACACACAAGATACCTTTGGAACACATCTCGAACCATATCTTATGGGTAGGTAGTACTATTTTAATTTTTCTTTATGACTCCGGGATCGTCGAAATTAGAATTGAAGAACCTTGCATCATTGACCGATCTCAATAGATTCTATTAAGCTACAATATATCTATTGCAAATCCATTATATATGAGCTGAGTAGATTGGTGAAAGAATTGTGAAAAATGTCAATCACTTTTTTTCAATTCCATTTTCCCTAAATAAATTTCTCCCGTTTCTGCAAGTTAAATAATCCGTAGAGGACAAATATCAGAGAACCAACGGCAAGGAAGATACGGTTTTTCATGGTAATTTCCTGCCATACCATTTCGTTGAGGCGGTCGGGAATATGGAATGGGTTGAGGAATATATTCCACATGGTACGGTTTAACGCACCGGATAAAATAAGCAGTAATACACCTATGATCACCATCACCACTGCTGTTCCGTTGCCGTTTTTAATGATGGTTGAAAAAAGGAATGCCAACGAACCAAGGAAGTAAATGGGGAACATGACATGCCAGGTTATTTCAAATATGTTGACCGGGGCAAGTAGTAAATAGCTCATTGCAGTGATGCCAATCATCATCAGGAATACCAGCGAAAAGACCAGTATCAGCCTGACCAGCCATACTTTGTAGCGGTAATCGGGAATGCCGAAAAGTATTTCTAGAATTCCTGCATCCAGATCGTTTTGAATCCCAAAGGTCATGGGGTAAAAAATGAGCAGCAGCCCAGGGGTGATTTGCAAACCATAGATAAAACTTTCGTCCATCTGGTTTCCGTCTAAAATACTGGTGACGGCAATGAAAAAGTAGAATGCGATGGCTGCTAAAACAAACCAGATAAACCGGTTGCCGAAAATGACCTTCATATTGTATTTCACCATTTTTCGGAACAAAGTCCATAAATTGGCGGTCGTAATTGCTGATTGCATAGTTCTAATGTTGTTATTTTTAAATTTCAAGTGACAAAGTACAGAGAGACAAAATACCAAAATAAAAGTCGTTTTCCCAGATTTTCATATTCTCACTTTCTCATTTTCTCACATTCTCATCATTTCAAATCTTTAATCAGGCACAAATAAGCATCTTCAAGAATCGGATTGACCGGCACAGCATCCTGCGTTGGCTTTTTCTTTGACAGTAAACGAACTCTGATCTGATCGCCCTGGCGCATATGGTGGGTAATCATCTGTTTGTTTTCCATCTGGTCGAAGTCAGCTGCCGGAATATCGAATTGCCAAACCATGTCTTTGGCCAGATGCACCATATCCATAGGCGTCCCGTTGTATTTTACCTGACCACGGTTAATCACTGCCACCTGGTTGCAGGAGCTTGATATATCTTCGATAATGTGTGTTGAGAAAATCACGATACGTTCGCGGCTCAATTCAACTAACAAGTTGCGGAAACGGATGCGTTCACGTGGATCAAGCCCAGCAGTAGGTTCATCGACTACCAGTATTTTGGGTAGGTGAAGTAGGATTTGTGCAATTCCAATCCGCTGTTTCATACCACCCGAGTAGGAGCCAATTTTATCTTCGCGTTTTTCCCATAAATGAACTGCTTTCAATACATATTCAATGCGGTTTTCCCTTTCTTTTTTATCAGCCAGCCCCTTCAGAATGGCCTGGTAATCAAGAAAATCTGCTGCAGGCATGTTTTCATAAGTTCCAAATTCCTGGGGTAGGTAACCTATGAGTCCCTGTAATTCTTCCCTCTGTTCTTGTGTATCTATGCCGTTGATCCATATTTTACCATAGCTCTGTCCATAAATTCCACAGATGATGCGCATCATGGTTGACTTTCCGGCTCCGTTAGGACCCAGTAACCCGAACATTCCAGTACCTATTTCAAGTGATACGCCGTTCAATGCTTTAAAAGGCTGGTGCTGTTTGGCAATAAATGGAATCTTTTTAATTGTCCTTAGAGTTTCCCGACGCAAGGTTCCGAAGCGGCCTGTGATACGGTCGATGTTAATTTTATCCTGGTATAGTTTTTTAGCCGTTACTGAAATGATCAAAGCCAGGTACCACAATACGCCAAAGGTGACTATAAATCCAATGGTTTTGGTTATCTTCCAAACGAAGAATACTTCGATTGCTGGAAGAAACCACAATAAAAAGATTTGTACCAGTTGATAGATTTTAAGCGGCCGCTTTTTGCCTGTTTCTATGGTCCTGAAATTCAGGTAAAAGCCAAACGGTTTCCACATACTCTGTGCAAGGTTTGCAATTGCAACTGAAAATAGCAAGGACCAGAAAGCAGAATCCAGATAGATGAAACTGAAATAGATTAAAGAACCCAACAAGGGTAATTGCCAGATCAGGTAATCGAATTCGGCTATAGTTTGGTACTCCTTTTCAAGACCAGCTCTGCGGCGTATTTTCTTTCCGGCTTCCCATTCACGGGAAAACTGACCTTCACGATCGTATATTTTGACAAGGTTTTGTATACAGATGTGTATGTTTTCATGCTCGTTAATCAGTTTAGTCTGTGCTTTTCGTAAACTGTTAAGCACAAACCATGTAGAGCCTGGAACAAGAATGGCTACCAATATAAAGTCAAGCATTTGCCACAATCCGGAATCTACTTTAAAGTAAATCAATGCAAAAGAACCTGCCATTAAGGCAATCTGGGTAATTTGTATGCGGAGCGTTTGCTGCTTGTACCAGTCGATGGCATTCTCGAGGCCTGAATAGAAAGTCGGAATAAATACCAGGGTCAGTAAAGTACTCAATGCTAGTCCTCCAATCACTACAATGGCAAAGGGAGCACCAATAGCGCTCACGTATTCGGCGTCGCCCATGGCCAGTGGAAGCATTCCCACGATGGTTGTAATGGCCGTAATCAAAATCGGACGCACACGCGAAAGCCCGGCAGTCATTAATGCCCGCGATCGACGGAAGCCACGTTTCCGCAGAATATTAGTATAATCAATCAGAATTATTCCATTGTTCACCACCACCCCGATCAGTATCAGGAAGCCGGTCAATGTGTTGGCATTTAACAAACTGTTGTTGGTAACAATCAATGCAATCAAAGATCCGATGGCAGCCAATGGAATTGAGAAGAGCAGGACAAATGGTGTAGCTATCGATTCGAAGACTGAGGCCATGATCATAAATATGAGCAGAATAGAGGCTCCGATCATTAAATAAAATTCCGAGAAATCGGTTTCTTCATGAACTACCTCTGCAGCAACACCAGATGGCAAATTATAATTCGCCACTAATTCGTCAATTTCATAGCGGTAGGCGGCCAGCAATTCTTTTGAATCGGCTGCTTCACTTACAAAACGATAATTAATCTCAATCTGTTTTTCCTGGTTAACACGGTTAATTCCAGCCAGTCCACTGGCATAAACAATATTTGTAAAATCCTGAAGATCGTGAATTCCACCTTGGGCATCGCTTACCTGGAGCATTTTCAGATCATCCATGTTTCGCTCAGTCTTCTGTTTTTCACCTAAAATAGGTTCTTTTTGGGTAATGATAATTTCATACTCATCAACACCCTGCTTATATTGAATTCCGGTTGCTATTTCCTTCGAGAATGAATTGATTTCCGACAATACATTTGTGAGGGTAATATTGTATTCGGTCATTAGCAAGGGATTGAAATACAAATGTACTTCAGGACGGTTATCTGAAATGTTCAGAGTAACTGTCTGCACTGACACCAGTTGATCGATGAAGTATTTCAGGTCTTCACCAACAGCCTGCATTTGTTTAAAATCCTGACCTTTGAGCACAATTTTTTCCTGATCGGTGCCAATACCCATCATTTTCTGGAAAGCGCCTCCCATGTCGCGGCTGCCTCCCTGAAAGTTACGTGTGCTTTGTGTTTGAGTGAATGAAATGGCTGAAGCTTTAATTCCCTTGGTTCGGTCGTTGATGTCGGATTTAATCTGGGCAAAGGTACGATCCGAATTATCTTTAAAATCCTTTTTCAGCTTGATGGTAACCACCGCCTGCTCTTCTTCAATTTTACTGATTACATCTTCTTTTTCGGGAATGTCAATCAATTTTTTCTCAACCTCCTGAACTGTCTGATCTGTGGTTTGAAGTGAAGAACCTGAAGGCATNGTGACATACAAGAGAATTTCTTTGTTTGCAACCTCAGAAAGTGAGCTTATACTGACTGCGAGACTAATGAAAACAGCCAGGAAGAATAATACTATTCCTCCAATGATAGTGGTTGCAGGAGAACGCATACAGGATTTCAGGAATACCAGGTAAATCTGGACCATTCGCGAATTGGTAGTTACTTTCTCGTAGAAAATATTCTTGGCAACTTTTCGACGCAGCAGCGCATAGGATGCCATGGGGACCAGCAACAAAGCAACTGCCAGGGAAACCAATACAGTTGAGATTATGGAAATTCCGACATTGAATCCAAGCATTTCAACCATGAAGTTTTTGGAAAACAGGAATGGAAGAAATACAACAATTGTTGTCAGCGTTGAGGCCAGAATAGAGCGCCAGACTTCGGTTGTTCCCTGAACCACGGCTTGCATTGGGGCATACCCTTTCCCTGCGAGCCGGTATATATTTTCGAGCACCACCACACTATTATCGAGCAGCATGCCGATGGCCAAGGCCATACCTACCAATGTTAGGCTGTTAATGCTGATATTAAAGGCATAAAACAGGTTGAAAGAGGTGAATATCGATATAGGAATGGCCAAGGCAATGAAGGATACAATGCGAAANTTTTTCAGAAATATCCACAGTACGAAAATAGCCATGATGCCACCAACCAATGCAAGTTCCATAATCTGGTTGATGTTTTCTTCCATCTGATCGGCTGAATTACTTATTTCAGCAATTTCAATTTCTTTGGTAGCCATTTTCTCGTTCAGCTTTTTCACAATCTTACGAGTGGCCTGAGATAGTTCAATCAGGTTGGCCTGGGAATCGTTAACGAGCAAGATAGTAACCGCATCTTTCCCGTTTACACGGCTGAACGATGTTTCCTCTTTCGCTCCAAAACGTACTTCAGCGACATCTTTCAGCAAAATGGGACCAGTGGCTACTACCAGGTTTTCAAGGTCTTCCACTTTAGAATATTCAGCAGTGACATGTACAAAATACTGAACGGTTTTTTCCTTCAGGTTCCCTACATAGGTGCGAGAACTGGAATTCTGCGAAAGTAATGACCTTACTTTTCCAGCTGTAATGTGATAGGCTTCACAGGCTTTGGTATCCAGAATGACTTCAATGGATTTTTGTTTCCCGCCATAAACATTGACTGCTGCAATACCGTCGATATTTTCCAGATCGGGTTTAATATCCTGATCAACGATGGTACGTACCCGATCTATCCCACCTTCACCGCGGGCCTGAAGTTCCATGAACTGACTGTTGAGCTGCTTCAGATCGACCTTGGCAACATTCACCTTCACATTGGCAGGCATTTTTGATTGAATCTCATTAATCTTTTCCTGAAGTTTTAGATAGGCATATTTGAAGTTTACTCCTTTCTTATAATAAACTACAATGGAAGCCTGCCGTGAGTTAATGTTTGACTCAATGGATTCAATGCCTTCTAGCGTGCCGATAGCTCCTTCAAGTGGGACGACCACCTGATTTTCCATGTATTCAGGAGCCATCTCAGTACCCGAACTTGCCTGAACAAACAGGAAAGGAAGTTCAGCATTGGGCAACAATTCAACCGGCAATTGTTTGTAAGAGACATAACCTAATATGGTTAGCCCCAAAAACAACATACTGATCAGTATTTTTCGTTCTATGATGAATTTCATTATAAAATGAATGAGTTATTTTATTTATACCCGTTCTATTATTTGACTAAAATATCGAATAAGGAACAAGAAATAAGAAATGTAAAACATGCACCTCGATGTTGATTGCTTCTTGTTCCTTATTTCTTATTTCTTATTTTATGGTCCTTATTCCTTATTACTAATTACTTAATATTTAATACTAATTACTGAATACTTCTTCCTTCACTGGCCTTCAATAACCCGCAATTCTTCCTCATCATCCTTATTGGGTTTAATGAACCGTTCCTTCAATCCATCAAGTACATCGAATACGCATGGTATTACGATCAGCGACATAATGGTCGAAGTGATCAATCCACCAATGACAGCTAAAGCCATAGGGGAACGCAAGGATACACTTTCACCAAAACCGAATGTGAGTGGAAGCATGGCTAGAATGGTTGTAAGTTTAGTCATCAAAATAGGCCTTATACGCTGTTGTCCGGCTTGCTTGATGGCTTCAATGCGAGGCACTCCCTCTTTTTGAATTTGAAGAATTCGGTCAACCAAAAGGATCGAGTTGTTCACTGCAATACCTACCAGCATAATGATTCCGATAACAGCCATGATATTGAGGGTCTTTCCCAGGATAAAGAAAATCAAGATCGAACCAACAATGGCAAATGGTATGGTTGTCAAAATCGTGAACGGGTGAAGTAAT
>JGI24143J45723_1001224_pt1 | contig 12395 bp, 10 predicted proteins | sample BarGraIncu00432A_FD_45723 | JGI IMG/M metagenome (IMG submission 45723)
CGATGCTGCTGAATAGTTGAAAGTAATCACATTCTCTGCCGCATTCGCTTTAAGTGTGATAGTTTTTGTCGCGTAGTCCGGAACATCAGTCCCATGTGCAATCGCAATCGCTGTTTTTGTCTCTCCTACATTGCCACTAAATGGGCCTGTTGTTTGAAACACATTTCCATCTGATCCGATATACTGCACGATGTAGGTGGTTTCTGTCGTTTTTTCCCAGATCGCATTAACTGTTGTCTTTGTGTCTGTGATCGGTTTAGAAAAATCATATAAATTGCCTTCAGAATTGTACCAATTTATAAACGTATACCCTTCTTTAGTAGGATCTGACGGTCGTGTAATATAACCGCCTGCTGGTACACTCTGATCAGGTATGTCTGTGCCACCATTGGTGTTAAAACTAACGGTGTATTCTGGTGCTGCCCATTTTGCATAGAGGATTAACCCGCCATTCCCTGTTACATAAGGCATTGTAACGGTATTCCAATTGACTTCGGTCCCAGAAACACAAGCGGGTGTGGTATACCATCCGCCAAATTCATAGTAAGAAGGCAATCCAGCCGGTTTCGATGGTGTATAGTTATATTGTCTGATTGATGCTCCGAATTTGATGCTTGACCGAGTATGGGCACTATCAACCGCATTAAAATTATAAAACTGCAGGGTCTGTTTTACTCGGTTATAATAAAGTTTGAAATGATTATTATCAGGTGATACACTCGAATTACTGTTTGGTGTAAATCCGGTAATTTCCTTGTATGACCATGAAGAGTATGCGCCTTGAACGACCTGGCTATAATCAGTATTTAATGTATATTGATCATTATCAATATTCTGCATATAATAGTCAATATAATAAGTTTTATTATATTCTGTCCAATTAGCAGTTAATGTTTTACCAGAACTACCTGATATTAAATCACTTGTCATGGTAAGAACTCTCGTTACCTGATTTGCATTTGTAACGCCATTCCAACTATCAAAGTACGAATAGTTATTTCCAGATTTGCAATTTTGAGAAGTTGGCCATTTATCTGCAATATCAGCTTCATATTTTGCAGTAATTGAATACTGACTCCCTGTTTTTTTATAGCTGTTACTTCCCATCGTGAGCGTTGCGTTGTCTGGGGTGTCCCAGGTATTTAAATTAAAATAAACGGTATATTCATTTCTGGTATAGTATACATTCACAATCGTGCTGCCATTGCCTGCAATGGTAGCATTTGGATTTTCTTTGGCAGTTTTTACACTGTCGTACGTGAAATAGTCATAAGTCTTGTTGATCCCACTGAGGTCGATGGCTGAACCGGTTTGACCGGTTTTTGTTTCTGATTCGACATAATCATATCCAGTGGCGGTCGTGTTTTGCCGCCAATAAAAAACGGTATAACTCTCAGTATCGGCAGTCCACTTAGCGTACAAAGTTTTGTCGCTTTCCAGTGTAAATGCTCCTGTTACCTGATTTCCAGTACCGGCTGCATTATCATACCAGCCGGCAAAGGTGTAACCATTTCTGGTCGGTGCTGTAACCAGGTTCATATTAATAGTACTGCCATACTTCGTATCGATTCTATTTACGTAACTACCACCCTGAGTATCAAATATCACATGGTTTAAATTACGTTTGTAGTTAATATTAATATTGACAGTTTGGGTTGCCGAGATAATTTGATTGTTTGGTGTGCTTGCTGTAAAACCGGTCAGCGTTTTAGCTGTCGCTTCGGTCATTTGGCCGACTTTTCCCTGTAATTCCAGAGTTTCTGCTAAAACCATCGCTCCGTTAAGATCTTCTTCATAATGCTTAACCGTATAGGTTTTTGTATCACCTACATAAATAATGTTATCGGTGGTATCCGCTGTAAGCTGTCCGGAAAGGATGGTGACAACAGCTCCAGCTGCTGACCCTGCATGAGCAGTATACCCTTCTAGTGTTGGTAAAGCGACACGATAAACTTCTTTTGTCGAATACGGCGTGATCAGGGTTGTATTTGCCCGGGTGCCGTCTTCATAATAATAATTTACCGTGAGGGTATAGTTGGTATTGGAATCATCTTTTGCAACAACAATATCCGTGCTGCCTGATACCGATTTATTGCTGTTAGATGTTGCCGTAATGGTCGCTGTTCCTTCGGCAACGGCGGTCACTAAACCATTTCCGTCAACTGTTGCAATCTGTGAATTACTTGATCCCCATGTGACGGATTGATCCGTTGTATTGCTCGGTGTAAATGCTGCACTCGCCTGAGCGGAGCTGCCAATTACAAGATTGTTATAATCAGCGGTAACTTTAATGTCGCTTGCAATGACCGGATTAATGTGAATGGTCACTGCCCCTGTTACTGCAGATCCACTTGTTCCTGCGTTTGAGGTTGCAGTCATGGTAACTGATCCGATTTTTAGTGCTTTTACCAAACCAGTTCCATCAACCGTTGCGATTGATGGATCGCTGGAACTCCAGGTGACGCTTTTATCTGCTGCATTGTCTGGTAAAATAATAGCCCTCACCGTAGTGGAATCACCAATCTTAACCTCGGTTGAGTCCGCGTTGACCGCAATCGACTTAACCGCGATGGGGCTGATTGTCAGGGTTGCAATTCCTTTGATCCCTGGGTTTGCCACTGATGTTGCGGTAATGGTAACTGATCCGACTTTTAGTGTTTTTACCAAACCATTTCCGTCAACCGTTGCGATTGATGGATCGTTGGAACTCCAGGTGACGCTTTTGTCAGTTGCATTGTCTGGCAAAACAACAGCGCTCACCGTAGTGGAATCACCAACGGGTATATCCGTTAATGCCGCAGTGACATTAATCGCTGTTACTGCTAGCTTAACCGTTACATTAAATGTTTCTGTGTTACGAAGTCCACTACCATATTTATGTGTCAATACAGTCGTACCAGCCTTTATTCCCGTTGCTGTCACCGTGCTGCTACTGGTATTACTTAATTGAACGATATTGGCACTGGTTGTCCACGAATTTCTAGTAGATGATGTTCCAGCGATATTAATTGGTTCACCAACTGTCAGCGAACGATCTGTTGATACTACCGCATTACTTTGTACTGTTAAAACGGTACCGTAAGTTGAAAAATGATTCGTTGTAAAATCTACTGATGTTGCACTACCGGTGCCCATATTTGTTGCACTGCTGCCATTGATATAGAATGCTTCAAGCTGTGCGCCCTCTTGTTCGTTTCCATCTAACGATGTGGCAAAGGATACTTGTACGTCTCCTGTGGGTTCAATGATGTTTCCATCTTTATCCAAAATGGTAATGTCGAAGGTCCTGATTTCTTTGACTTCTTTCGTATCATCGATGGCACCTTCGATGGCATCTTCAACACTTCCGTTTGCGTTAGTCACTGCTTTAAGCTGTGCCCCTTGAGGCAGAACGTTTTCTGGAGCAGTGACGGTGATGCTTACGCCATCAACATTGGTATTTAATGTTACTCCCGTTTTTACCGCTTCATTGACTTTGATGGTGATCGTTTCGACATTGGTAATACGGTCGTCTGTTTGGGTTGCATCAGCTGCACCGATTGTTCCTGTGTCTTCGGTCGCTTTCGTTTCTAATTTATAAGTGTGGGTTAACGTAACTGTTCCGGTTTTGTTTCCGGTAACTTTAACACTATTGCCATCTTTCTCCATGGTAATGATGTCGGAGTCAGCTGACCAGGTATGGTCAGTCCCTGCTTGACCGGTTATCGTTATTGGGTCTCCGCCAACAGTCACTTCGTAACTGCCGCCATTAACTGGCGTAACGGGTGTTGCCGGGTCTATTGTTGAAGTGACTTTCACTGTTACACTACCTTTTACACCGTCTTTCGTTGTTGCTGTTATGGTAGCCTCACCAGCTGAAACGCCGGTAATGATTCCTTCAGCTGATACACTGGCAATATTTGCCTGATCAGATGTCCATGTAACGGATTGATCAACTGGCGTCGTGCCTTCTTCTTTATCGGAAGACAAAATGACCAATTGATTAATTAGCATGGTCGAAGTTACTGTTGCGGTAGCTGCTGTTTTATCACCAACTTTTATCGGGTTGGCAGCAACTGCTACATCCACTTTTGTTAAAAAAACGGTATCCCCAGGTTTTCCTACTGGTATTGTTGGTAAAGTGGGATCTGTCAATACCGTTCCGGCTCCTGGATCGGTTCCAGCTCCTGGATCGATTCCTGTTCCGGTTCCTGCCCCTGGATCGATTCCTGTTCCGGTTCCTGGTTCAGTTCCTGCCCCTGGATCGATTCCTGTTCCTGATCCTGTTCCGGTTCCTTGATCGATTCCTGCTTCAGAACCGGGATTATCCCCTACAGGATTCGTTACTGGTACTGGAATTTTTTCAAACTCCACGTCGATAGTGGTTGATTTTGTAATAGTGATTTTATAAACGTTGACGGCTGTTGCCGCAACATCTACTCCATCAACTTTCACACTTGAAATTCTGTACCCATCTTTTGGCGTTACTCCAAAAGTAAAATCTTGTCCTTCGATAATTTCCTTTGTAAAGCTTGCTGGATTCACTGTTGCATTATCAACAGCAATGATTCCATCATCAATCAATGGCACATTGAAATTAACCAAGAATTTATTAACTGTTGGTGTTGGTGTTTCGCCACCGACGGTTGTGCCACCATCTGTTGCCGGTATTGGATCTGGTGTAACTGGCGGTGCTGGTGTTTCTCCTCCGACCGTTGTGCCACCACCTGTTGCCGGTATTGGATCTGGTGTAACTGACGGTGTTTGTTCTGGCGGTGCTGGTGTTTCTCCTCCTGCCGTTGTGCCGCCATCTGCAGCCGTGCCTCCTACTACCGGTGTTTGCTCTTCCTGTGCTGGGTTCACATTGTCCACAGCATAGGCAACAAGCATATCAACACCTGACATTGAGAAAAGCATCATAAATGTTAAAAATAATGCCATGACTCTTTTAAACTTCTTAAACATAGCTCATTTCTCCTCTCGTTTTTGATCTCTCAACTATTCGTTTTCTTTCCATTTCAAATCCTTTCTTCAATTATTTTTTTCCATCGGCTATTTTTCAAAGTATTTATCCTCTTACTATATAAAGACAGCTTCAGGAAACAAAAAAGCTCACTTTTTAATCTTTTTTTATTTTTTTGTAAATATTTTTAATAATTCTTGAGATTCCATATAAATAAGCTATAATAACTATATGATTCTATTAAATAAAATACCATTATAGATAAAGGATGTTGATTATGAAACAATTTAAACCCTATAAACTTCTTCAGACGGTGATCATGATTTTTTTCACAATCGTATGTTTTATTCTTGCCTTGTATTTGAGCCACCTTGACTCCCCTTTATCATCAAGCATTTTTTTAGCTCTGCTATTTATTTGTATTTTGGTTGTTTTCATTATAAATTTTGTTTGCATTTTATATGATCTTTCAGTATTTCAGAAAATGAGCCTCGATTATTTTGATGTTAATAAGATTGCCTATTTAGATCAGTTAACGGGTAAAGCCAACCGGTGCAGTTTTGATTTATTATTAAAAGATTTTGCAGATGCAGAGGAAATCCCAAATATTGGTTGTCTTACCTTTTCCCTTATTAATTTACCTTCCATTAATAAGACAAAAGGATATGAACATGGCGATCTCATTATTCGAGATTTTTCGGAAATGCTGAATGATCTCAGTGAGTCCTATGGCATTTTCGGAAGAAACAGCGGCAATGAATTTATTGTCGTCATCAGACAATGTGACCATGTAAAAATCGAAGAATTTATTAAAGAATTAGATATCCAGATTGAGGTTCACAATTTCCTATTAGAATATCAGGGCATCAATTATCATTACGGTTATGTTTTGAATGCAGAAGAGAATTTTGATGCAATTTCACAAATTATTTCCTTATCCATACAAAGAATGCTTAGAAAGAATGATCTTTAATTCATTGATCTGTTCTTCTTTAAAAAATATTGTTTGCAGTATCATAAGGAGTGCATATAATGTCTGACTATGATTTTAACTATATTGCTTTATTGGTAAAAAAGGCACAATTCAATGATAGTGACGCCTTTGCCGAATTGTATTCTCTCACTTATAAAAGTCAGTATGCTTATGCGTGCAATTACTTTAATAATCAAGATCTTGCCCAGGACGCCCTCCAGGAAATTTATATTCTTGTACTAAAAAATATTCAAACATTAAAAAATCCGCAATTGTTTATTTCCTGGCTAAAACAAATTTCTTTTCGGGTTTGTTATGACATGAAAAACAAGCAGCAGCACATCGAAAACCAGGAGGGCGGCAGTGAAAAAATCCTTCAATATGTTCGTGATGATCATGTTGATAATAACCCTGAAGCAAAGGTTGCGATGAAATCTAGTCACGTGTCGCTTCAAAACGCCATTAAAAAATTACCCCCTATGGAACGGGATGCATTGTTGCTGAAATTCGGTTCAAATATGAAACAGGAAGAAATTGCGCAATCAATGGGATGCAGCCTAAGTTCTGTAAAACGGTATTTAACGAGAGGAAAAAAGCAATTATACAATCTTCAACTTGAGGAGAAAAAAAATGATCTGTAATAAAGATAAAAAAAGCAACGAACTTCCTGATATACCCCCAGAATTAGCGCAAAAAACACTGGATAACGTATTTAATGCCTGTAATGTAGAGCCAAATAAAACGCCCATTCCGGTGTTAACAGCTGAGCGTAAAAACATCATGCGTTTTCATCGATCCATTGTAAATTTATCAGTTATTGCTATTATCTTTTTATTGTTATCTCCGTTGGCATTTATACGACCGCAGTTTAATTTAGCCACTGAATCAGTCAGTCAAAACAGTATCATCCTAAATATAGAGGTTTCACAATTTGTCAAGCCCATATCTGTTAATGCAACCATAAACAATGAAACGATACCGGTAACAAGAATATCCGATACTTTATATTCAGTCAAAGTTACCGATAATGGTGAATTAAACGTTATGGTAACTGGTCTTAATTATCAGATAACGACAAAGACAGCACTCATTAGTAATTTAAAATAGTATTTTTGAATCCCGATCAATAATAATTTATGCGAAAGGACGGATTAATAAATGTACAAACACTCTTTGTACAGCGCTTATATCATCAGCCTCATTTTGATCACATTATTATCAACATCCTGTACAAATTCAAGCGATAATTCATCCACTAATCCGTCATCAGCAGCTGTTAGATCAAGTGCTCCAATCGTGTTTCAGCCTGTAGCCGATGGTATCATTACCTACGGATCCGACAGTGTCACCATTGATGCATCACATACCGATGAAGGGTATGTAATGATCAATTACGGCGGATCAAATGCTAATGTAAAACTGCAAATCACGGATCCTACCGGTATTGTCTATACCTATACGCTTCACAATGGTTATGAAACTTTTCCATTAACCGGAGGAAATGGCACCTACTTAATTGTGATATTTGAAAATGTCAGTGGCGATCAATATGCCACTGCTTTTTCTCAGTCAATTGATATAAATATTACCAATCAATATGGACCTTACCTTTATCCCAATCAGTTTGTCAATTTTGATGCCACCTCTAAAACGGTCAGTAAAGGCAGTGAATTAGCCAATGGTGCAAAATCAGATTTAGACGTTGTCACAAATGTTTATAATTATGTAATCAAAAACATTAAATACGACAACGCAAAAGCGCTCTCAGTAAAAAGTGGATATATTCCAGTTGTTGATGAAATACTAGCGAGTGGGAATGGTATCTGTTTTGATTATGCTGCAGTCATGGCCACGATGCTGCGTTCTCAGAATATTCCGACGCGGCTTGAAGTCGGTTATGCCGGAACAGCCTACCATGCGTGGATCAGCGTCCATCTTGATGATCTAGGATGGGTAAATGGTATCATCGAGTTTGACGGCAGTCAGTGGAAACTCATGGATCCAACCTTTGCTTCTAATAACACAGAAAGCGAACTAAAAAAATTTATCGGAGATGGCAGTAATTATCAAACGAAATACATCTATTGAAACGGAGGAATTAGTATTGAACGCAAACCAACGCAAACCACTGTCAAACAATGAAATCTATACTTTTTGCGAACAAATGGGGATGATCCTAAAGGCAGGTATTTCTTCTATAGAAGGTATTTCCATTATGCTTGAAGATGCCACTGATGGCGAAGGCAAAGATATTCTCAATGAAATATACCGGCAACTGGATTTAACCAGCAGTTTGTATTTGGCATTGTCTGCTACTCATGTTTTTCCAAAATATGTTTTGGACATGACCAATCTCGGTGAAACTTCCGGAAAACTGGATGAAGTCATGGAATCCCTTGCGCTTTATTATCAACGCGAGGAAAATCTTTCTAAGGGCATAAAAAGCGCCATCACCTACCCACTAATTATGATCGGTATGATGATCCTGGTTATTGTGGTATTACTCGTTAAGGTTATGCCGATTTTCAATCAGGTTTTCATCCAATTAGGAAGTGAAATGACTGGTTTTTCCAAAGGAATCTTAGATTTCGGAAATATGTTAAGTCGTTATTCAGCTGTGTTTGTTGTTCTGCTCGCACTGCTATTGGTTTTAGTTCTATATCTGAATAAGTCCATTAAAGGAAAAGAACAGTTGAAACAATTTGGTTCAAAATTCTTTTTAACGAAAAATCTTTATGAGAAAATTGCTTTAGGCCGCTTTTCAAATGGTATGGCAATGACATTAAAGAGTGGCTTAGATACTGATCAAAGTATTGAATTAATCGCCCAACTTGCTGATCATCCGATTCTTCAGGAAAAAATAGAAAGATGCAAAAAATACATCTCAGAAGGCGATAATTTTTCAGATGCCCTCAATAAGTCGAATATTTTTTCCGGCATTTATTCTCGTATGCTTGCCATCGGCTATAAATCTGGTGTCATGGATGTCGCCATGCAAAAGATAGCCATCCAATATAATGAAGAGGTTGACACCTCAATCGGTCATTTATTATCAATTCTTGAACCAACATTAGTGGCTATTTTATCGACGATTGTCGGTATGATTTTGCTTTCAGTCATGCTGCCGCTCATGGGTATTATGATAACAATTGGCTAAACACCATCAGGGGGATGAACATGAACCGATTTAACAAACAAAATAAATCACTTTCATTATTTCAGAGATTATTTTTTTCCATTATCATTTTTATCGTCTTTTTTATCTTTTTTTATTATGGTATTTCTTCTGTTTCGCACACATCAACTGCAGAAGAAAAGCAAAGTCTTGAAACTGCTTTAAAACACGCCGTTGTTCACTGCTATTCGACCGAAGGCAACTACCCGGAAAGCTTAGATTATCTTGTCGAGCACTATGGCATCACTTATGACGCTGCTAAGTTTTTCGTGGATTATCGTCCCATTGCAGCGAATATCATGCCGGATATCACAATTATTTCTCTGGAGGATCCATCATGAATCTCAACAAGCCAAAAGCACATATCATTGATTATTTCTTTATTTTAGCTCTGTTTTGTGTTTTTACGGCCTCTGCTTTAGTGGTTGTCCTCATCGGTGTTAATGTCTATCAATCCACCATCACCAATATGAATGAAAACTATACAAGTCGTACCTCTTTAACCTATGTGACTCAAAAAATCCGCCAAAACGATGCAATTGGCGATGTTTCAGTTGGTGTTGTTAACGGAACATCGGCATTAATTCTGGAAAAGAATTATAACGATGTTCCCTATTGCACCTATATTTACACATTTAACGGCGAATTGAAAGAATTGTTTATAAAAAAAGGCCAGGCTTTTTCGCCTGGTGATGGGGAATCTATCATGGCTGTTCAAAACTTTGCTATTTCCAGGATCAGCGAACATTTAATCAAGCTGGAAACAACCAATTCCAAAGGAACAACACTCGAAACATTTGTTAGTCTGGAATGCGATGACTAACATTAACTGAAAGGGCATACACAATGTTTAAACAGCAATCATCCAAATATAGTTTGTTTCTTCTTGAATTGATTATTGCAATCTTTTTCTTTTCCATTTCAAGTGCTGTTTGTGTGCAGCTTTACGCTAAAGCCAATGTACTAAGCACTTCGACCAAAGATTTAAACATTGCCATAACAAAAGTTGAGGGGGCCGCCGAAGTAATAAAAAGCGATCCGTTAGATCCCAATGCGGCTCTTCTTTCTGCTTTTTCCGATTCAATTATAGAGGGCCAAACAATACAAATCGGTTATAATCAGAACTGGGAAGCGTGTCCGTTAAGCGAAGCTTCTTATTTAATGAAGATCGACTGGCAGCATCAGAATCAGATCGTATCAGCAACAATAGACATGAGGAAACTCGCCACGCAAGAAAGCGCTGACGACATTGACATTTACGATCTGAACATTATTAAGCACATCCCAAATACAATAAATTAGGAGTTCACTACCATGAGTAAAAAAGGCCCAAACATCTTAATCAATGTCGGAACCTCTTCACTGCTTGTAATCTTTGTTATTCTTTGCCTTGTTACTTTTGCTACTCTTTCACTCGTCAGTGCCAATGCGGATTACAAGTTAAGTCAGGAATTAGAATACCAGACCACCCATTATTACTCAGCTTCAAACACAGCAGAAACAATTTTAAATGATATTGATAACCACTTATTAACGATATACAGCAGTAGTATCTCTGAAGCCGATTATTTTAATAAATGCCAGGAGCAATTAAACCAGTCAGTTGATGGAATCACCTATAACCCCGCCACTAAAAGCATCACTTATCGACGTGAAATTTCATCAAACCAGGTTCTATCTGTTGCTTTAAATGTTCTTTATCCCGATGCTGTCAATAATCGGTTCTACGAAATAGCCACATGGCAGGAGATCAATACTGATACCTGGCATCCAGATACCTCACTAAATTTATTGCAAATCAATTAGAGCAGGAGAAAAGCATGGACGTAATCACACTATTAACCGAAGCTACTGAAATAGATGCAACCGATCTGTTTATCGTTGCAGGCCTTCCACTTTCATATAAAATTAATGGCATCATTCAAGAAAAAGATCAGGAAAAACTTTTCCCCCCTCAAACTGAAGAGATCATTCGCAATATTTATGAATTGGCCAATCAGCGTAACTTTTCTGAATTCTTGAAAAAAGGAGATGATGACTTTTCTTTTTCTATAAAGGGGGTGTCGCGCTTTCGTATAAGCACTTATAAACAGCGTGGCTCTTTGGCTGCCGTGGTTCGAGTGATCGCCTTTTATCTTCCCAAACCTGAAGATCTGGGAATCCCGAAAGCGGTTATCAATTTGACAAATTACTCCAAAGGTATGATTTTAGTAACCGGTCCGGCAGGAAGTGGTAAATCCACAACACTTGCCTGTATGATTGATTATATTAATTCGGAAAGAAGAAACCATATTATAACCCTCGAAGATCCATTAGAACACCTGCACACCCATAAAAAAAGCATTGTCAGTCAACGTGAAATCAGCACCGATACTGAAAGCTATGTAACAGCCTTAAGAGCGGCCCTGCGCCAAAGCCCCGATGTTATCTTATTGGGGGAAATGCGGGATTATGAAACGATCAATATATCAATGACCGCTGCCGAGACCGGACATTTAATCCTGTCCACACTTCATACGATCGGTGCGGCAAACACCATCGATCGTGTCATTGATGTATTTCCTCCAAATCAGCAAAACCAGATTGCCATGCAGCTTTCGATGGTGCTTGATGCGGTTGTATCCCAGCAGCTTATCCCTAACATTAATGGCAAACAAATTCCTGTTTTTGAAATAATGACAGTCACACCGGCCATACGTAATATGATCCGTGAGGGTAAAGTCCACCAGATTAATGGATTGATCTACTCTTGTTCTGGAGATAACATGATTTCTATGGATGCCAGTCTTCTTAAGCTTTATAAAGAAGGATCTATTACCAAAAAAACAGCCATTCATTATGCAACTAATCCTGATATGCTTTCAAAAAAGCTTGGGTAAAGACAAACAAAGCTATAGCCAACCAATATTACAGCAACAATACTCCCTGCTTAAACCTGCGCACCTCCGGCAGTTCCTATTTTAACTTGACATTTGCAACGTAGCTATGATAATGTGATAAAAAGCTGCTGATGAATATAGCTGCTCTTTATTTATATGACAGATTGCAAACGAGGCTTTAAAATCTATTTTGAAAGGAGTTTTTTATGTTTAATCAGTATTTTGGCAATTACCTTTTGGTAAAAAAATTAATCAAACCGGAAGAACTCAGAGTGGTATTAGCGGAACAGAAATCAGTCAAGGTGAAATTGGGTGTTTTGGCCATTGATTCTGGTTATATGAATGCTTCGCAAGTCGACAGAATCCATCGGTTCCAGGCCGCAAAGGATCGAAAATTTGGTGAATTGGCCATAGAAGAAGGGTATC
>JGI24143J45723_1001225_pt1 | contig 12394 bp, 11 predicted proteins | sample BarGraIncu00432A_FD_45723 | JGI IMG/M metagenome (IMG submission 45723)
CCCGCACCGCTGTGTGGAAGCATATCAAAGGATTACGCAGCCAGGGGTACCGGATCGAGGCTGTGCCGGCTAAAGGGTACCGTCTGCTCGCCTCCCCCGATTTGCTCACGCCACTCGACCTGAGCGCGGGGCTGGTCGCCAGCAGGATCGGCTCCCGGCTGGTCTGCCTCAAGGAAACCGAATCGACCAACGCCGTCGCCTTCCGGTTGGCCGAAGAGGGCGCCCCGGAAGGGACCGTCGTCATCGCCGATACCCAGTCGGCGGGGAAGGGGAGGCTGGGCCGCATCTGGATCTCGCCCCCCGGGGTGAACCTGTACTGCTCGGTGGTGTTGCGCCCCCCGATCACGCCGGTCGCCGCCTGCCAGCTCACCTTTCTCTCCGTCGTCGCCGTGGCGCGCGCCATCGAGAGCTGCACGAAGCTTAAGCCCCAGATCAAGTGGCCCAACGACATCCTTGTCGCGGGGAAAAAGGTCGCCGGTCTGCTGAACGAGATGAACGCCGAGACCGAGAAGGTCAATTTTGTCGTGCTCGGCATCGGCGTGAACCTGAACATGCGGCTTTCCCAGCTGGGCCAGGGGGTGCGGCATCCCGCCACCTCGCTATTGGAGGAGGGGGGCATCGAGGTGAACCGGGCTGCTTTTGCCCGCACCCTTTTGAGCGAATTGGATAAGCTCTACGACCGTTTTCTGATCGAGGGTGAAGGGCCGGTGCGGGCCGAATGGCTGGAGCGCTCGGCGATCCGCGGCCGCAGCGTCAAGGTGAGTTGCGGGGCCCGTGAATTTGGCGGAGTAGTTCAAGGGGTTGATTCTTTCGGTGCTCTTTTAGTACTGACCCCCGACGGAGTGCTGGAGACGGTGCTCTCCGGCGATGTGACGCTGGTTTAAGAGAAGGCGGTCAGAAACGCCGCCCTTACGAAGAGTCGAAACACGATTCCGACCGCGTCGGGATGTTTTTGGAGGTTTCCTTTGCTGCTGGTAATTGATGTGGGGAACAGCAACATTGTTCTCGGAATCTACAACGAAGAGCGGCTGGTCAAGGACTGGCGTGTTTCCACCGACAAGTTCAAGACTATCGACGAGTACGGGATACTGTTTCACGACCTGTTTCGCCTGGCAGGAATTGTTTTTTCCGACGTGAAAGACATCATCATTTCCTCCGTCGTACCGACCCTAACCGGGGTACTGGAGAAGCTGGCCCGTCAGTACTTTGAGATCACCCCCTACGTGGTGGGGCCGGGGATCAAGACCGGGATGCCGATTCATTATGATAACCCGAAAGAGGTCGGTGCCGACCGGATCGTCAATGCCGTCGCGGGCTATGAGAAGTACCACACTGCGCTCATCATCGTTGACTTTGGCACGGCGACCACCTTTGATTACGTCAACAAAAAAGGTGAGTACTGCGGCGGTGCCATTGCACCGGGGCTGATGATCTCCATGGAGGCGCTGTTCCAGAAAGCGAGCAAGCTCCCCCGGGTGGAGATTGCGCGCCCGCCGAGCATCATCGCCAAAAACACCGTCAATTCCATGCAGGCCGGGATCTTCTTTGGCTACGTGGGGCTGGTCGACGGGATTGTGTTGCGCATGAAGGCCGAAGGGAAGGAGAATCCGAAGGTGATTGCCACCGGTGGCCTCGCCTCGCTGATCGCGCCAGAGTCGACAACTATCGAGTCGGTGGACGAGTTCCTCACCCTGGAAGGGTTGCGGATCATCTATCTCAGGAACAAAGCTCTTTGAAGACCGTTCTAAGTTCTAAGTTTCAGGTTCTAAGTTATTCATGCTGCTGCTTGACTTTCGTCAGCCTAGAACCCTCAGTTTATGTAAAAATCGACAGTAAAAACTAAATAACGTAAAAGGTAGAACATAGAACATAGAACATAGAACGTAGAACGTAGAACGCAGAACGTAGAACGCAGAACGCAGAACGCAGAACGCAGAACGCAGAACGTAGAACGTAGAACGTAGAACGTAGAACGTAGAACGTAGAACGTAGGACAAATTTTCCAGAAGAAAAGGAGGGCGCCACGCGCGCTAGGATTGGCAGGATGAAGCAGTAAGGGTGACCGCTTGCTAAAAGGGCTCGCCCAGTCTCTTGCGTTTTTCGTTTGCTTGCTCACATGTCAGGTTTCGTTCGAAGTAGGTCATGAGTGATTTTATTCCAACGGGAGGCACTATGGGAAGGTATGAAACGGCAAAACTGCGGAATCTCGGTATTGTAGCTCACGGCGGTGCGGGTAAGACCTCGCTAAGCGAGGCGATCCTGTTCGACACCGGCATGGTCGATCGCCTCGGGCGGGTCGACGACGGCAGCTCCACGATGGACTTCGAGCCGGAAGAAATCAAGCGACGCATCTCCATCACCTCTTCCCTGGATCACTGCGAATGGAACGGCCACTCGATTCACCTGGTGGACACCCCGGGCTACGGAAACTTCATCGCCGACACCCGCGCCTGCATGAGGGCGCTCGACTGCGCGGTGGTGATCCTTTCGGCCATCTCGGGGGTTAAGGTTCAGACTGAGGAAGTCTGGCAATGGGCCAACGAGTTCGAAATCCCGCGTATCGCCTTCGTGAACAAGATGGACCGGGAGCGCGCCAGTTTCTTTCGCGCCATTGACGACATGGAGCGGGCGCTGGGCGCTCGCGGCGTCGCGGTGCAGATACCGCTCGGCTCGGAACTGACTTTTTCCGGGGTGATCGACCTGGTCCGGATGAAGGCGTACCGCTACCACGACGACCAGTCCGGCAAATGCACCGAAATTGAAATACCGAAGGAGTACCAGGACGAGGCCAAGCGTCTGCGCGAACTGATGGTCGAGACCGTGGCGGAGGCCTACGATGCCCTGACCGAAAAGTTCCTCGAAACGGGGGAACTGAGCGAGGAAGAGATCCTGGACGGCCTGCGAGTGGGCACCCTCAGAAACACTTTCACTCCGGTCCTCTGCGGTTCGGCGACCATGAACATCGGCGTGGCGCAACTTTTGGACGCGGTCTGCGCCTATCTCCCCTCTCCGCTGGACCGGAGCAAGGCGGTCGGCACCGATCCCAAGACGGAAGCCGTCATCGAGCGCGCGCCGCTGGAAAGCGAGCCGTTTTCGGGGTTGGTGTTCAAGACCACCTCGGACCCCTACACCGGGAAGATCACCATCTTCAGGGTCTACTCCGGGGTACTTAATTCCGACTCCACCATCTTCAACTCTTCCAAAGGGGTGCAGGAGCGGGTCGGGCAGATCTACGAGCTTGAAGGGAAGAAGCAGCACCCGATTAAGCAGGCAGTGGCGGGGGACATCGTTGCCGTCTCCAAACTTAAGGAAACCGTCACCGGCGACACGCTCTGCGACGAGGCCAAGCCGATTCTCTACGAACCCGCCCAGTTGCTGCTCCCGGTCATCTCCTATGCCATCGAGCCGAAGACCAAGAACGATGAGGACAAGATTCACTCGGCGCTGCACCGCATGATCGAGGAGGAGCCGACCCTGGAATCGCACCGCGACACCCAGACCAAGGAGTTTATCCTTTCCGGCATGGGACAGGTGCACCTCGAGGTGATCATCGAGAAGATGAAGCGCAAGTTCGGCGTCGAGGTCCTGATGAAGACCCCCAAGGTCCCCTACCTGGAGACCATCCGCGGCAGCGCAAAAGTTCAGGGTAAGTACAAAAAACAGTCCGGCGGGCGCGGCCAGTATGGCGACTGCTGGATCGAACTCGCTCCGCTGCCGCGCGGCGAGGGGTATCTCTTTGAGGACAAGATCGTAGGCGGGGTCATTCCGCGCCAGTACATCCCGGCGGTCGATAAGGGGATCCAGGACGCGGCCAAGGAAGGGTTCCTTGCCGGCAACCAGGTCGTGGACTTCAAGGTTGCACTGCTCGACGGCTCCTTTCACACGGTAGACTCCTCCGAGATGGCCTTCAAAGTGGCCGGTTCCATGGCCTTCAAAAAGGCGATGGAGATATGCAAACCGGTGCTTTTGGAGCCGATCGTCAACATGAAGATCACGGTGCCCGACGAGAACATGGGTGACGTGATAGGTGACCTGAACTCGCGGCGCGGCAAGGTAGTCGGTGTGGAGCCGAAGGCGAATTCCCAGATCATCAGGACGGTCGTGCCGATGTCCGAGGTGCTCACCTATTCAAACGATCTGCGTTCCATGACCAGCGACCGCGGCATGTTCTCCTCGGAGTTTTCTCATTACGAAGAGGTCCCGAGCCACCTGGCTCAAAAGATTATCAGCGAGGCCGCAGCACAAAAGGGCAACGGCAATCACGCGCACTAAAACAGGTCGAGGTTTAGGTTGAGGTTACGTTAAGAAGCAGCAAAACCTTGGTCTCGCCAATCAGCATTCACCTTCTGCTCAAGAAACTCTCCCTCCCCTTCAAGGGGAGGGAAGGGGTGGGGATGGTGGGAACCAGTAATAAAGCCTTAGCTTTCAGAATCACGCAGGATCAAAAGGGAGGATGAGCAACATGCAGAACGATTTTACACCGGACGCGGACGATCAGATGCCAGAAAAAAAGAGCTCACAGCAACTGCTCCTCCTGCTTCTCCTGTTGCTCGTCGTCCTGTTTGCCTACCTGTACTTTTTCACAGGGCTCATTAAGCCCCGGGGCGAAGAACCCAAGCCACAACCTGTTGCGGAAGCACCGGTTAAAAGACCGCTTCCTTCCCGGCCGAATGCAGCGAAAGGCACCGTACCGGCCAAAACTGTCGCCCCTGAGGAACACAAGGTAGTCTCGCCTGCTGTTTCACCTGCGCCGGCGGCAAAACCTGGCGCAGTCGCCAAAGTGGCACCCAGCGCGAAAACTGCCCTGACAGCCAAGGACACTGCCGCTGCAAAGCCCGGGGCCGTTGCCAAAGAAGCGCCTGCCGCCAAGTCAGCTGCCGCTACCCCGGCAAAATCCGTGACCCCGGCAGCGCAGGCAAAAGCTGCCAAACCTGCAACACCGGCGGCTCAGGCCAAGGGAGCTCAACCGGCGGTGGCCCCGGCGACCCAGGCCAAGGCTCCGGCCGCTACCGAGAAGAAAGCTGCTACTGCCGAGAAAAAAGTTGCAGCCACTGCTGAGAAGAAGGGAGCGCCGAAGTCCGCCGCAGCGAAGACGGCAGCTAAAGAAGCCGCCGGCGAAAAAGCGGCAGCCGGTGAACAGGCAGCCGCCGCGGCACCCAAAAAGCCGAAGGCTGTGGCAAAGCCGGCCGTTGCTGCCTATACACTGGAAATTAATGGAGACCTGGCGGAGAGCGAGGTGGCTCCCGTCATGGTCAAGCTGAAGCAGGCGGGCATCGCGCACGTGGTAAAGAGCAAGCAGCTCAAAGGTGAACCGATGCACCGGTTGTACCTGGCTGATTTCGCCAACCGCGATGAAGCACTCGAGGAGCTGGAGCGTCTGAAGCTTGCCACGGCTGACGCTTTCCTGCTGAAGGAGAACGGCAGGTACGCGGTGTATGCCGGCTCCTACCTGCGTGAAGCCAAGGCGAACAGCGAGCAGAGTCGTCTCCAGGCAAAGGGTGTGCAGCTGCTGTTGAAGAGCGCGACGACGCCGGTTCCGGTCCTCAAGGTGCGCGCCGGTGCTTTTGCCAACCAGGCCGGGGCCGAAAGGGCCGCCAAGGCGCTCAAGAAAGCCGGCCTCTCGTTCAAGGTGGTAAAGCTTGCCAAGGCTGAAAAGTAGATGACCCAAGGGGCAGAGAAGGTAACCTTCCGTATTTCCTCGGCCGCGGCCCCCTATGTCGGGACTGACAAACCACGCGAGCAGAGGCTGCAGGCTGCGGCGGGGAAGGTGCCCTTGGAGCCGGGCGACTTGGTGCTGCTAGTCTACTATCTGTGCCACGATCCCGATCCCGAGGTGAAGCGCACGGCCATGGAGACGCTGCGGGGACTTGACGTCGCGTTTTTGATCCGTCTGCTGGGAGATCCGCAACTGCATCCGCGCATCCTTGATGTCCTAGCCAAGCTCCATTTCGAGAAGACCGAACTTGCCGAGCTTTTCGCCGGGCACCCCCTGCTGAGCGAGAGGGCGGCAGCCTTTCTCGCCGAGCGCGGAACCTTCACCGTGCTTGCGCCTGAGCCTGATCTAACAGGTCCGTCGGACCAGACGGGCCAGACGGACCAGACTGACCAGACTGACCAGACTGACCAGGCCGCGCAGGCAGCCGAAGCCGGCACCGCTGAAATTGCGGAGGATTCCGAGGCGGTTGATGAAGAGGACGAAAAGTTCCAGTCCAAGTACCAGCAGGCGCAGTCGATGGGGATTTCTGACAAGATCAAGACAGCCCTGACCGGCGACAAGGAGTGGCGCAACATCTTGATCAAGGACGCCAACAAGTTGGTCTCAGGTGCCGTCGTTAAGAACCCGCGCATGACCGAGGGTGAGGTCCTGACCATCGCCAAGTCGGCGGTGCAAAATGACGAGATCATTCGCGTCATCTGCTCCAACAAGGAGTGGGTGAAAAACCCCCTGATCAGGAAGGCGCTCGCCGAGAACAACAAAACGCCGCTTCCCGTCGCGCTTCGCTTTGTGGCAACCCTGTCCGATAAGGAGCTTGCCATGATGGGGAAAAGTAAAAACATCTCTTCGGTGATCGCTTCGCAGGCCAGAAGAATTCTGAATAACAAAAATAAAGATAATAGGTAACGCAGGAGGCTGTCATGGCTTTGGTGAATCAGGCAAAACGTGAAATCAATGCAAAGATCGTCTTCTACGGCCCCGGTCTGTCCGGCAAAGCGACGAACCTGAAGCATGTCCATGGCAAACTGAAACCGGATTTTCGCGGTTCCATGAAGGCGATGAGCGTTCAGGACGCCCGGATGCTCTTTTTTGATTTCACTCCGCCGGGTGACGGCAACGTCCAGGGTTTTCGGGTTCGCTTTCACGTCTACACGGTCTCTGGGTTGGTTGTGGAACCTGCCGCCTGGAAAATGGTGCTAAAGGGGGTGGATGGAGTCGTGTTCGTGGCCGATGCCTCCCCGGAGCGCTCGGCTGCCAATCAGGAGAGCCTCACTAATCTAACCGCTTTTCTGAAAGGCTACGGCCAGAGCCTCTCCAGCATCCCTACGGTTTTCCAGTACAATAAGTGCGATCTTCCCGAGGCTACTTCCCTGGAGGATCTGGATCGGATGTTGAACCCGACCCGCCTGCCGAGCTTCAAGGCGAGCAGCCAAACCGGCGATGGGGTGCTGCAGACTCTTCTTAGTCTCGTTAAGACTGTTCTTAATGGGCTGCGCAGCAAGGGGGTCGACGGGGACGCAGCAACCGAAGGGCTGCAGGGTCTCGTGGAGACGCCCGTCGCCGCAGGGACCCCCGCCTTGGAAACTCCCCAGGCTCCTCGGGCTGCTCAAGCACCGCAGGCTGCACCGCCTGCTCAAGCACCGCAGGCTGCTACGGTTGCTCAAGCACCGCAGGCTGCGCCGCCTCAGACCTCTCAGACAGGTGAGGCTGCGCAGGCACCTCAGGAACCAGCTGAATTTTTCGAACTCCCTGCACTCGAGGTCACCTTCTCCGCGCCCGCCGGCGCCGCAGTTGAGGAGCACCTTTCGCTGGAGTTTTCCGGGTCTTCGCAGGCTGCCGGTCCCGGCCTCTTTCGACTGCCGCTCACCATCCGCAGCGGTGCCCGGAGCAAAACCGTACTTTTGAGCATCGCGCTTTCCTTGGAAGAGGAATGACCGCTGGCGGGGCCTGAACTTCAATAAGGATAAAAAGCGCTTGGGAAGCAAAGAGCGCCCGGTCTAACCGGTAAAACCATCAGGAGGGAAAAATGCCAGAGCTTAAAGGAAGCAAGACGGAGCAGAACCTGCAAGAAGCCTTTGCGGGCGAGTCCCAGGCCCGTAACAAGTACACCTACTACGCAGCCGTTGCCAAAAAAGAAGGTTATGAGCAACTAGCCGCCATCTTCCTGGAAACTGCTGATAACGAGAAAGAACACGCCAAGTTGCACCTGAAGGCGCTGGGCGGTATCGGCGATACCCTGACCAACCTGAAGGCCGCTGCCGCAGGCGAATACGCCGAGTGGACCGGGATGTACCCGCGCATGGCTCAAGAGGCGAAAGCGGAAGGCTTCGGCGCCCTCGCCGCCATGTTCGAGGGGATAGCTAAGATCGAGAAGCACCACCAGGAAAGGTACAAGGCGTTGCTTGCCTCCCTCGAGGAGGGGAGCATCTTCAAGGCAGAAGAGCCGGCCAGTTGGAAGTGCAGGAATTGCGGCATGGTCCACGAAGGGGTCGAGCCGCCGCAGATCTGCCCGGTTTGCCACCATCCCAAGGCATATTTCGAGCTTTTAGCCGAGAATTACTGAGCCAGAGGCGAGGGGGACCATCCCCCTCGCCATTCCCCACTTTTGCCTCAACAAATCCCTTCGTGCGGCACCTTCCGCTTGCCGTTTTGCCCCTGCCACTAAACCCTTGTATACAACAAAGTTTGCATGCTATGATGTTTTGGTTTTTCATTAGCAAGGAGGTAAGCATGGCAATCATTACCGTTTCCAGAGAAATGGGCACCGGCGCCTATGCCGTAGCCAAGGAACTGGCCAAAAGGCTCAAGTACACCCTGATCGACCGGGTGAAGATCGAGGAGTTGGCCGCAGGTTACGGACTCACCAACGAAATTCTGGAGAGGGTTGACGAGAAGCCCCCCTCATATCGTACCGCCGAGGACAGGCTGCAGGCCGCCTATCTCAGCACCATGGAGCTGATTCTGCTGGACTGTGCCAAAAAAGGGAACGTGATCCTGTACGGGCGGGGCGCCCAGGACCTCATTAAAGGGCTGGAAAATGTGCTCAAGATTCGTTTCGTGGCGCCTTTCGAAGACCGGGTGGAGAAATTCGCCGAGCGGGAGTGGATCGACCCCGAATTGGCCCGGGACCTGATCAGGAAGAGCGACCATCAGTTGGGTGGGTTCATCCATTTCTATTTCAATCGGGATTGGAACGACCCGATGGCCTATGACATACTTTTTAATACCACCAGGCTTTCCCAAAGCGCCATGGTGGAAGCTGTGATCGCCGCTTCCAAGGACCCGCGCCTCAAGGAGGCTGAGAGTGAGTCGATGGAGCTTCTGGAAAACATCATCCTTGCCAAGAGGGTCGAGGTCGAGCTTTTGAGATCCAGTCTGATCCGGGTGCTGCAGTTCGGCATCACGGCCGAGGACGGTGTGGTTACCCTGACGGGGCATGTCCAGTCGGAGGCTGAGATCGAGGAAGCGTTGCGCTTGGCGGAGGCTGTGGACGGGGTCTCCTACGTTGAGAGCGAACTGGATGTGATAAGTTTCAAGCCCGCCAAAGATTAGGCGGGACAGCTAACAGAGTTACAGCCAAAAGGGGCCCCGCAGGGCCCCTTTTTTTTTGCCTCTCATCTTCCGGCGCGCACCCGCTTGAGCCCCTCAACGCAGGAATAAGGGACGGCCATGCCGCCGCGACCGGTCCCGATGCCGATCCCTTCCTCAATGCCGTGATAGTCCGAGCCACCGGTCCAAACCAGTCCCTTTCGCTCGGCGTAAGCGCGCAGATAGGCGCTTTCCTGCTCGGTGGCGAGGTTGTTGTAGGCTTCCAGACCGTCGAGTCCCATGGCACACAGTTGGTCTAGCACAGAGGTCAAGGTGGCGCGCTCGTCCGTGATGCTGGTCGGATGCGCCAGCACCGCGACGCCTCCCAGCCTGTGCACGATTGCGAGCGCCTCCTCGGCCGGAAAATAGCGCTTCGGGACGTCACAGGGAACCAGGAAGCGGTTGAAGGCGTCCTGCATGTTCCCGACATATCCCTTGGCTACCAGGACCTGCGCGATGTGGGGGCGCCCCAGAGCGCCGCCGGCCAGCGCCGCGACTTCCTGGTGCGTGATGGGACTCCGCCCCTCCAAGGCGAGCTTCTCATTGATCTTGTCGATGATCGCCTCGCTCCGGGTCTCGCGCTTTTCCCGAAACTCGTTCAGGGTCGCCAGCAACTGCGGGTCGCGGTGGTCCAGCAGGTAGCCGAGCAGGTGCACGTCCCGGTAGGGTCCGAAGGCGACGGAGAGTTCCAGCGCCGGGAGCACCTCCAGGCCCAATTCGGCGCCAGCGGCGAGCGCCTCGTCGATACCGTCCACGGTGTCGTGGTCGGCCAGGGCAATTGCCTTAAGTCCGAGTCCCTTGGCGGCGGCGACCAGTTCGCGCGGCGTCCGGACGCCATCAGAATAGTTTGAGTGCAGGTGCAGGTCGATCAGGTTTTCCATGTATTCTCCCTTTCTTGTTCGCTCATTATAGGTGTTTTGCCCGTTTCTGCAACTGGTAAGCTCCGCTGCAGTTATCAGTTGCCTTGACAAGGCGCTTTCTGTATAAGAAAGCGTGAAGTTTACCCATACCAAGGGCATCGTGGCGGCTGCGGTGCAAAGAGGTGCTGATTGGCAAAAAAACCTGGCATAGTGGTGCCTGTGATCGCGCTGGCGGTCTTCGTCCTGGGGGGAATTTCGACCTTCACCGGGCTCGGCCTGCTTGCGTTTATGAGGAACCGTATCATTTTCGGCTTGGGGGACGGGCGCTCCATGGGCGTTTCCCTGACCATCATGGGGCTCATCGGCTCTATTCTCGGCGTGCTCCTGATGCGGCTTTATCGGAATAGGGTCTAACGGTGCAGGGCGAGCAGATTCACCAGGCGATGGCGCTCCTTGCCGAGGCGGTAAAGGGGTGGGTAACCCCGGCGGTCACTATCGTCGCCACTCGGGACCACGACCCTTTCAAGGTGCTCATTTCCTGCATTCTTTCGCTGCGCACCCGGGACCAGACGACCGCAGAGGCCTCGGAGCGGATTTTCCGGCTGGCGGATACCCCGGGAAAACTCGCCCTTTTAGAGCTGTCGGTGATCGAACAGGCCATCTACCCGGTCGGCTTTTACCGCAACAAGGCGCTTCAAATCAAGGAGATCTCCCGGCTGTTGGTGGAGGAGCACGGCGGGCGCGTGCCCGACGAGTTGGAGGCGCTGCTCAAGTTCAAGGGGGTCGGGCGCAAGACGGCGAACTTGGTGCTGACCCTCGGGTACGGCAAACCGGGGATCTGCGTCGATATCCACGTGCACCGGATCTGCAACCGCTGGGGGTACCTGAACACCAAAAACCCCACCGAGACCGAAACGGTTCTGCGCAAAAAGCTGCCGAGCGAGTACTGGATCCCGATCAACGACCTGCTGGTCTGCTTCGGCCAGAACCAGTGTACCCCGGTATCGCCCCGCTGTACCGGATGTCCGCTGTACCAGCTTTGTGACCGGGTGGGAGTTGAGAAATTCCGTTGATTCACATTGCACTGCGTGACCATTCCAGTTATAATAAAAACCTTGTTTTAATTATTGGCTGAAGGACAGTTTTTAATTAGCGACCTGATCACCCCGTTTTGGGCGGGGCTGACTGCTATCCGCTGATGCACCTGGCGCATCAGCCACCTTGGGGGACACTATGCTGAAGAAGATCGGATTCGTAGGGTTGGGGACCGTTGGCGTGCATATGGCCGCCAATCTTGCCAAGTCGGATTATAAACTGACCGTTTTTGACGAGGATGCCCATGCGGTTGCCGAGCTCGCGAAGCTTGGGGTGACCATCGGTACCTCACCGGCGGAAACGGCCAAGGGGAAGGATCTGGTCATCGTCATCATCCCCGAAAGCGAGTTTCTGGTTTTTGGCGCGGGGGGGGTGCTGGAGGGGATCGATCCCGGGACTATCCTGGTGGACATGGGTACCCACTGCATCGAGACCATCGAGCGGATGGCCCAGGAGGCCGTCAAGCGCCGTGTCATGTTCCTGGAAGCGCCGGTCTGGGGGACCAAGGAACATGCGGCCAACGGGCTTTTGACTATCATTGCGGGAGGGGATGAATCACTCCTTGGGCGCTGCCGCGAGCCCTTCTCCTACTTCGGCCTGAACATCATCCATGTCGGCAAGATAGGCGACGCCACCCGGATGAAGCTGATCGTCAACATGCTGCAGGCCGAGATGATGCAGTCGCTTTCCGAGGGACTGATCTTCGGGGAGAAGATGGGGTTCAAGGCGGACAAGATCCTGGAGGTCCTTGACTCCGGCGGGGTAGCTTCGCCGCTCTTTCACTCCAAGGGTCGCAGCATCGCGCGCGGCGACTTTAGCCGCAACCTGGCCCTGAAATATGTCCACACCCAGATGGTCCGGGTACTGGAGACTGCCGCGAAGCTTGATCTGGAGCTTCCCGCCGCTCGCACCGTTTGCGACATTTACGCCCAGGCCGTCGCGGACGGTAGGGGGGAAGAGGATTTCTCGGCAATTGTGAAGCTGCTGCGCAAATAATCCTGCTGCAAGATAAATGAAAAGGGGCGCCCCAAAAGGCCTAGCCATTATACAAAGGTGTTGAAAATATAAAATCTCAGTGTTATCGTGCCTCTTAGCCACTACCGGCTAAGAGGCATTTTTATGGGAGAAACACCAG
>JGI24143J45723_1001226_pt1 | contig 12394 bp, 10 predicted proteins | sample BarGraIncu00432A_FD_45723 | JGI IMG/M metagenome (IMG submission 45723)
CCCCTTGTGGAACAGGGGGGAAAGCTCGCGTAGCGAGACAGGGGGGTCTTTAGCCTGGGCAATTCACCCCCCTGCCTCTCTACGTTCGGCTTCCCCCCTATTTCATAGGGGGGATAAAAGCAGCTCCTCTTGCCTCAAGCATTTCTCAACTTAAAGGCAGTAAGGCCGGGAAACTTTCAGGCGCGCTTCAGGGTGAGGTAAAAGCTGGAGCCCTTGCCGGAGCTTTCTGCGGACACCGTGCCTCCCAGCAAATGGACGATATGCTTGACGATCGCCAAACCAAGCCCGGTTCCGCCCTCGTCGCGGCTGCGGGCCGAATCCACCCGGTAAAAGCGCTCGAAGATGCGCGGCAGATCACGCGACGGGATCCCGGTACCGGTGTCTTTTACCACGATCCGCACCTGATCACCTTCGGCCGTGGCCGCCAGGGTGACTGAGCCTCCAGACGGCGTGTACTTGATGGCATTGTCCACCAGGTTCAGCAAGACCTGCTCCAGACGCCCCGGATCAGCAAGCACCTCGGGAGCCCCGCTGAGCCCCTCGATGTCTATGCTCACCCCGCGCTCCTCCGCCTTTTGCTCCAAAAGGGAGCAGACCTGTTGTGCGATGCCGTGCAGTCCGATGCTTTTCTGCTCCATGACGAGCGTGCCGCTTTCCAGCTGCGAAAGGGTTAACAGGTCGGCAATCAGCGACCCCAACCGGTCGGCGTGGGCGTAGATGATGGCGACAAAGCGCGCCGCCTGCTCGGGACTGCTTTCCAGCGCACCTGACAGCAGCGTTTCGGCATACCCCTTGATGACGGTAACCGGGGTGCGCAACTCGTGGGAAACATTGGCGACGAAATCCCGGCGCATCTTTTCCAGATGCCTGATTTCGGAGATGTCATGAAATACGGCAACTACCCCCTGCAACAGGCCATCTTCCAGCAGCGGCACCCAGTGGGTCAGGATTGTTTTCTCCTTGGGTGCGCGCAGTTGCAGCTCCTCGACGCGCTCCTGCCGCGAGGCGATGACATCGCGGAAGGATTCGTTCAGGGCGGGGTGCCGGGAGATGTCGATCAGTTGCTTTCCTTCCACCTCGTCGGAAATCGCGAAGAGCCCCCGAAAGGCGGGGTTGACGAGGGTGATGACGCCCTGCGGGTCGGCCACCATGATTCCCTCCCCCATGCCGTGCAAGATGGCGTCGAGACGGTTTTTTTCCGCCGAGATCCGCCCGAGTTGCTCTTCGGTGCGCAGGGCCATCTCGTTCAGGACTCGGGCTAGTTCACCGACCTCGGACCCTTTCTCCACCGGGACCCGGGTGCCGAGTTCACCCTTGCCGATCCTGGAGGCTATGGCGGCCACGGCGTGCAGTGAGCGCGCGCTGACGCGGGTGAGCAGATAGCTCAAAAAGACCAGCAACAGCGCGGCCAGGGAAAGGGTGCCGCCCAAAACGGCGTGGAACCCGCGTTTAGCCGCCTCCAGGTTGGAGAGCGGTAAAGCCAGACGGAGCACGCCCCGCTCGCCGGCCACCCCGTGAAAGGGGACCGCAACGTAGAGCATGTCGGTACGCAGGGTCTCCGAGTAGCGCACCGAGGACCCTTGCCCCTTGGCCAGGGCGTCACGCACTTCCGGCCGCTCGGAATGGTTGTCCAGCTTGGAGAGTTCCTGCGGCGTGACCTCGGAGTCCCCGACCACGACGCCCTTTGCGTCAATGATGGTGACCCGGGCCTTGATCTCGCGGCCGATGCTCTGCGCCAGCCAAGGTGCATCTGCGCGCAGGTCGCGTATCTCCCGCGCGGCAATCACCCTGGCAAGGCCGGCATCATTTACCAGATGCTCGGTCACTTCCGTGGTCTGGTAGAGCTCCAGGGTACGGTTCAGGTAGCTGTAGATGACTCCCCCCAAAAGCAGAACGATCAGCAGCTGGGCAGCCATAACCTTTAACTTCATTTAGCCTCCATTTTGTAACCGAAGCCCCGCACGGTCTTGATCATATCCCCCGCCTGCCCCATCTTGGTGCGCAGCCGGGTTACGTGGGTGTCGACGGTGCGGGTGTCCTCGACGAAGTTGTAACCCCAGACGTCGCGCAACAGGACGTCCCTGCTTTGGACCCGGCCCAGCCGCTTTACCATGGTATGAAGCAGGTTGAATTCGGTCGTGGTGAAGGTCACCTCGATGCCATTGATCGCAACCAGGTGCCGTTCGGTATCGATGGTGATCGGGCCGACCTTGATGACCGGGCTGTCGGTGACCTCGCTTGCCGAGCGTCGCAACACGGCCTTTACCCGCAGTAGCAGTTCCCGGGTGGAAAACGGCTTCACCACGTAATCTTCGGCGCCGACCTCGAAGCCGACGACCTTGTCGATCTCCTCACCTTTGGCGGTCAGCATGATGACGGGGATGCGCGAGGTCGCCGGGCTTTTCTTCAGGACTTTGCAGACTTCCGTCCCCAGCATGCCGGGCAGCATCAAATCGAGCAGCACCAGGTCCGGCAGAATCCGGGCGGCACTCTCCAGTCCGTCAGTGCCGTTCAAAGCGATGACGGTCCGGTACCCCTCCATTTCCAGGTTAAAGGCGAGCAACTCGGCGAGATCCCTCTCGTCTTCAATAATCAATATAGTTTGCATGTCATCCCTCGGTAAGAGAATATTTCCACCGTACTGTAGATACAGCTTAATTGTGTAGAAACTGTTACAGGCTTGTAAAAGGTAACAAAACTATTTCGGGACCGGCTGCCCGACCGCGCCCCTGTAGGACCAATTTTGTCGGGTGCCCCCCTTCCCGGGGCTGGCTTTCTTTTGGTCATTGCTACCCGGGCGCAAAAACCCGTGCCGGAAGGAAATCCGGCACGGGTCAATGAATTATTCCCGGCGTTTAAGTTGTCGAATCTGCCCGCCATTCCCGGTTCCCCGCAGGATCAGGGAAAGCAAGCCGCGATCCCTGCGACTCAGGCAACCAGAGCCGGAGCTTCAACCAGGGCAGCCAAACCTTTCTGTTTGTGCACCCGATAGCCTATCACCCCGGCCAGGCCGAAAAGCATGAGAAAAACGCTGGAAGGCTCCGGCACGGGTGCCGAGTTGGCGGCGCTGATCGAGTTGTCGCCGTTGAGGTCGGTCACCAGCGCCAAACCGCTGTCGGTCAAAAGCGGATTCAGGCCGGCCTTGTCCGAGGAAACCCAAAGGGAGAAAGTGCTGCTTCCGGCAGTGAAGTCGCTGTAGTCCACGTCAAAGCTGAACGACTTTCCGAAGGTGATCCCCTGGAGGTAATCGGTGATACCGAAGGTTGCGGAGTTATTGAAGGTGAGGGTTCCCGGCAAAGCGCCGCTTGCCGCGTTAATAACATCAGGGGCCGAGGTGAAGGCACTGCCAAGGATGCCGTCGGTGCTGAAGTTTTCCACCTTGACAGAACTGGCCCCGCCGTTGGCCGGCACGTAATCGAAATAGAGGTAGGCATTGGTGCCGGGAGCGGTGTAAAAGGTTTCGTGGACAGTGGTCGCGAAAGCCGAACTGGCGGCTAACACGAGCATAGATGCGACGAGCAGTTTGATCGCTTGGAATTTCATGGCGTTTCTCCTGTCAATTAAAGGTCAGAATAAATTGCATGTCGGTTTCGGCACCCGCCCTGGGTCATTTCAGCTTCAACGCTCAGCCCTACTCCTGGTAGGTTACCGGGTTGAATTTGATTTCGCCATTGGTCGGATTGCTGAAGGAAAGCGCGACGCTGAGCGAGGCGCCTTTGGCCAAACCGGTGCTGCTCGCCTGGATCATCGGCTCGCCGTTGTTGGACCCGGTTGCGTTGGTCAGCGTAAGGTTGGTGGCCAGACCGGGATCGCTGCTCCCCTTTCCGGTACCCGGCTTATTCGCGATCTTGGAGGTGACTTTGGGGCTGGCGGTGCTGTATTCGTTATCTGCGGAGCCGATCCCCTGCAGGTTCACTAACCCGTCCAGCACCACGTCGATCTTTCCGCTCAGGGCGGGGCCGTTGTTGGTGAGGGTCAGGTTGCCGGTATAAAGCTTGGTGGCCCTGTTGTACACGAAGTTGCCAGGGGTAGCAGTGATCTGCGACGCAACATTGGTGAAGTGATGCAGGGCGACCTGCTCGATCAGCGACACGGAGAGGGTCTGACCGCCGTCCGCTGCGGGGAAGCTCGACGACAGCGGTCTAATCGCCGTGGAACTCACATTGTTAATCTGGTAAGCGTTCATGGTGAGGTTTTTGCCGTTCACGTCGAAGGTCATGAACTGGTAAGCCGGCCACGCGGTGATGACGTGGGGAAAGTTCCCCGTGTTGCTGTAGTCGGGCTGGTAGATGGGCGCGCCGCCTCCGCCGCTGGTGAAGTGCGGCACGTTCAGCGCAATCTGGTCTCCGTTTGCCTGGGCGGCGCTGTAGGCGCCGGTGCGGGCATAGTTGTGGCTATGACCGGCGAAAATCAGATCCACGTTGTACTGCGTGACCAGCGGCTCCAGCGCCCGGGCCGCAACATTGTCGGCGTCCTTGCCTGAAGAATAGGACGGTTCGTGGTACACCAGGATCTTCCACGGCTTGGTGGTGTTGGTAAGGTCGGAGATCAGCCAGTTGTACTGCGGGCTCCCCGGCGCGTAGGAGGAGTACTCGTCGACATAGGTGACATGGACCGGGCCGTAATCCATGGACCAGTAGAGGTTGTTGTAGGTCGCGGCACTGCCGGCCTTGAGGGTCGCGTTGGGATACGGGAAGGGCCAGTATTTTGTGAAGGTCGTGCTGTAACCGGAGGAGTTGTCGTGATTACCCTTGACGCCGTCCATCGGGGTACTTGCCGTGTAGGCCGCAATATCCGTCATGGCGGGAACGAACCACTCGTTCGTCCAGTAGCTCTCTCCGTCGGTGCTGACCCAGTCGCCGTTGGCGATGGTCAGGCGCTGATACTCGGCAAACTCGGGAGACTGCGCGGAGAAGGCCTTGATCGATTTCATCAGGTTGTTGAGTGCGAAAGGCTGGCTCCTGGAGTCGCCCTGGCCGATAAACTTGACCGAGGTAGCGTTTTCCTCGGGAGCCGTGATGAAGGAACCGGTGCCGTACACCAGACCGCTGCTGCTGTCCGCCACCTGGTAGTAGTACTTGGTGTTGGGCGTAAGCCCGGCGATTTGGTACTTGTGCTGGTTAACGGTCCCCGGCCTGGTTTCCTCCGGCACCGTCGCGCTTCCGAGCCCGTAGCTGGTATCGGTCCCCCAGCTGATGGTGTTGGTGGTTTCGACGGCAGTGTCCTGCCAAAGGACAGTCATGGTCGTATTCGGCATCTCGTAGATCAGGTAGGGTTTTTTCAGCACACCGGCGAAGGCGGTCGTGCCGAGCAGCGAAAAGGCAGCTGCCAGCCCCAGGCTCTGCAAAGATTTCTTGGTCTTGCGATTCATAGGATCTCCAATTTCATTAGATGGTTGATGTGGAAGGTTCCTTTTGGTTTCTGCTCTTCACTAGTATGTCCGCTCCAAACATTTTGTTGTCGAGGCCCCTCCTTTCCTTGTTATTCCGCTTCGCCTACCGGAGCTGCAGAGGGTGCCAGTTCCAAGAAACGGTAGAAACGGTTGATTGATCCAGGTCCCGTTACCTCAGGAAGTTATAAGTTTCAGATCGAACAGGCGCTCGATGAGCCAGGTTAAGCCCAAGAGAAAGATCGCCAGTGAGACCCCTGTCGTTACCTTGCGAAACTCCATCTTCTGTTTGAGCAGGTGCAGCACGGGGAGCAGGACGATGAAGATCATCAGTTGTCCCGCTTCCACCCCGAGATTGAAGGAGACCACCGAAAGCACCAGGTTGGCTTTCCCCACGATCAGTTCCTGCAGGGCGCCGGCAAAGCCGAAGCCGTGCACCAGACCGAAGCAAAAAGTTATCAGCCAGCGGTAGCGGACCTTCTTTTTGAACAGGTTTTCCAGGGCGATGTAGCAGATGGAAAGCGCTATCACGCTCTCCACCAGCCTCGAGTCGAGCCTGACGATCTGGAGCGCCGCCAGCAGCAGGGTGATGCTGTGGGCGACGGTAAAGGCGGTGATTATCTTCAGGACTTCCCGGGTGGTGAGCCCGATCACGATCAGGCCGACCAGAAACGCTATGTGGTCATAACCGGTCAGGATGTGCTCGATGCCGAGCAGCAGGAAACTGCCGGAGCTGCCCCATAGCGAGGTCCCGCTCCCCTCAGTCCTGGTAGCAGGGGTGCTTGAGAGCGCGGCAGGATGCGCGGCGCTAGCGACCTGCCCGGCCGTGCCCTGGGTGCCCCGGGAAACTGCCGAGCTTAGCTTGGCCGGGTTTGGTAGCGTCAGCTCTGGCCGCGCGTCGCCTTTTTCATGGGTCGCCGGTAGTTTTACCAAGGCCGGGGCAGCGGGCGTTAGGACGGCGCTACTTTCCCGTTCCTTTCCAAGGGCCGAGGTTCCGGCCGCGGGGAAAGCCGAAGGCACGGCTGAGGCTCCGGGGACGCCTGCGCTACCCTTGACTGTCAGTTCCCAGGGAGGGGTCCCGCCGCCGAAGCGGTATTCACCCTGCGGGGAGGAATAATCAAAAATCTTCTGTAATGCGTCGCCCGTGGCATCTGACTGGTAAAAATAGGCAAGGTTTAGATGAGCGTTATTTTCTTCAAGCAGCATTTGATAATCTATCTTCAGACGGTTTTCTGGCTGATCGAATCCTGCTTTGGCAACCGAGAGCCAAATAGTGAAGCTGGAATTGTCATTCCTGACCAGTCTGTCTACTTTGATCTGCCGATTCTTCCCGTTTACCGACAGAGAAATCTTTTTATTGAGGTACGGCTGAATGAACTCTCGCGCTATCTGTTGCAGCTGACTATCGGTGCCTGTAGCAAAATCGTAGTGCCTTTCCTTTATCCCCTTAAGTTCCGAAAAGAGTGTTTCATTCAGATCTATATTGGCAATGATGCTGTCCTTACCGGCACACCATTTCGAGCCTCCCACAGGCATATTGTGGGAATAAGCGGGAGCAGCGTTCAACAGCAAAAATACGGCGCTCAACAACAGAAAGAGTCTCTTCCCCAGTGAACCGATCATGTCGTTACCTCGTTCAGTTATTCGCATTTACTGATACGTTCCGCCAGTTCCGAAGCTGTCATGGCAGAGATATTTCCCGGACTCGCCAGATAGTTTGCAGTGAAGATGTAATCGGAAAGCATGTTCCGCCCCTGTTCATTTTCCCCTTCTCCAGCACGCGCCTGCTCAAAATGAAACCCGTCGAGTTCGGCCAGGAAGTTTTTTTCGGTTATACCTTTGCGAAGCTTGACCGGCGGCGCCACCACCAGAGGAAATTCGACGACTTTTTGCGCCAGTTTTATTACCAAGCGGGCAGTCCAACTCCCCCGGTTCGGCAGCGCAGTTACGACCCAGCTCCTGTCATCGTTTACACTCAAATGAACCAGCGTCGCATCAGACAGGGCAATATCCGGAGCACTCCCCTCCTCCGCGTGCCAGGGGAAGGTGATCCTCACCAGCGCCTTGCCGTCTGAGAGGACCACGGGCGGCTCCTGCAGCAGTGTCTCACCGGGAGCGCTTTGGAAAAGCGCGAGATACGCGGGCAAACTCGGCTTCCCGGTGAACTCCCGGAAGCGCTGCAGGACGCTTAGCGGTGCTTTGCGCAGCAGGTAGACCTCGTTTCCGGGTGCAACGGCAACCTCCGGCACCGGGAGCGGTTCCGTTTCGTTTTCGTTATCCCGGGAAACCCAGGCAAGCAAGGAAGGTGACGACGGGTTCGGCATGGTGCTGGACGGGGTTATCGTGCCATCCAACTCCATGATTTTGCCCTTCACCGAGAAGATCCCTCCGGTGGCTGTCCCTTTTTTATCGAAACTCAGGTGGATCACCAGGGAAGGTGTCGCCTCGCTTCCCTGGTTGGCGTCGAAGACCAGCGTGCCGGGGTTTGCGTCCATCAGATTGGTCACCGTCCCGCCTTCGACGCTCACCCGGGGGGCCGCCAGCAGGGCGCAATCGTAGGCAACAGTCATTTGGACTCTTGCCGTAAGATTAATGTCATCGCCTTCGACAGTGAAAGCTCTGTCGCCGTCGGGAGAGACGATGAAGGTTATCTCCGCCCACGCCGCAGTTGAGGTGAGGAGAAGAAACATAAGGCTCAAGAGGCATCGGTAGTTTCCTGAATTCATCTAGCCCTTCTCTTTTATTGCTGGCCGGTGAAACAGAGACAATAGCGTCAAGTCATGAAGTTGGACCGGATTGCCAAACTGAATAAAAAAAAGCCGGGAGCTATCTCTTTAGAGAGAAGCAACCCGGCTATCCGTTTAGGACCCGTAGCTTTCCGTCCCCACCTCACGATGGGTTTGGCTAAGAAACTATTTCAATTTGTGAAACAGAGCTTAGCATGCGATTGTTTCAGCCATTTGGTGGCTTTCTGACAAATTGGTGCCTTTTTAGTGTCATGTTCTCCCGATATCTTCGGCGGGTTGTGGCAGAGGTCTTAGGCGCGGCTGGTGAGCCAGCTCTCTGACCATCCTCCTCTTCAGTCATTTTCTTAGATTTCCCCAGCCTTCCCTTAAACTCTCCCTCCCCCCTGGCGGGGGAGGACTTGGCCGCCGTAGCCTTAGCGAAGGCGGGTCGGGGTGAGGGGGAAGTTGCCATATCTCAGAGTGTTGGCATTACCACATAGCCCAGGTAAGAGCCTTTACGAGACTGCAGCAGACGGTCCGGAATGGCTGATCAGGCCTCTGAAGGCAGATCCCGCCCGCTTACCGGCGCGGCAACAGCCGCACCTTTAGTCCGAAGGGACATCAGCAGGCTCGGCACCACCAGGAGAAAACTCAAAAGCGTAATGGGCGGCAGCCCGCCGTTCCATCTCTTCACCTGCAGCCAGCCGTCGAACCCCATGGTGAAAAGATGCCCCGCGACCAGGCCGCACAAAAGGGTCTTCAGGGTGCGCCGCAGAGCCGGATCCAGCCCGGCGGACTGCAGGCGCCAGAAACAGTAGACCCCAAGGGCTCCGGAGAGCAGCACTAACTCTCCGGTCAGGTTCATCTTGTCTCCCTCGAAAAAAGTACCGTAATACCCTTTGGATAGGATGCCGAGAGACAGAAAGACATGTACGAACACGAGCTGCAGGGCGGCATTGCTCCAGAAACGGAGCGCGATCTTGTCCGCGCGCACCAGGGCGAGGGACGCCATGAAGAGCGACTCAGCCGCGGTCATGGAGATGGCCTTGTTCATGATGTAGACCGGGATGTGGATCAGGGGGACGTTGCCGAAGCCGGCATACCGCACGATGGCATACACGGAGGTGAAGAACAGGGCCAACAGCAATTGTTTTTTCATTTTTATCCCCTCGGACAATCGATGGTTTCCCCGTCCAGATATGGGCACTCGGGATCAGGTGCGAAGCTGTCGCCGGCGACGACGGCCGACACGGCCCGGCATCCCCCCTTGCAGACTTCCAGATAGCCGCAGGAGCGGCAGGGTTCCGGAGCCTGGTTCATCCAGGAACGGAGCCGGTTGAGGTGTTCGGATCCGCTCCAGAGCGCGGGCAGGTCGAGGATGCTCTCCTCGCCGGAAAGAAAGGAGCAGCCCGCGAATCTGCCGTCGGAGCGCACCCCGAGAAGCACGTTGCCAGCCTCGCAGCCGTAGACCGAAAAACGCTCCATCATCTCCTTGTCCGGGGCGTGCCAGCAAAACATCGGGACGAAGGAGCAATCGATCTTGGCCGGAACCTCGTGCGCACCGGAGAGCCGCCTGATGGTCGGATAGAATTCCCGGTTCTGCCTTGGAGTCAGGCGCCTGTCCAAATAGTCCACCTGGCCGCGTCCGGAGGGCTTCAGTCGCAGAAACTCCAGGTCGGCAAGCCCGCGTTCCCCTGCAAAGCTGAACACGTCCGCCAGTTGGGGAAAATTCTGCCGGGTCACCACGAAATTAAGACCCACCTTGACACCCGCCTCCAGCAGCAGATCGACCGCCCGCACACCACCGGCGTGCGCGTCCTCACCCGGGGCGACACCCTTTTGCAGGTGATCCCCGTCGATACTGACGTTGACCTGTCCGAATACCGAGCACTTGGCCGCCGTCTCACGCGTCATGAGGAGCCCGTTGGTAGTGAGGTTGGGGACAATGCCGCGGCTGCGCACGTAAGAGGCTAGCTCAAAGAAATCAGGGCGCTCCAGCGCCTCTCCACCGCCCAGTGCTATATGGAACACGCCCATCCCTGCCAGCAGATCGATCGCCTCGCGGAACTCCGCGGCCGACATCTCGCCCGGGTCCTTGTCTCCGGAGTCCATGTAGCAGTGGTCGCAGCGCAGCGAACAGGCGTTGGTGACCGAAAAGTGGACCTCCAGCGGGGCGGAGAGTGGGCCATGCTCCGGCTGATCCCAAAGCGCACTTTCCCCGTGCCCCAGACCGCGCATGAAATCGCGGTCCACATGCACCAGCATGGGCGGCTTTTCCAGGGCCAGCACCCCTCCAAAGGACTCGAAACGATATTTCATACCGCTCATTGCCGCTCCTCCGGTTGAACCGTGACGAGTTCCGGGATCGGCTTTTCCTGCCGCCCGTGCTCTACCGCCTGCCCCGAGCTCAGAATGGCGGCCAGAGTGTTGAAAAGGACCGTCAGCGCCGCGCCGGCGGTAAAAAAAACGATCATGTCCACCCCGATACTGCTTGAGTTCGGGTTGTAGCCCGTTTTGATCTTCAGAATGCGTCCTTTCATGTCAGCTTTCCTTTTGTTGGTATCGTGATGGGTTCGTAATTGCCTGGATCTGAAAAATATTACAAATGAAAGCGCTCCCTCAATTCCCCCCTCAGGTAGTCATACTTGACGGCGAAGACATCGGTGGTTTCCGGACCGTTCGGCTGATAGATGATGAAAAGGAAAAAGACCGCAGCGGTCATCCCCAGGGAGAGGGGCGGAGTGAGCCAGCGCAGAGCCCTTGGCCTGGACTGCCAGAAGTTACCGCGCGTCAGCAGCATGATCCAGAGCAGGACTGTCAGGTTAAGGCCTGCGGCGAGGTAAACCGCACTGTCGCGCAGAATGATCAGGTCGGCGTCGGTACTGATGGCGTAAAAGGTCGGCATCCTGAGAGCAGTCAGCGCCGCCCAGAGTGCCGCCCAGATCAGGAAGGTCCTGATCGCGGACCGGTTGACTCTCTCCCAGGGCTTCATCAGGAGCACCGCGGCCCAGAAAATCGCAACGATCCCCCAGGCGAACTTGCCCCAGGTCGCCGTCATCGCCCAATAGCGACTGGTGGTGTCGGCCTGGATCAGGTCGGCGGTAGTGACCTTCTTCCCGGCGTCCCGGGTAACCGCCTGAAAGGCCTGGTAGCTTTCCTTGCGCTTGTCCATGCGTAGATATGCGTATCCCAGCTCCCTCTCGACGGCGACCTTCATGAGGAAATCGGGGTGTTCCTTTAAGAGCGCCTGGAACCTTTGCACCATCGCCTCATCCTCTGCGTTCGCGAAGCGTATCCCCTGGTACACCTGGAAGGCCTGTTCCTGCTCCTTACTGACCAGCTTTTCCAGTGCGGCCATTTTCTCCTGGTAAAAGGGGACCTGGCGGGGGTCAGCATATTTCTTCAGGAACTCGCGGTCCCACCTGAGGGCCTTCTTTATATCGACCACGTTGTCCTCATAGAGAGTTCCCAGCATCTGCACGGCGTAGCGGCGCTCCTTGCTGGCAGGATACTTCCGGGCGATTTGCAGGTTGGCGGCGACGGCCTCGGGGTAGCGCGCGTGGAGGTAGGCATCTTGAGCCTTAAGCTTCAGTTCGGCTACTTCGGACAGCTTTGGCTTGGGCGCTGCTTCTTCAGAAAGCATCGACTTTGGTAAAGCTGCTTCAGAAAGCTTCGGCTTGGGAGCGGCTGCTTCAGTAAGCTTCGCCTTGACTTCGGGGGCCTCAGAGAGTTGCGGCTTTAGCTGCATAAGTGCCGGACTTTTCTGCTGCTGCCCGGCGTCTTCAGGATTTCCCTCTTGCGCCGACCCGGGAACGGGGTGCCAGAGCGAGGAACCGAGCAGCATCAGGAGGAACAGTGCGAGGAGCCTGGATTGCAGCAGGGAGCCTTGCCTGCCGGTTAGGTTAGTCATGTTTTCCGTCTCCGAAAGATGAGCAGATCAAGTACCGTGGCGGGCCGCGGTTTACAGACGGTGCCATAGTAGAGCGCCAATATTTCAGTGACATGAAATATAGGAAAACTTTTTGTGACTATTTGAGCTCATTTAGCGCACTGCCCTGCGACTCCGTTTGGCAAAAAAAAAGCCCGCGACGGTCAGAAAGACCGCGCGGGCTGGCTATTTAATCAGAGTTGTCAGGAGCAGAATCGTGACTGGTCCTGGAACCAGAAAGACCGTCAGGAGAGTAAGACATCCCCCGGCACAGCCGGGGGCTTTCAAAATCGTTAACCGCTCAAAGCGGGTTTGCAAACCATTACCACCTCAAAGGTGGATCCGGTCAGA
>JGI24143J45723_1001228_pt1 | contig 12387 bp, 11 predicted proteins | sample BarGraIncu00432A_FD_45723 | JGI IMG/M metagenome (IMG submission 45723)
CCCCCCTGCCTCTCCACGTTCGGCTTCCCCCCTATTACATAGGGGGGATAAAGCAACGCCTCGCCTCAGATATTCCCTAACTTAATGGCAGTGCCCCTTGAAGGGGAGGGAGAGTTTGCTCATGTTGTGGAACCTTTCTATCGGTCAGAGTGCCGCGACTCGCAGACCTGCCACGCTCATCAGTTCCTGTCTTGCATAATTCATTTCAACTGGTAGATTTATTAGTATTTGCCAATGCAGAGATCTAGCTTCCTGAATTTAAAACTGGGGGAATTATCTTGGCAAGGACATCCGGACCTGCAAAAAGGAGTCAGCAATGTCTAATGGTGAGAAGCAGAGACGTCAAGCAAATCTCCGAGGCAAACATTCGCGGGGGCAGGCCTTAATCGAATACGTTCTTATACTTGTGTTGGTTGCGGTTGTTCTTATGGTGGCGCTCAGTAATTTCGGCACGGCAATCAGCAATAACTACAGCAAGGTGGACAACTCCATGCAGACCTTAAACGGTAACGGTAACGGTAACGGCAATGGCAATGGCAATGGCAATGGCAATGGCAATGGCAATGGCAATGGCAATGGCAATGGCAACGGCAATGGCAATGGCAATGGCAATGGCAATGGCAATGGCAACGGGAATGGCAACGGGAAGTAGAAAATAGCGGTACGGAATTACGAACAGACAGGTAGACTGGTAGGTCGCGTTGAGGCACGAAACGCGACGACAATTGCGCACGATGCCGAAATGTTGCGTTTCACGATGAACCCGTTCAACGGCAACCTACGCAAATCAACCCGCTGTAGGTGTTCTCCTCAAAAAATCTACCCAATACCTACCCAATTTACGACAGATTTTTTTCTTCCTCCAGGGCGATCCGTACCGACTCCTCGTAGGGGGTCAGGCGAAAAGGGATCAGTTCGTGTATGCGATTTTCCCGGCAAATCACTTCGCTGGCCAATCCTTCAATAAGCGGCATGGCTATGGAGGCCTTGACCGGGGTGATCAGCCCGACCCAGTAGGAGGAAAGTTTCGGGGTGAGTACGGGCACGGTGACGATATACAATTTGCGCCCCTCAATGGCTGCAAAGCGCTCCATCATCTCCCGATAACTGAGGATATCGGGCCCGCCGACATCGAAGGTCCCGCCGCTGGTGCGCTCCTCCTGCAGGCACCCGATCAGATAGTGGATGACATCGTCCACGGCTATCGGTTGGCACCTGGTGCTGACCCAACGGGGGGTGATCATGAGCGGCAGATGCTCCACCAGGGAACGGATCATCTCAAACGACGCCCCTCCTGCTCCGAAAATGACCGCCGCACGCAGGAATGTCGTGGCAAACCCGCCACTTTGCAGTATCGAAGCGACCTCAAGGCGGCTTTGCAAATGCCCGGAGAGTTCCGGTCCCGTCTCGCCCAACCCGCCCAGATAAATGACCCGACGCACCCCGGCCCCGGTTGCGGCCTGGGTGAAATTTTCCGCGGCCTGCCGGTCCCTGCGCTCGAATCCGGAGCGTCCCGCCGCCATGGAATGGACCAGGTAATAGACCGTGTCCACCCCCTCCAGCGCTGCGGGGAGGGTGAGCGGTTCCAACAGGTCGCCCTTGACGATCCCGACGCCGGCGGGCAGCGGTGAGTCACGCCGCACCAGACAGCGGACCGGGTCTCCTGCGGCAAGCAGCGCCTTTACCAAACGTTGACCGATAAATCCCGAAGCTCCTGCAACCAGCACTGTCTTTGTCATACTGTTTCCCCCCTCCCTGGCAGGCCGGAAATCTCCTGCATCAGCCTTAACACAGCCTGTTCCTTGGCCTTGGCCTCGATGTCCACGGTCATGACACGCTCCAGCCAGCTTTCAGGCAGGTCGGCAAGATCGATGTAATCGGCGTGGGGCTTGGTATTGCCTTTTTCCCAGCCGCTCTTTGGCGAGGAAAGATGGCAGTATTGCTCACGCCCGACCGCCTGCCAGGTCTCGCCCGCCAGACGGGTCGCCTCTTCAATGCTCAATCCGTCCGGGTTGCAGCGGTGGTGATGCACGTCATACACCAGAGGGATCGACAGACGCTGGCAGATGGGAAGCAGATCCCGCACCGTGTAACTGACATCGTCGTTTTCCAGCGTCAGCCGGCTTCTGACCCGATCGGGAAGGTAGTCGACCACCGCCCCCAGACGCTGCAGCGCCTGCTCCTTGTCCCCGTAGGCTCCGCCAGCGTGGATATTGATGACCTCGGCCCCGACCGCCTCCGCCAGCATCCCCTGATACGCCAACTCCCCGATCGAATTTTCCACGACCAGCGGAGTGGGCGATGACAGCACGACGAACTGGTCGGGGTGAAAGCTAAGGCGTATATCGTGGCCGGCGGCGTAGCTGCGAATCTGGCCGAGCAGCTCCCCGATGGCGGCCCCGTCGGGGAGGTCGGCAAGCTGATACCCCACCTGCGGGTGGGTCATCCGGGGAAAAAGCGGGGACATGATCCGAAAAGATCCGATACCAAGGCGCTGCACGGTTTCCAGCGCCAGCTTCAGGTTGACAGAATTGTGGGTACAAATAAGTGATAGCTTGGCCAGCTGTTCGTCACGCGGCAAAGACGACAGCGCCTTGGCAGTGGTGGTGCGAAACGAAACCGGCTCGCTGAGAAAAAGGCAGCAGAGCCCCAAACGCATGTGTGATTACTCCTTTGACTGTGGCTGAGCCGAGAATTCGCGCCGAATCTCCTCGATCCTGCTGCGGTTCTTGCCCAGATCGGAATGTCCCAGGCGCGAGGCGGAACGGAGCTGAAAAGCGTGCTGCCCGGGATCCAGCAGGAACTCGCCATCATCAACGAAAAGAGTCGTGTGGAACTCGACCCTGAGGTAGCCCGCCTGCTCCTCGATAATCCTGGTATCGCTGCGCCCGCCCAGCAGCCGCTTGAGGCGGGCCAGGGCGGCATCCGGCTCGCCGCTGAACGCCAGGGGAGCAATCCGGTGCTGCTCGTCCGCGGCCTGGCTTACTACGCAGTTGGGCGAGGCGGGGCAGGCGGACAGCCTGCCATCGTGCACCCCGAGGTTTTGCGGCCGGTCACCGGCGCATCCGTTTAAAACCAGCAGCGCCAAAGCCGTGAGTATGGGATATTTTGCACTGTGCCTCACAATGTCACACTCCATTACGTTAGGAATCCCCTCACTTGACGGGCCTGCGCGCTGCTGCGCTTCGACGCAGTAGCGGGAGGTGGTTAACCCGGGGAAGGAGGTTTTAGAGCCTGCCCGGAAGCAAGACTATACCATATTAAATTGGCCGCGTTGCCTGTCAACAAACAGCGCACGAGCATCTCGCTCACCCCGGGCCCTCTCGCATAGCGGGGAGGGGCCTCTTTGAACCGATGAGCGTCTGCCAGGAGCTGTACCGATTAACAAAATTATCTTTAGGTTACCCGCGAAATGCCGAATAGATATCAAAGAAAAACGTCCGGCACAGTATTAACAATTAATAATACAGTATTCACCCAGACGCTGGCAGTAAAACAGGTCCACTAGTTCTCTTTCTGCCGTTAGGGAGTAGGTTGTCTAATGCCAATTAGCACACAACAATCTGTTTGTGACAGTTCCGGCGAGACGCAGACCCAACTGCTCAAATCCGACTCCGATACGCACACGCATGCCCTCACTCTGCTGCTGGTGGAAGACGACCTGCTGAGCCGAAGCATGCTGAAGGTGCGAGTTAACGGCCTTTTCAAGGAGGTTATTGAGGCGGTCGACGGCACTGAGGGTCTGCGGCTTTTCTGCCAGCATCAGCCGGACATCGTGCTCACCGACCAGGTGATGCCCGGGCTTTCGGGTCTGGAACTGATGAGCCAAATCCGCGCCACCGGTGCGAAAACCCGCGTGGTCCTGATGACCTCCCTGGACAAGGATGTTCTCCTGGAGGCGATCAATGGCGGGATTGAGAGGTTTATTCCCAAACCCTTCGACTTCGCCCTGCTCACCCGGACCCTGAACAGCATTGCCAGGGAGATTGCCAACGAACGCATGCTGCAGCAGCATCGCGAGCAGGAGGTCGAACTGCTGCGCCTGCGGGACAGCTACCATTCCATGCAGCAGGAGTCGGCTTTTCGCAAGGAACGGCACGTGGTGCGTCACGATCTGCGCAACCAGGCACTTCCCGGCGCCGGCGGAGTCCGCTGGGCCATAAAGGTCACCTATTCCCCCCGTGACATCATGTGCGGAGACGGCTACTCGGTGCGCCGCCTCTGCGACGGCCGCCAGCTCATCCTGGTCGTGGATGCCATGGGATCCGGCATGTCCGCCTCGCTCACCGCAATGCTGACCACCTCGTTCTTCAACTACCAGGTGGAAAATGTGCATATGTGGGAAATCTTCACCCTGAGAATTTTCCTCAAGCGCTTCCAGGAATACCTCTCCAGCGTGCTTTTGGAGGACGAGGTCCTTTCCTGCGGTTTTTTCCTGGTGGACCTGGAGCAGGAGGAGGTGGAAACCGCCCTCTTCGCCCTCCCTCCGCTACTTTTGCGCTCCCTGGACGGCTCGGTGTCCAAGATTCGCGGCGCAAACCCGCCGCTTGGCAGCTACCCCTGTGAAATCAGGATCAATACCGTATCCCTTTCCGGGGCGGAGGCCCTGCTGGTCATGACCGACGGGGTGTCGGATGCACCCCTTAAAAGTGGTGGGTCCTACCGGGAGGTGCTCGAGGCCGATTTCCGTGCCGCGCCAACGCTCAAGGCAGTGCTGCACCGTTTCAAGCGGCAGACGACTTCCGAGGACCAGGACGATATGACCCTGCTGCACCTGCGGCGCCTCGATTCCGCCAAAGAATGGAGCTGGAGCAGGAAACCCGAATTAAGCCTGGCGGGGTTGAGCGCGGCAATCCGTGAGCTCCTCGCGGCCCTGGACGGTGAGACCGCTCTGGGTGCCGTCGAGCGCGACGAAGTGGAGCTCGTGCTGACCGAGGCGCTGCTCAATGCCTTTGAGCACGGCTGCCTCGGAATCGACCACGAGCAAAAAAGCCGTCTGCTGCAGGCGGGAGAATATGACGACGCTCTGGAGACTCTGGCTCCCCTTCCGGATGCCGCGATGTCACTTTCCGCGACGCTTTGGCGCGGCGCGGAAAAGCCCCTGCTGCTGGTCGAGGTGCAGGACAGCGGCCCCGGGTTGCCGGATAAAACTCTGAGAAACCACGCAAGAGGCACTGCGGCAAACGGCCCCGGCCTGAAGATCATCGGGCGCTTCTGCGACTCCGTTTTTACCGGTAGCCCAGGCGGCCACCTGATTATCCTCAAAACACTGGAAGGAGATGACAGCTATGCAGATTGAGAAAAGCGGCAGTAACGAGTTGGCCATCAGCGGCAACATAAAGTCCATTGAAGACGGCTCAGCGATCAAGGAGGCGATCAACGCCTGCAAAAAGGAAGGTACCACCGGCGTACTGCTGCGGATACAGGATTCCTTTTCCATGACCTCCACAGTCATCGGTTTTCTGATGAAGCTGGTCAACATCGACAAGATCCGGGTCTCTCTGGTTGTTGGGGACCCTCGCTTGTATCAGCTTCTCGATGAGTTGAGCCTGGTGCAGGTTTTCAACGTCCGCCTGATCGAAAAATGACAGCAGTTATTTACCAAGCAACAGCAGATAACGGCAGGGAGAGGGTATGACGCCTTTGCGAGATTGGAAAATCAGGAACAAGATCATTGTCGTCCCGGCAATGATGGTTTGCATCATGACTGTTTGGGTTATTTTTTATCTGGTACCGCTCTTTGAAAAGGGCCTCCTCAAGGAAAAGCAGACAGCGACCCGGCATGTCGTCGAGCTGACCTGGGGGCTTTTGGCCGAGATAGACGGCCAGGTCAAGAGCGGAGCGCTCACCCTGGAAGACGCCAAGAAACTGGCAGCTCAAAGGCTCGGGAGCCTCCGCTACGGGGAGCAGGATTACGTCTGGATCAACGACCTGCAGCTCCGCATGATCATGCATCCCTTCAAACCGGAGTTAAACGGCAAAGATCTGAGCGACATCAAAGACAGCAACGGGAAGCCGATTTTTGTCGAGTTTGTCAAAGCCTGCAAGGAAAAGGGGGCCGGTGAGGTCGATTACCTTTGGCCCAAGCCGGGGGCAAGCGAACCTGTTACCAAGGTATCCTACGCCAAACTGTATGAGCCCTGGGGCTGGGTGGTGGGAAGCGGCATCTACGTCGACGATCTTTACCGGCAGATGCTGACCATCAAGCTGATACTTTTGGGCGGCGACCTGGCCTTCGGCGCGTTCATCATGGCGATCTCGGTGCTGATCAGCCGCCAGGTGACGGTTCCGGTGCGCCAGATGGTGCACATGGCGGAAGACCTGGCGCACGGGGAGGGCGACCTGACCATGCGGCTTGGCCTGACCCACCGGGACGAGGTCGGCGAGGCGGCCGGCTTCATAGACCAGTTTATCGCTAAGGTGCAGCACAGCGTGGCTGAATCCGTCGCGAGCTCCAAAGAGACGGCCGTTGCCAGCCAGCAGCTCTCCCAGATCGTCGGCAACCTGACGCAGACCGTCCAGCGCCAGACGGACATGATCGGCGAAAGTAACCGGCTGACCCGGGACGTGGCGGGGAACCTCGACATCACCGAGAACATGGCGATTTCGACGACGGAAACCATCGAGGCGACCCGCACGACGCTGGCGCGCTTCGTTGAGGACCTGAACCGGGCGGGGAGCATCATCATCGGGGAGTCCGAGAGTCAGGCGGCGCTGGCCGGCCAGACCCAGGAACTGGCAGCCAGAGCGACCGATATCGGCATGGTGCTGGAAATCATCGCCGACATCGCCGATCAAACCAACCTGCTGGCGCTGAACGCTTCGATCGAGGCGGCCAGGGCGGGAGAGGCGGGACGCGGTTTTGCCGTGGTCGCCGACGAGGTGCGGGCGCTTGCCGCCAAGACCCAGAGTTCGCTGGTCCAGATAAACGCGGGGGTGCAGGCGGTCGTCAAGGGAGTGGAACTGGTCTGCGGAGCCAACGAGAAGAGCGCCTCGCGGATGCGCGGCATTGCGGAGGAGACCCGTCGGCTGATTGTCAACGTCGCCGAGACCGATGAAAGGCTCAAGGGCGCCGTCGACATCTCGTCAAACCTGGTCAACAAGAGCACCTACATAGCGACCCGCACCAAGCAGCTGATTGAACTGCTGCAGCAGATCATAGACCTGTCCGAGCAGAACAACGCCGTTGCCGGCGAGGTTGGGGGTGTTGCCGCCAACCTGGCGCAGAAGTCGGATAATCTGCGCGGCGTGCTTTCCCGCTTCAAGGTCTGAAAAGAAGCAGCGGCGCAGCTAAGCAACCAGGTTCTAAACTTTTCGGTAGGTGTGAAAAGGCGAGACGACGCTGAATCAGGCTGCGAGGCATTCGCACCAAAGTCCCCTCTCCCGGAGGGGGAGGGCCAGGGCGGGGAACGCTTTTCATGGCGCTTCTCACCCCTGCCCCTTTCTCGGGGGGCGAGGGATTTCTTTGGCAGAGGCCGGGGTGAGGGAGTGCCTTCAACTATTTCGTCTGATCCTTGATCATTTCAACTTCCAGAGTGATGGTGACCTCATCGCCCACCACGACCCCGCCGGTTTCCAGAGCCTTGTTCCAGGCCAGCCCGAAATCCTTACGGTTTATCTTGGTGGTAGCGGACGCGCCACGGCGGGTGTTGCCCCAGGGGTCCTTGGAGTCGGCACTCGGCCCTTCCACGTCGAGCAGCACCGAACGGGTAACCCCGTGCAGGGTGAGATTCCCGGTTACCTTCAGCTTGTCTTTGCCGTTTTTGGCGACCTTGGTGGAAACGAAGGTCATGGTGGGAAAGGTGGCGACGTCGAAGAAATCGGCGCTCTTCAGGTGCTCGTCGCGCTTGGCGACACCGGTATTGATCGATTGGGTGTCAATGGTGACGGCGACTTTGGACTTCGTCACATTCTGGTCATCAATATCGACGGTCCCTTGCACCTTACCAAAGACACCTTTTACGTTAGATACCATCAGGTGACGGACCTTGAACTGGATGTTGGAGTGATCCGCATCAATTTTCCAGGTGGAGGCGCCGGCAAGCGCAGGTAGGGCGAGTATAACAACTGCAATCATCAGGCGTGTGGTGTTGAACAATGCTTTCATCTGTCTCTCTCCTTGTTAGCGTAATGTGTCACAATGGCAGTCAGTCGAACGCATAAGCGTCCATGGCAAGCATGCCAAAGGCATAACTTCGGTGCAGTGTCGTTGCCCGGGCGCTACTACCAGCGCCCAGTGCTACGAAAAGCGGCATGAAGTGTTCGATGGTCGGATGGTTCTTGGCCGCGTCAGGCGCCAAGTCATGCCAGGCGAGCAATTCGTCGATCTTGCCGGCCGTCAGCCACTTTTCGATCTGATCGGCAAAGGTCACGGCATAATCGAGCGGCGGGTCCTGCAGGCAAAACCTGCCAAACTCACGCAGGTTGTGGGTGATGCTTCCGGAGGCGACCACCAGCACGTTGTGCTCCTTCCTGATGGCACCAAGCGCCGCCCCGATTTTCAGGTGCTGCCGGGGATCCAGATCAGCCTGCAGGCTGACCGGCAGCACCGGGATGTCCCCCAGCGGGTACATGAGACTGATCGGGATCCAGGCACCGTGGTCGATGCCGCTCTGGATCGACCTTTCCGCATCGATTCCCGCAGCAAGCAGGGCCCGCAGGACGCTCCCAGCTAGGGCCGGGTCGCCCGCGGGGCGGTAGCTGACCCGGTATAACTCCTCGGGAAAACCGCCGAAATCGGCGACCTGGTGGTAATTTTCCGCGACACCGACCGTTACCCGGCGGGCAACGTTATGAGCCGAAACGACGATGATCGCTTCCGGTCTGGCAATGGTGCCGGGGAAGCCCTGGAGAAAGGAGCGCGCCGGGACGTCGTCGATAAGCAGCGTCGGGGAACCGTGAGAAACGAATATGCTGGGAATTTTAGCCATGAAGATGCCCCTCTGCCGCAAGACAACAGGATCAAAAGTATCCTATTTGTCACGACTATAAACCAAACCCGGGAGGAGGTGGTAACACTTACCGGTAAAAGGCTGGTAATTTCAGGTAGGGGGTCAGTTATTTCCATCCATCCTAGGCAGAAGGGATCGTAAAGCAAACGCTTAAGCGCTGGAGTCTTTGAACGCGGAAGGGGTGTGGCCGGTCAGTTTTTTGAATACCTTGGTGAAGTAGGAGTGCTCCTCGAAGCCGAGTTCATAGGCCACCTCCTTGATGGTCAGCCCGGAAAAGAGGATGAGCCTTTTCGCCTCCAAGATGAGCCGCTTGTCGACCGCCTCGGCCGTCGTCATGCCGCTGAAATGCCGCACCACGGCATTGAGCTTGCGGGGGGAGCAACCCAGCTCCCCGGAGTAATAGCTCGCCGCGTGCCGGTTTTTGAAGTTGTCCTCAAGGAGGGTGTTGAAGCGTTCCCACAGGCGTTGCGAATGACTGAGCGCCTGCAAAGGCGCAGTTATCAGCCGCAGGCGCAGTTGTTCGATCTTGGCCAGCAGCGCCCCAAGCAGGTGCCTGAGAGCCGCACTCTGGCGGCAGTCAACCTGCTGTGACTCGTCCTTGATGAGGGCAAAATAGCCGTCGATAGCGACCGAGTCGTCACCTGACAGGGGGATCTCGATAAGGCCGACGAACTGGGAGAGCAGCAGCCGGGAAGAATTGGGCAGGAATTCGTCGTTGAAGCGCAGCACGCACCCGGTCAAGTTGAGCGAGGGGATGAAACGGTGCATGCGCCCTTTCGGGATAACCAGCAGGGAGCCCGCCGGGACTCCGGCACTCAGGTCGTCGAGCAGATGGTCCGCCCCACCCTGCCTGATCCAGATAATTTCCTGATATTCATGCCGGTGCGGCTGGATGACGTGCTGCATCAGGTACAAAGCCTTCGCTGCATCGATCTCGAAAAACTCAAAGCTCTCACCCAACGAATCAGGTAGTGCGTGAGTTTCCAAGCTATCAATAAAAACTGCACAGCTGGCTGTTTCCATACATGGCGCCCCGTGACTACCGTAACGGCTGGCGGAAATATATCAGATTGCCCGATTAAAAGCCAAGGTAAATGAGACAACAGCCAGATAGCACTCGCCACAGGAGGAGGTTGCGTTCACCGGGAACCCGTGCCTCGCAAACAGCAAGACCCCCTGTTGCCAGGGGGTCTTGTTGAAAAAACTTTTCTTGTGCGCACGAAGCCGTCAGCGCCGAACCGGCCGACTCTAGTTCCTGTGCTCCGCCTTGCGTTTGCCACCCCGGTACACGGGGCGGTGCAGGCGACCGTTATAATGACCCCGGTCGTGATCGAAGCGCCGGTACTCGACGTCACGATAACGCCGGATATCGCCAATCCGCATCCGGAGGAAAACAGCCGGATAATACCTGCGCGCCAGCGGCCTCCAGGGACCGTCGTAATAGGGGCCCCGATACCAACGCCCACCGTAGAAGTAATAGAAATCCGTACCGTTGTACATCAGGTCGTAGGGAACTCCGACCGCTACATACATATTGAGCTCAGGCGAAAAGAGGAACTGCGGCGCCTCGTCGACATAAACCTCGGCCGGGGCCGCTAACTGGTCCGGTGGCGTCATCATCTCGGGCGCAAGGGGTGGCGCATCATAAGGCGGCAACTCAACCCGGGATTCGGTCGGCGGCGGTGGTGGCGGCGCGATTACCACAGGACGGGGCGGAGGCGGAGGAGGCGCGACTACCACCCGGGGCGGCGCAGCGACCCGGCGGCCGGGCACCTGGTTACCGTAGGAATACATGCACTGAACATAGGCGTTGTCATACCTGCGCTGCGCTTCCCTACCGTAGACCTGAGCCGAGTCGGAGCCTGCCGCTGTTCCGAAAAGAAGCCCGCTTGCGGCTCCGATTGCAGCACCTGCTCCCGCATGGCCGGAGGCTGCACCCAAAGCCGCTCCCAGTCCTGCCCCGATCGCCGTCCCTGCTACGGCTCCGGTGGCTACGTTTTGATCAGCGGTTTCCTGGACCGGAGCCCCTAAGCGCTGCTCAGCCCACTGCCTGCAGGATGCGTCTTCGCCACGGAAAGCCTCGAAGGACTTTCCCTGCGCCGGCAGCACGTTGACGCTCGGCCCCATGGGAAGTGTCGCACATCCGCCAAGCGCCAGTAGTAAACAAAATGGCACGATTTTCTGCTCGAAACCCATTGTCGCTGTTACCTCCTCAATTTCTGATGCTGGAGCACTCGGTAGAGCTGGCCAGCACTCCGTCGCCCGTTATTAATATTCTGACCTGTCTGACAAGTCCGACATTCCTGACGCGGTCCCTGCCAAATTTTAAAAATACTAATGTAACTCGCTGTATACACGGCTATTTATCGCCCAAGCCGTTGTACCACTTCCCAAACCCCAGGGCAAGCAGATTCACCCCGGGGAACTGAGAGTCCCCTGCCCCGGAACCGAGGGGGACAGGCACCTTTGGAGCCAGTCCCCCTGGGGCCGGGGTGGGGGAAAAACCGCGCGGGACCTTTGCCTAACGGCGCCTAACGCTTATTAGTCCTGGTCGCCTGCTCCCTGGCTCCCTGACTTCAGGTGTTTCTGCTCCCACTGGGCCCGCAACGCCTGCCACTTCGCCTGCTGGTCCGGGGTGAGTAGCGCCAGCAACTGCTTGGCACCCTTGGCGCGCTGCACGGCAAGGTCGGCCTGAAGCGCTGCAACCTTGGCGGACTGGGCACGGATGGCTCCCTCGTCGGCACTGCCAGACTGGATCAAGTTACGCAACTGGTGCCTTTCGGCCTGCAAGCTGACTAAGGTCGGCTTGGCCAGGGTTCGGTTCTCCTGGAAGATCGCCTTCGCCTGTGCCTTTTGCGGGTCACTCATTCCCAATTTTTTGGCGATTTTTGCGAAGGCCCGATGCCCGTGATGACGTTTCCCCATCTGGCAACCGTGCCGGTGCTCTCCCTGCGCCTGGGGCGCTACGGGCGCTGCCGCCGTGTCGTCGGCCTGGGCAAAAGTGCACCCGAAGGCAGTCGTGGATGCTATGCCGGCAAACAGTACCAGTGATCTTAGTGCCTTTTTCATGTCGATTCTCCTTGCTGTCCTGAGATTGATCCGATGTTCAAAGCCTAACAGGAGAATGAGGACAAATTGTGGAGCAATTGGGGAAAAGCGACAGGCGCGCCCATAGCGGGCCAAGGCATCACACCTCGATCCTGAATTCCGCTCCTCTGCGCTGTTGCGGACCGTGAGCCTCCCCCCCATATTGTTTTCTATGATGATCTTCGACATGAAGAGCCCCACCCCGGTACCCTTGTCCGGCCCCTTGGTGGTGAAGTACGGCTCGAACACCTTCTCCAGGATCGCTTCCGGTATGCCGCCGGCATTGTCGGCAATCGTCACCACGGCCTTTCCGCCTTCACGGCTGATGGCGTCACCAGGGGCGACTCGA
>JGI24143J45723_1001232_pt1 | contig 12370 bp, 14 predicted proteins | sample BarGraIncu00432A_FD_45723 | JGI IMG/M metagenome (IMG submission 45723)
ATCCCTTAGCTGTAAAGTCCCCATATAAATGGCCTTACCTACAATTACGCCTTCAATGCCAGCAGTTTCTGCTGCTTTGATAGCCTTCATATCAGCCATATCCCGCACGCCGCCTGAAGCAATGACTGGAATACCAGCTTGGCGCGCAAGTGATGCAGTGTCAGTCACATTCACTCCTGATAGCATACCATCTCGGGAAATATCAGTGTAAATAATGCGAGCAACACCTGCCTGTGCCATTCTTTTAGCGAGTTCCTCAGCACTAATTCCACCGGCCTCGCCCCAGCCCTCTACTGCCGCCTGGCCATCACGGGCATCAATACCAACTACAATACGATCGCCATATTGTTTGCAAGCTGCTGCAACAAGCTTAGGCTCCCGTACGGCAATGGAACCTAAAATGACGCGTTGTACTCCAGCCTCTAAGCACGCTTTAATATTATCTAAAGTACGAATACCACCACCCAACTGGACAGGTATCTTAACTACTTTCACAATTTCAGTAATGACCGCCATATTGACAGGTTTACCAGCGAGTGCTCCGTCTAAATCAACTACATGGAGATACTCTGCGCCTTCATGTTCCCAACGCACTGCCATATCAACAGGTTGATCGGCAAAGATTGTTTCTTGATCAAAACGGCCTTCTGTGAGCCGCACACATTTTCCACCTCTAATATCAATCGCGGGAAAAATAATCATACTTTCATCTCCTTGAAATTAGACAGCATTGATAGTCCTACAGTGCCTGATTTTTCAGGATGAAACTGTACCCCTTGCACATTTCCCCGCCCGACAGCTGCAGTCAAGGGTCCACCATAATCAACAACAGCAGTAATGATCTTATCATCTTCTGGTACGGCATAATAACTGTGTACAAAATATACGTAGGGTTCAATCGCTATATCCGCAAACAATTGGCTTTCACTGGCAAATTCTAAACTATTCCAGCCCATATGAGGAATTTTGAGGCCAGGAGCAACAATCTTGCGCACCATGCCAGAAAATACCCCTAGGCCTTTAACACCTGGGTCTTCTTCACTGCCGTCAAATAACATCTGCAAGCCTACACAAATACCAAGAAAGGGTGTACCTCTCTGAATGACTGTATGAACAACATCAACCAATCCGTATTCTGTAAGGTTGTTCATGCAATCCCCGAAAGCGCCTACTCCGGGTAACACAACTTTATCTGCACTTAAAATGACCTCAGGTGAACGAGTCACGACGACCTCGGCACCAAGTTTGACAAATGCCTTTTCTACACTAAATAGGTTACCCATACCATAGTCAATAATTGCGATCATTATGATCCCCTCCTTTCATGAGACTGAGGGAAAACACTCATCTGCGTTGTTGCTCCTGCGCTTTTCCCCTCAACGTACCCCGTGTACGCTTTCACTCAAATGCTCGTCGCGCCTAGCATCTGAACATTTTCCCTCAGTCTCGAAAAATATGTAGTGTGTTTTTCGGAACACACTCTATAACATGCCCTTAGTCGACATGACTCCAACAATGCGTTCATCTTTCCTTGTTGCTTCATCAAGAGCGCGCCCTAGAGCTTTAAACACGCCTTCTACGATATGATGGGCATTTTTCCCTGCCATCAGACGTACGTGCAGAGTTAATCCAGCATTCACCGCCAGGGCTCGTAAAAATTCTTCTGTCAGTTCACTATCAAAGGTTCCAATCCGCTGTGTAGGTATTTCTACATCAAAGACCAACAAAGGACGGCCACTAATATCTAATGATACCATGACCAAGGCTTCATCCATGGGCACAAAAGCAGTACCATAGCGTTTAATACCACTTTTATCACCTAACGCTTTTGAAAGTGCTTGACCGAGAACGATACCTGTATCCTCCACAGTATGATGTCCATCAATATGCAAATCACCATTCGCAGTAAGATTTAGATCGAAGAAACCATGTTTTGCAAACAAAATCAGCATATGATCAAAAAATCCAATTCCTGTGGAGATTTCACTGTGACCTGCACCATCAATTTCCAGACTTGCTGTAATCTTAGTTTCAGCAGTTTGCCGGTTTATGATTGCTGTGCGATTCATACTACCCCTTCTTTCATAAAAGCTAGTATATTCTTCATTAAAGCATCATTTTCCAGAGGGGAACCCACTGTAAATCGAATACAATTGATCAAACCAGGGACTGCACTAAAATCTCGAATCCCTATATTTTTTGCTGATAAATACGCGCTAAGTTCTTTAGATTTCGCTGTTTTGATTAAAATAAAATTTGTTTCTGATGGGTATACCTTAATACCGGAAATGCCTTCTAATGATTCTGCCAAGCGCTGGCGTTCAACCACGATTTGTTCAAGACCTGGCATAAATTCATCCCGCATTTGATAGAGAATTTCAGCCGTAGCCAAAGACAATGAATTAATATGATATGGCATGAGTACGCGCTCTAGCATGGTGATAATACCAGCATTTGCCAACACATACCCTACACGGGCAGCAGCTAGGCCATAGGCTTTGGAAAACGTTCGGGCGATAATGATATTATCATATTTATCCATTAAATCTACTGCGGACTGACCGTAAAATTCGAAATAAGCTTCATCAACGAGAACTGGACATTTTGCCTGNTGGGCTATGTATTCAATATCTTCATGAGGCATCACTGTGCCTGTAGGATTATTGGGATTACATAAAATGATGAGTTTCGCATCAGACTGTTCTGCTGCTTGGAGAACTTTATCCCTCGGCACAGAATAATCTGGGTTTAGGTGAACAGCAACTGGTTGACTATCAGTCACTTGGGCATACACAGAATACATGGAGAAGGATGGCACAGGGAAAACAATACTCCGTCCTGGCCCACCAAAGACTTGGCATAAGGCCATAATAATTTCACTGGATCCATTACCGATTTGCACATTATGAATGTTCATATTAAAGTTTGAGGCAATTTGGGTGCGTAGATCCCGCATGCCCATTTCAGGGTATCGATTAAAGGCGAGATATTCTAATTGGTTCATCACCCTTTCACGGACTAAGGGTGGCAAATTGTTAGGGCTTTCATTAGCATCTAGTTTAATATCCCAGTCTTTTTCTTCTACTGAATAAGGTTTTATATTTTCTAGGCCAGGCCTGTAATCAAACATCATGATTTCCCCCTCACTCTAATGGCATTAGCATGGGCCGTGAGTCCTTCAGCCTCTGCCAGTGCAATGACCTTACTGGACACTGCAGTAAGGGCTTTTTTTGTGTAAGCAATAATACTCGTTTTTTTCATAAAGGTTTCTACGTTCAGCACGGAGTAAAAGCGTGCTGTTCCACCTGTGGGCAATATATGATTTGGCCCTGCCAAATAATCACCTAAAGGTTCTGGGGAATAAGGTCCCAAAAATACTGCTCCTGCATTACGCACATAAGGCAGCATGGCAAAAGGTTGCTCTGTTAATATTTCCAAATGTTCAGGAGCTGATAAATTGGCCAGTTCCATAGCCTCCATAATATCTTCTACAATAATAATTAAACCATTACGGTCAAGAGCTGCCTGGGCAATCGTTTGGCGAGGCAACTGATTGACTTGTTGTTCAATCTCAGCAATTACCTGTCCTGCAAGTTCCTTACTAGTTGTAACTAAAATACTAGAAGCCAACACATCATGTTCCGCTTGGCTGAGCATATCTGCCGCAATATAGGAAGGATCAGCTGTATTATCGGCCACAATTAGAATTTCACTAGGACCGGCTAACATATCAATACCACAATGTCCATATACGGCTTTTTTTGCCAATGTCACAAATATATTACCAGGACCAGTGATTTTATCGACCTGAGGAATAAGCATAGTACCAAAAGCCAAAGCGGCAACAGCTTGTGCTCCACCCACTTTAAAAATTCGAGTCACACCCGCCTCCCGGGCAGCTGTCAGCACATAAGGATTAACACTTCCATCCCTAGTGGGTGGCACTACCATGATAATTTCTTTAACCCCTGCCACCATAGCGGGTACCGCATTCATAATGACTGATGAGGGATAAGCCGCCGTTCCTCCAGGTACATAGATGCCTACTCGTTCTAGAGGAATACAACTTTGTCCTAGCATTGATCCATATTCACGATAGGTCAGCCAAGATTTCGGTAGTTGTTCCTCATGAAAAGATTTCACATTGGCAATTGCTTGGCGTATCGCTCCCAGCACCTGCTCATCGACTTGTTCCTTTGCCAGGCTAAACTCCTCTTCACTGACTTCAATTGTATCAGCGGTTAAAGTTACACCATCAAAAGCATTGGTATAGCGAAAAACAGCCTCATCACCGTGAGCGCGTACATCATTCACTATTTTATCCACAACCTCTACAGCAGTCAGCTCACTACCAAAAATATCGACAATTCGCGCCTTAGCCCCTTCTCCTAATACAACTTGGTCGAAAGGTGGTTTTTTTAGTACTTCTAACATTGCCTGAGATGATATTTCCTTTGCATATATGACTTTCACTGTTACGCCTCACTTTCCAGCAGCACTTTTAATTCTTCTGTCATTTTATGTATACGATCAAATTTCATCTTAAAACTCACTCGATTAGCAATAAATCGAGCCGTAGCGACTTCAATATTCACAACTTCCACTAATTTATTGGCCCTAAGTGTACTACCAGTTTCCACGATATCCACAATAATTTCAGCTAAGCCCACCATTGGCGCCAATTCAATGGACCCATTTAATTTGATAAATTCCATTTGCATACCCCTACTATGAAAAAAGCGTTCCGCGACATTAGGATATTTTGTCGCAACCCGCATATGAGCGTAGTCACTTAACTTTTCTTGTTTCAGTGCCTCTGGTACAGCCACCATGAGGCGACAAAGAGCAAATTTCAGATCAAGAAGTTCATATACGTCTTTACTTTCTTCCATTAATACATCTTTGCCAATAATACCAATATCAGCTGCTCCATACTCAACATAAGTAGGTAAATCAGCTGTTTTTGTAATAATAAATCGCAGTTTTTGTTGTTCGTTGGTAATGATTAACTTACGAGAGTCTTCCGTCAAATTTTCAGCGGTATAACCAATTTTCCTTAACATCTCAACTGATTTACCAAATACTTTGCCTTTAGGCAATGCTATCGTAAGATAATCCATGTCACTTAACGTCATGAATGCCCTCCTATCANTCCTTTAGTTATTTAAAGCGTTACCATATAGGTATATTAACATTTCTTAAAATATTCGTCAATAGAAAGGTAGGACTTTTGGCTGTATATGTAGAAGTAATTGGCATATAATAAAATAGCCATTATAAATAGTATCTTTGTATATTATTTATAATTAAAAAAGGGGTGTCCTACATAATGACTCCATTAAAAATCCTTGTAACTAACAGCCTTTCTGACCGCCATATAAAGGCCATTAAGACTGTTGCACCAGATTGCAATATTATATTATGTGATATTCAGCAAGCTGCCGAACATATAGCTGATACTGATATTTTATTAACTTGGGGCACAATGGATCTTCGACCCCTATACCCTACTGCGCTAAAGCTCAAATGGGTCCACGCTTTAAGTGCAGGCGTTGAGAATTTAATTTTTCCGGAAATTAAATCTGCTGAGACACTATTAACAAATTCTAAAGGAATTCACGGCATTCCTGTCTCGGAGCACGTTCTTGCCATGATGCTGTCTTTTACCCGTGGGCTTAACATTTTTATCCGACAGCAAACCAAAAAGCAGTGGAAACGTGTCACCGTTGAGGAAATATATGATAAAACTATTGGTATTGTTGGGCTTGGTAGTATTGGTCGAGAAATTGCGAAAAAGGCCAAAGGAATGGGCATGCGAGTTGTTGCTAGCAAGCAAACAATTAACACGGACACTGAAATTTTTGTGGATGAATTATTTACTCCAAATCAACTCCACGAACTACTTGCCATCTCTGATTTCGTAGTGATAGCCCTACCCCTCGTGGACGAAACTAGAAACTTATTTACATTAAAAGAATTTGAAGCCATGAAGCCTTCAGCCTATTTCATCAATATTGCCCGTGACGCTGTTGTTAAACACGATGATTTAGTTGCCGCCCTACAGCAAGGTCTCATTAAAGGCGCGGGACTTGACGTTTTTGACCATGAACCGTTATCTGAAGATTCGCCCCTATGGGATATGCAAAATGTCATTATCACACCCCATTTAGCGGCTTTATCTCCCTATTACATGGACAGAGCTATTAAACTATTTGCCGATAATTTATCAAGGTTTATACAACATAAAGAAATGTTAAATATAATCGACAAAGAAAAAGGCTATTGAGATTGGTAAGAGCTTCATTCTCCCTAATTAAGATCATCAGACTTACGCAATATTACCAGCTCCAGCGGATCATCATCTGCTGGAGCTTCATGATGTCTGCTGATAATTTCAACAATTTCTGAAGTTACACCAATTTCTTTGAGCATGGCAGCACTACGTTCTGCATGATGAAAATAAATATAAAAAGCATGACGAATATTATCTAGTTTACTGCCTCTGCCTAGCCGCCCCCACTGCTTTGCATATCGTGGTGACAAGTTGTGTCCGACAACAGTAAGAATCTTATCAATGGTACTCACATCACCCTTGATTTTGCCCACGTCATGTAATAATGCGCACTTAGCTAACAACTTCTTATCAATTTTCGGCTCACAAACAGCCAACTGCAAGGCTGTTTGTGCCACATTGAGAACATGACGTTGATCTGGTACATTCATTCCCCAAAACAGCTTCTGTTCAGTAGCATTTAAATTTTTTTTTACAAAAACCTGATCTTCAAGTGTAATCCTCGCCGTTAATGCTCCAACTACTTGTTTTACCCGCTTAAGCATGTACTTCTCCACCTATATTGGCATTTTAAACAATGACAGGATTCCTTTAAATCATTCCACATAGACTAATTTACTATAACCTTTCGTTTTTTGGCTAGCTTTAGCCTCAACCAGGGTCTGCGGGACCAGCCCGATTTCTACCCGTTGATCTGATTTCCGCAATTCTTCCCCTTGGGCAATGGCTAGAACTAGCTTGTCGCTCTTCCAGCCGATATATACATCTCTAGAACTAGGTATACTGACAATCCCCTGGCGTTCTAATGCCAACAACATGCGTTCAATTCCTAAAGCGAAACCAGTCGCCCCACAGTTCATCCCAAATGANCTGAGCATCNTATCATACCGTCCGCCACCGCAAATGGGNAAACCAAGACCTGGTGTATAACCTTCAAAAACCATCCCAGTATAATAATTNAAATCACGAATAATACCTAAATCAAAATCCACATATTGGGCGACCCCATAGCTTTCCANTAAGCGATATATTTCCGCCAAATTATCTAATGCCTTATTACTTATATCATTCGTCACCATACCATAGGCTTGTTTTAACATATCTTGCCTACCATGTAATAGGGGGATATTTTTTATTACCTTTTGTGCTTCTTGAGACAGTCCACTATTCACTAATATTTCATCGACTCCTACCAAATTCCTTGTGATCATGGCATGTTTTACCTGCTGTTGTCGTTCCTGAGATAGTCCACTTTTAGCCATAACACCATTGATAAAGTCAACTTGCCCCAAACCAATTTGAAATTGTTTTAATCCTGATTTCAGCATAGCCTCTACGGCTAAAGCGATTACCTCAGCATCCGCTGTCGGCTCTGATACTCCCATCAGTTCAACCCCAGCTTGATAAAATTCACATTGCCGCCCTGTCTGAGCTTGTTCATAGCGAAATACATTGGTCAAATAAAATAACTTCATCGTTGTAGTACAATCTTTAAGACGTGTAGCTGCTACCCTCGCCATCGGGGTCGTCATATCAGGGCGCAGTGCTAGAATGCGGTTATTCTTATCAAAAAATTTAAACACATTCTGATCTAAGTCATTGCCTGTCCCTACTGCCAGAGTCTCCAAATATTCCATCGCAGGCGTAACAACCTCATCATATCCCCAAGAATCAAATAACTGGGCCAAAGCCCCTTCTATCACGCGTTTACGGCTAGCTTCCTTAGGCAAAAAATCTCTTGTTCCATAAGGAATTTGCGGTACAAATTCATGCTGACCCATAACTTTCACGCTCCATTATTACTTTTTTTCTCAGCTTCATCGCCTTCAGCTGTTAATTTTCCTTGCTTGTTTTGAATCTCAACGCGTTCTAAAATAAGCTTATACCCGTCAGCTCCATAATTTAAGCTGCGCTTCACCCTGCTAATTGTTGCAGTACTTGCCCCAGTCTTAGCAACGATGTCATCATATGTATGACCTTGTTTGAGCATTAAGGCTACATCTAGCCGTTGCCCTAGAGACTTCAATTCACTGATTGTGCAAATATCTTCAAAAAATTGATAACACTCTTCTTGATTTTCTAATAGCAATATGCCCTGAAATAATCGATCAGCCAGTTCATCCTTTAACTTTGGATTTGTAGCCATAATATTGTGATTCTCCTTTTACTTTATCGCTTTCCATCTTTACTTAGTTAAATTATAACATTATCCTTTATAATTTGTAAAGAAATGTTGTATTTCCTAATATTCTAAAGTATAGCTTAACTCCCACCAAACCGTAGTTCCCATAAGATTCTTAGTCGCCCTTACTTAAGGTCTTTTATTATTGACACTTTTATGATGTTGTGTTATTATATGTTTCAACAAATGAATATTTTTTTCATCAAGAGCAGTCGAGGGAATGGCCCTATGAAACTGCGGCAACCATTCACATTTCGTGAAACGGTGCCAACTCCACAGGAGTATATCCTGGCAGATGAAGCGCAATTAAGTTTATTATGCTGCTTCGTATTGTGAAGCAGTTTTTTTAATGTTCATTTTTTAGATTTACAGCAAGAAGGAGGCCATTATATTGATTATACTACAAGATATTGAAAAAACATATGAAAGCACCAATGGAATAGTCCGTGCCTTAAAAGGCGTCAGCTTAACAGTACCCCAAGGAGAGATTTTTGGGATTATTGGTGCAAGTGGCGCTGGAAAAAGCACACTTATCCGCTGCATCAATATGCTGGAACGCCCCACCAAAGGCACTGTCACCGTGGATGGCCAAGACTTCACAGCCCTAACTGAACAACAATTACGTGAAGAGCGCAAAAAAATTGGGATGATTTTTCAACATTTTAACCTGCTATCGTCACGCACAGTTTACCAGAATATCGCTTTCCCCCTAGAACTAGCTAACTGCAGCAAACAAAAAATTGATACTGAAGTGATGCATTTGCTCGAATTGGTAGGATTAAGTGATAAAAAAAATGAATACCCAGCCCAACTCAGTGGCGGACAAAAGCAGCGAGTGGGTATCGCTAGGGCCTTGGCTAACCACCCTAAGCTACTATTATGTGATGAAGCAACATCAGCTCTTGATCCCCAAACCACCAAATCCATCTTAGAATTGTTGAAGAATATTAATCGTGAGTTCGGACTTACCATTGTTCTGATTACTCATGAAATGCTGGTCATCAAAGAAATCTGCAATCAAGTTGCCGTTATCGAAGGCGGTCTGATTATTGAACAAGGTCAAGTACTTGATGTTTTTACTAAAACTAAAGAAAATACCACTAAGGAATTCATTAGTTCCATTATCAATCATAATTTACCTTCATTTTTTGCCGATATAAAGTTATCATCGGTGCCTATCGCCAATAGCAATCTCATTGTACGCCTGTCCTTTATTGGTCATTCCACAGAGGAACCCGTTATTTCTAGCATGGTTCGACGCTTCAATATCGATGCCAGCATTTTACACGGCAATATTGACCATATCCAAACTACGTTGTTCGGTACATTACTTGTAGAATTATCAGGAGAGCAACATTCTTTAGGGCAAGCACTTAGTTATTTACAAACACGAGAATTAGGAATTGAGGTGATTGGTTATGTCGCAAGAAATGCTAGCGTTGCTATTTAAATCCCTATGGGAAACTACTTATATGGTAGCTGTTTCAGGCGTTATTTCAGCCCTTGTCGGTATACCTCTTGGTATTATTTTGATTACGACTGGTAAAGGGCATATTTTAGAAAATAAGTCCATCAATAAGGTCCTTGGAGTGATTGTTAACGCCACTCGCTCTACTCCATTTATTATCTTAATGGTCGCGATCATCCCCCTCACCAGGCTCATTGTTGGTACATCAATTGGTACCAATGCCGCAATTGTCCCCCTTTGTATTGCTGCGATTCCCTTTGTCGCTCGTATTGTTGAATCAGCCCTCAAAGAAGTCGATAATGGGGTCATTGAAGCAGCTCAGGCCATGGGTGCATCGCCTATGGAGATCATCAGGAAAGTACTCATACCTGAAGCTCTACCTGCAATTGTCCTTGGCATCACATTAACCATTATTAGCCTAATTGGCTATTCAGCTATGGCAGGGGCCATTGGTGGTGGCGGACTCGGTGATTTAGCGATTCGCTATGGTTATCAACGTTTCCGTGCTGATATCATGCTCATTACTGTAATTATCTTAATTGGGCAAGTACAAATCGTACAGTCAACCGGCGACTTTTTAGCCCGCCGCCTAAATAAAAAATAATTTTTGGAGGATTCACCGAATGAAAAAAATCTTACTTATACTGATTGGGGCACTCACTTTAGGCTTATTAGTCAGTGGTTGCAGCCAAAATACTGCCCCTGCTAAACAAGCAGGTAACACCGTATTGAAAGTTGGTGCTACGGCCGTACCTCATGCTGAAATTCTTGCTGTGGTTAAACCAATGCTCGCAAAAGAAGGTATTGATCTACAAATTATTGAAATGAATGATTATGTAACGCCTAACATCGCAGTAGCCGAAAAAGAACTTGATGCTAATTTCTTTCAACACATTCCTTATCTCAATAAATTTTCTACAGAACGCAATTTGCCTCTAACCTATACTGCTGCAGTGCATATTGAACCAATGGGGATCTATTCAAAAAAGATTAAAAATCTGAATGAACTTGCATCAGGTGCCAAGGTGGCTATTCCTAATGACCCTACCAATGGTGGCCGTGCTCTAGCGCTCCTCGACAAAGCAGGAATTATTAAACTTAAAGAAGGCGTAGGCGTGAATGCCACGGTCAGCGATATTGTAACAAACGCGAAAAATATTCAAATCAGTGAATTAGAAGCTCCACAACTGCCACGTGTTTTAGATGATGTCATCATTGCCGTGATTAACACCAATTATGCACTGGAAGCAAAATTAAATCCTACTAAGGATGCTCTGTTTCTTGAGCAAAAAGATTCTCCTTATGTAAATATCCTGGCCATCCGTAAAGGGGATGAAAATCGCCCAGAAATCCAGAAGTTGACAAAGGCTTTAACTTCTGATGAAGTGAAAAAATTCATTAATGAGAAATATCAAGGTGCTATCGTGCCAGCATTCTAATAAAAAGCATCGTAACAGAAATCACCCTTACCATTAAAATTGGTTCGGGTGATTTCTTTATAACTCCCCTTTGTGTCCTTTGCATTTCTTTGTGATCTTTGTGCTTAAACGTGTTTTCCTTATTATTTCACATATTGTGGCTGACCATTTTTAAAATATACCACTTTAAGTTTAGTACGATCAGCAATTTCGACTCCTTCAGCAAGGCCTCTACCAACCTCTGTAACACGATGAGCATCTGAACCGATTGTCACCAAGCGTCCTCCAACTTCATAAAAGCGCTTATAAATAGGCACAAGGTTATCAATTGCTTCTTTACTACTCAGTCGTCTAGTATTAATTTCTAAAGCCTTGCCCTTACGAGCTAAAGTAGTCAGTATCTCATCAATATGTTCTTTAAACTCATTATAATATATTTCTGGATCAGCGAAACGAGCATATCGAGCAATATAATCAATATGTCCTAGACTATGAATACTATCATAACAGCTTACGCACTCTTGCATTGCCTTAAAATACTGGCGATACACATCCTGCTTACTTCTCCCCTGATAAAACTCCGGAGTATAAATATCAATATTATCAACAACATGCACCGATCCAATAACATAGTCAAAGGGATAGCTTTCAACTAAATGACAGTTTTCATCTAGACAATCGGAACGCATCCCCACCTCTATGCCTAAGAGTACATTGTCACCACGGTATTTTTTATATTCATTGAAATATTGATCAACATCAAAAATAAACGCCAGTGGCCCTGGATAGCTAATATCCATATGCTCAGTTATTGTAATACCAATATTGAGTTGTCGCCCCCTTGCTACAGCGTCATCAATGATCATTTTTGAGTCAGTCGAAAAACAAGTATGCATATGACTATCAAATAACATCATTTTAACCCCCTATCAACTTCTACCTATATAATACCATTCTTTTTATTTTTTTACACATCACTAATAATAAACTTGTCGGCATCATTCTATACA
>JGI24143J45723_1001241_pt1 | contig 12310 bp, 12 predicted proteins | sample BarGraIncu00432A_FD_45723 | JGI IMG/M metagenome (IMG submission 45723)
AACGCTCCAGGGTGGACGAAACATCGGTTCGCTGCAAGTATTGAATTCAGTAAACTCATTCGAGGGGCCTCTCACCGGTATCGATGTCAATAGTAACCCTTTCATAGATACCACAGAATTTGCACAGCCTAAAGCTGATTCGGTCCGCTAAGTTCAGCGGTTTCACCTCTCGTTACGTTCGCTGAAGATGCCATTGGTCAAGCAAATCTAACTGAAATATACAGCGTTTATTTCAGAAACCGTTTAATATTAGGCATGTACATGTCGTAAATGGCGGATAAAATAAATGCTTGCAAAAAGTATAATGTTGTTATAATTTATCGATGGCGTAGAAATGATTTCGGCACAAAAAATATTAGCACCAACCATATCGGTTGTTGCCGACTCGAAAGGCCGTTGGATAGCCAACATTCGGTACACAGATGAAAAGAAACCTGCTCGTCGCAAATATCCTCCTCATTGCAGCATTTTTCCTGGTTATTCTGGGGATGAGGAACCCTTCACTGGACCATAATCACGGTCCTAAGCAACGGCCCCGTGCCGTTGTTGAGAACGTCTCAAAAGCACCGATCGTTATAGGCTGTGAACTGCACCACTTGGACGCGGTGGCTTGTCCGGCACTGTCCATCCCTGCACTTTCCGAGAATCGCATCTTCTTCCGTCTTGTTTTAAGCCATACCCCTGCTCTTGCACAGCTTTTCCTCCCCGCCAGAGCTTCCCCTGCGCCCCTTTCCAGATTTTCGTAAATCGTATCCACTCACCATTTGGACATTCAAGACTTGCAGCGCGTATCCACGCGCATCCTGTGCCCGCTGGGCTGAGTTCCAATTTTATCGCTAAGGGCCATCCGGGGTAACTTCCCCCCGAGGCCCGAGGTGCCGGCAGCACAGACCGGATGTGTCTGGTGCCTTTTTTGGGCTACTCGCCGATGAGCGTTTAACGCTTCAGTTTTTGGCCGGCAGCAGAATGCTTGGCCGCCATTACCGCAAGTCTTGCTTATGTCACCGACAATTTACGCACAGAGGTCATGACATGCAGAATAATGACACTGATTATACGATTCATAACGTGAAGAAGGCGCTAGAGCTCCTGGAGAAACTGGCAGAAAGCGAAGAACTGCTCACCGTGGATTCGCTTTCCGAAAGCATCCAGTTTTCTCGGACCAAAACCTTTCGCTTGCTGGCCACCTTGAGCGAAAAGGGGCTGGTGGAGCGTCACCCCCTGTCTGGGGGCTACCAGATCGGTAAGCGTACCGCTGCGTTCGCCAAAAAACTCCTCGGCAGTTCCAAAAAGGTACGTGAAGGCCGGCCGGTCATGCAGAAGCTGGTCGACAGTTCCAACCTCGTCAGCTATTCCCACCCGATCATGGAGCGGCTGGCGAGAAAATACGACGAGGCGGTCTACATGGCCGTCATCAAGGACAACGAGGTGCTATTCCTCAACATGGTCGATTGCGAACAGTTGATCAAGGCAGAGCCCCTCGTCGGCAGAAAGTTCCCCTTTTTCTCTAACGCAGCCGGGAAGGTCATGAAGGCGGTCGACTCATGGGACATGCTGGAGAAACTCTGTAAAAGGAATAAGCGCCCGGGCAGATGCCCCGATCTGGACAGGCTTGCCAGCGAAATGCAGGAAATCCGCCTGAGTGGGGTCGCGGTTGATGATGGCGGCCTGGGTGAAGGGGTAATCAGCGTGGCGGTCGCCGTCCGAGATTACGCCGGCAAGGTGGTAGGCGCCATCACGATGCTCGGCCCTTCCTTCAGGATGCTCACGGAACGAGTCAATGATGAAATTATTCCTTCAATGCTACAAGAGGCAGATCTTCTTTCGAAAAGGTTTGGCTATGCGCCTGCATGATCATTCTTAGCAGCAAAGCAGCATTAAACTTAAGCAGGAAATGGTGGAGACTGGCCCCTCCTCCTTTCTGGCCAACCCACACTAAAGGAGAAGGAGTACCATGCCAGATAGAACGTGCTACTGGATTCCTCAAAGGAATTTTCGCAATCGCCACGGTCCCGCTAGAGCCGGGCTATCGTCAGGAGTTAATTGAAAAGGTCGATGCCCGATGGTTTTAGACCGTCCTGCGCAAGGAAATGACGCTCTGATTGGATTGGATCAAAAAGCATCAAACATCAATGACGGAAGCCGATTCGGGAAGAACAATAACATCACAAAAGGGGGAAGCAATGTCGCTATTAATCGCAAGCAATATTCAAAATAATCCAAAATACCTTGAATTGGTCCATCGACGTAATGCGCTCGGTTGGACACTCTCGGCAATTGTATGCGTTCTGTATTTCGGTTTCACCCTGATGATCGCCTATACCCCTGACATTCTCACTCAACCCATCGCTTCCGACAGCGTGATCCCGCTAGGGATGCTTATCGGCCTCGGGGTAATTCTGGCGTCATGCGCGACGACAGGTGTTTATGTGTACCTAGCCAACAAGACCTTCGATCCTATTATTGAAGAAATTGTTCGGGAGGCATCCAAATGAAAATATTCAAAGCGTTTTTCTCCTCCACGCTGGTTTTTGCTACCTTGTGCGCCTCGAATCTTGCCTACGCCATGAATGTTGATACGGGTCCGGCGCCGGCGGCACCGGCAGTACCGCCGCCCCTGAACTGGCACGCGATCATAATGTTCCTTGTCTTTGTCGCCATCACGCTGATCATCACCTACTGGGCTGCAACCCAAACCAAGACCGCGTCCGATTTCTATGCTGCCGGGCGCGGTGTTACCGGTCTCCAGAACGGTATGGCAATCGCCGGCGACTACATGTCGGCTGCCTCGTTCCTCGGTATCGCCGCCTTGGTGTACTTCAACGGCTTCTACGGCCTGATCTTTTCGGTCGGCTGGCTGGTCGGCTGGCCGATCATCCTGTTCCTGGTCGCCGAACGGCTCCGCAACCTCGGTAAATACACCTACGCCGACGTGGTTTCGTTCCGTCTCCAGCAGAAACCGATCCGCATCATGGCTGCCATAAGCTCGCTGATCGTCGTCATCTGGTATCTGATCGGCCAGGCGGTGGGTGCTGGGCAGTTGTTGCACACCCTTGTGCCGCAAATGTCCTACAGGCTCTCGATCGTGATCGTCGGCGTGCTGATCGTCCTCTACGTTACGCTGGGCGGCATGAAGGCCACAACCTGGGTACAGATTATCAAGGCCGGCCTGCTGTTGGGCGGTGCGAGCTGTATGGCGTTTGGCGTGATGATGCACGAGGGGTTCAGCTTCGCAAAACTGTTCGCCGACGCCGTCGCCCTTCATCCCAAAGGTATAAAAATCATGCAGTCGGTGGTACCGATTGGCGCCAAGGCTAATCCCATCGAGTCCATTTCACTCGGTCTCACGCTGATGTTCGGTACTGCCGGTCTGCCGCACATCCTGATGAGATTTTTCACCACAACCAACTCTAAGGCTGCCCGCAAATCGGTTTTGTACGGGACCTGCTTCATCGGCTATTTCTATATCCTGACCTTCATCATCGGTTTCGGCGCCATCATTCTCGTTGCCAACAATCCGGAGTATGTGGTCGATGTTACCAAGAATGTCCTCACTCTTAAGGGCGGTGGCAGCATGCCCGCCATTTATCTGTCGCACGCCATCGGGGGCAATTTCTTCCTCGGCTTCATCGCCGCGGTTGCCTTCGCCACCATACTCGCCGTCGTATCCGGGTTGACGCTGGCGGGCGCCTCGGCCCTGTCACACGACATCTACGCGAGCGTTATCATGAAAGGCAAAGCGGACGAGCAGAAAGAGGTGTGGGTATCGAAGATGAGTGTTATCGGACTGGGCGCACTCGCTGTGCTCCTTGGCATTGCATTTGAGAAACAAAATGTTGCCTACATCGTGGCGCTGACCTTCTCGATTGCCGCCTGCACCAACTTCCCCATATTGGTACTGTCCGTTTTCTGGAAGGGACTGACCACGCGTGGAGCGGTACTTGGCGGATATACCGGCATCTTTGGCTCCATCGGACTGCTGATCATCGGACCGACAGTATGGACCAAGGTCCTCAGCATGGGGCCGGCCATCTTCCCCTATGACTTCCCGACCTTTGTTGTCCTGCCCTTGGTGCTTATAGTTTCCTATGTTGCATCGGTAACCGACAACAGTGAGAGTGCAAACAAAGAACGTGCTGCATTCGCGGCTCAGATGATCCGGGCCGAAACCGGCCTGGGTGCCGAGGCAGCTGCTTCTCACTAAATCCGCAATACTCTTCATTCAGCATGGCTGCCGGGAATTCTCCGGCAGCCATTATTATATCGGTGCTATGACCATATTTGGCCCTACCTTCAGGATGTTTGACAGATACATGGAATTTCATGTTCAAGAAGGTAGATCTGCTTTTGAAGAGTATCAGGGCTATGCTCCGGGCTTAGTATGCGCGCTGTCGCGAGGCAGCAACTGTCGCAGGTAGCCGGGAGTGGCGGGTGCGAACTCCTCCTGGTTAACCCCGAAACAAGGAGAAGAATCGTGACAGAGATAACATATGACTGGAAGGCAATCGCCAGGGACCCGAAATTCGTGGAACTGCGTTGCAGGAAATCTGCATTTCTCTTCGGGTGGTGGGGTTTTTCCTGCCTGTACTACTTCCTGCTTCCCATCGGGGCTGCTTACGCACCGGGAATCTTCAAGGTGAAGATTGTCGGCGTAATCAATTTCGGATACCTATTCGCCCTTTCCCAGTTCTTTGTCTCATGGGGGCTGGCATTGTACTATGCCTACGTCGCGAACAAGCACTTCGACCGATTGACCCGCGAGCTGATCGACGAATTACATCTTTAACGCAAAGGAGGATACGACATGACCATGAATAAAATCATCTTAGCTTTTACTCTGGCCGTCTCCGTTGTCGCAGCCGCGTTTGCTGATGAGCCCGTCAAAGCAGCCGGTTCCCCACCAATTGCCGGCGCTCCAACATCGCCTGGTGCTCCTACAATGCTAACACCGGGCTCCCTAGCTCCTGCTCCCGCAGAAACAGCAGCTCCAGTCAAGGCAGAGCATAAGAGAATACTGAAAGCCAACAAAACTGTCACAATCAGCATGTTCGCTGTCATCATTGGCATCACCATGTGCGTCGTCGTCTGGGCTGCCAAGAAGACCAAGTCCGCAGCCGACTTCTACGCCGCTGGCGGTGGAATCACCGGCACCCAGAACGGGTGGGCCATCGCGGGCGATTACATGTCGGCTGCCTCATTTCTTGGTATTTCCGGCCTGATCTCGCTCTACGGCTATGACGGGTTCATGTATTCGGTCGGCTGGCTGGTAGCTTACATAACGGTTCTGCTGATCGTGGCCGAGCCCTGCCGCAACGCCGGGAAGTACACCCTGGGTGACATCCTTTCATTCAGGACTTCACCCAAACCGGTGCGCGCCTTTGCGGCCATCTCAACTGTCGCAGTCTCAACCTTCTACCTGACAGCGCAGATGGTAGGTGCCGGCAAACTGATGGCCCTGCTGGTCGGCATCCCCTACAAAACTTCCATCATCGGCGTTGGCATTTTGATGGTCGGTTACGTGGTCTTCGGCGGCATGGTCGCCACCACCTGGGTACAGATCATCAAGGCAGGTTTACTCATGTCCGGCGCCGCGCTCCTCTCCGTTTTGGTCATGTCCAAGGCAGGCTTCAACCCGATCACCTTCTTCGACACTATCGTCAATAGTCCTGACATCCAGGACCACGTCTCCAAGATGGTGCTGAGGGACGGGGTGATCCTGAACGGCATTGACGCCGGTCAGCGCTTCCTGGAGCCCGGGCTGTACCTGAAGAACCCGCTGGACCAGATCTCCCTCGGCATGGCGCTGGTGCTTGGCACCGCCGGAATGCCGCACATCCTGATGCGCTTCTTCACGGTTCCCACCGCACAGGCTGCCAGGAAGTCCGTTATCATTGCCATGTTCATCATCGGCGGTTTCTACGTGCTGACCACCCTGCTTGGTTTCGGCGCAGCCATCTACCTGACCCCGCAGGGGATCATGTCTGTGGACAAGGGTGGCAACATGGCTACTCTAATGCTGGCGCAGCAGATGGGTGCCGACATCGCGCCGATCTGCGGCGACCTGTTCCTCGCCTTCCTGTGCGCCGTCGCCTTCGCAACTATTCTGGCTGTCGTCTCCGGCCTGGTGCTGGCAGCCTCGGCGGCCATCGCACACGACATCTACGTCAACGTGATCAAGGACGGCCATTCCGACCAGCACGAGCAGGTCATGGCTGCACGCATCACCTCCTTCGTGGTTGGGGCCTGCGGAATCCTGATTGGCATCGCAGCGGAAAAGCAGAACGTTGCCCACCTGGTTGCGCTCGCCTTCGCAGTGGCGGCATCTGGCAACCTTCCGGTCGTCGTGATGTCGCTATTCTGGCGCAAATTCAACACCGCCGGCGTCATATCTGGCCTGGTCGTCGGCACCGTCGCGGCTATCGGCCTGGTTATGGTCTCCCCGAACATGACCTACCCTAAGGTGGTGGCTGTCGGCGCCAAGAAGGTTGTCGTCGCACTGGAGAAGAAACAGGCCTCCCTGCCTTCAGGCGCAGTCCTCGATGAAAAGGATTCCAAGGCTCTTGCCAAGGCAAAAGAAGATGCACAACTGGCAGGGACCTCCATGCTGGGTCTCGACAAGCCACTCTTCACCCTGAAGAACCCCGGCATCATCTCCATCCCCTTAGGTTTCCTTGCCGCAATCCTTGGTTGTCTGGCCTTCCCTAACAAGCGCTCCGAGGCGATGTTCGACGAAGTCTACGTTCGTCAGAACACCGGCCTGGGCATGTCCAGGGTCGTCGAACATTAACAGCCCATTCAGACATTGGCATTAAAAAAGCTGGGAAGATTGCCTTCCCAGCTTTTTATTCCTTATTCCAGGATTTGATCAAATCAGGGTAATCTTCCTGATCCTTGATGTTGCTGAATCTGTATACCTGTCTGTCTCTCATTATTGCCGCGCTCATAATGCCAGTTTTTACGTCAATAACAACAATACCCTCATCTGATCCGCCCGAAAGCGGAGCATTGCCGCACACAGTGATATATCGGCCTTCCTTCCTTATTCCCTCGGAAACAGTCATGTTGTTTATAAGTGTACCGTAGTCGCTTCCCACTAATTTCCAGAGTTTAGTGCCTATGAGTGCGTAAAAACTGTCATCCGGCCCATTGCCAACAAACTCTCCGACTGATTTAATCTGATTTGCATTGAAGCTTGGCTTTGCATCTATTTTACTGAAAATACCGATATCCAGACCAGTAATCAACCACTTGCCGTTCTCAGTTGATAATCGAAACGTTGTCTCCTTTCCGTTGTCAAGCTGCACTATAACGGAGGCATTGTGATCATTCTCGATGTTTTCCCTGAGAATTTCCATGTTGGCCAAGACGCTGTTTTTGCCTTTCTTAACTTCATCATCAAGAGTGTTCCAAACTTTCTGCTTTGCGATGTCACTGGCCAGTTTAATAGTTTGTTCAGCATTTGTCTTCATGAAATTATGGTCTAGACCTGATTCATTAATTGCTTGTCTAATGAGGTCTGAGTTTACCCTTTGTCTGTCAATGAGCTTATTTGCCCTTGTGATATCTCCGTCAGTTACATTTACTATAAATTTATCGATTGTGGCTGACGGCTTAGCGCTGCAACCTGCGACTAAGAAAGATACAAGGATAAAAAAGACTTTAATTGTCATATGCTCTGCCTGGAAAGTTATTGATTTGACCTCATGGCATTGATAGACCAGGGGCCACCGTCCTCACACCCGCGTCCGGTTTCGCCATTACCGCCAGATAAGCAGCACTGGCGGTCCTAATTGCCGGGCTTTTGCTCCAGGACTGAGATGATGTCAGGAACGGCCTGACTCAAAACACCGCGCAACCCTTTCTCGATTATATCCCTCGGCAGGTTGTCGCGGTTAATTATGGCGGTATCGGAAACCTTTGATTCATAGCTTAGCTTCTTGACGACTGCTCCGTTTTTTGAGACATCCATGGATACTTTGACCGTACCTTCGGCCTCAATTTTGGGGATGCTTGCAGTTTCGTCAATTTCGATCTGAATTGATGTTAAATCCACTCCTTTGGGAATTCCTCGCGGCATGGAGATGCCAGACTCCACACTGTATCCTGCAGCGGTTAATTCCCGTTTCATGGAATCGAACATCATATCTTCCTGAGAATTTACGGACAGTATTTCTCCGGTTATCGACCCATAGGAATCCATCTGTTTGCCGATGACAAATCGAACCCCCTGATTCTCTTTATTCGGGACAGGGTGCTTATCTGAGGTTTTCAGAAACAGGGCCCCAGCGCCTCCTCTAACCTCTAAAGAAGGTGAATACAAGATAGACACCGGAGGAGGTTCAGTTGCACATCCGGCGAAAATCACCATACTCAAACTTAAAAAACTAACACTAATCATGCTCCTGGTCATAGAAATCTCCATGTACTTGCAGGCTCTGCTTGGCACACAACTTCCGTTCAAAACACCCCCGTTCGACCGGCCAGATCACCCTTTACCACTCTTGTCGGCAAGAAAGCGGTAGAGCGGAACGGGCATGAACACCTGACCGATCCTTCGGGCGAGGAAGGCCGCGACCATGAAAGGGATGATGAGGATATGCTCGTCAGTCATCTCCATAATGATGATAACCGCTGTAAGAGGCGCCTGGATGACGCCGGAAAAAAAAGCTACCATGCCAAGCAACGCGCACACCTTGAAATTGGCGAAGTGGAATATTTTGGCAACGCTGAATCCCAGTCCGGCGCCGATCGACAAGCAGGGAGAAAAAATTCCACCTGCCATTCCGGACAGGTACGAGAGCACCGTCGTGCAGAATTTTTCCAATCCGAAAAACAGTGGCCATTGATCAATCGAGGAGCTTTCCAGAAATTTCCTCGTGATCTCGTATCCCGACCCTGCGGTGGTGCCGCCGCTAAAATACCCTACGGCTGAGCAAAGGATCCCGCAATAGAGGGCCTTCTTCCAGGGTTGGGACGGGAGGTGCACCAAGTCGGGGTAGGCCAATAGGCGAGCAAAAACCCCGCCGAGCAAGCCCCCGACGACGCCGAGGATAAGAGTCTCCGGAACCAGGATGGCGGTTGAACTCGCAACAGCTGGATGCCCGAAGTACAGGTAGTTCCCTGATAGCGCCATGGCGGCGATACCGGAAAGAATGACCGCAAGCATGATCATTTCTCGAAACTGCCCGAACATCCCCTCGGTTACTTCCTCGAGGGCGAAGGTGATTCCCGCCAGCGGAGCATTGAACGCGGCCGCCACTCCGGCCGCGGCACCCGCGGTCAGAAACGTCTGGAAGTCAGCTTGAGGCAGAATCCTTCGGGTAATTCGCCCGAACCAGGCAAAGACTGAGGCCGCGATCTGGACAGTCGGTCCTTCGCGTCCTATGGATGCGCCGGCCACAATCCCAACGGTCGCGGAGATGATTTTTACACAAGCAGTTCTTAAAGAGACAAGCGGGCTCAGCCAGGGCGGTTCGACAATCTCGGCGTCATTGGCATGATCGATAGCTTCCAGAACCTGCGGGATTCCGCTGCCGCGAGCTTCTGGTCCGAATTTCTGAACGATCAAGGTGGCGGCAACAAAAAGTAGTGGGGTGCCGATCAGGACNANGTAGGGGAACCCATGGACGAGAGTAAAATAGAATTTCTGCGCTACCTCNATCAGACGCGCAAACAAGACCGCCGCACCTCCGACGACTGCCGCTGCAGTCCAAATAGTGATCTGGAGATACGTTCTTTGGCGAAACCTTATCAATTCGAGCTCCGATTCAATCTTCGCATTTCCCGCGTCATGCGCGGGCACCCCCATCTGAGGGGGCTGATTTGCAAAAAAAGCCCCTGCCCGGCGAACCGATATCTCGCTGGCGGGGGCTTTTTGCAACGTACCTGTAAGACTCCTGTTAAGGGAGAACGACGAAATCGTCCCGTCTGTTCTTGACCCAACTGGCTTCATCATGGCCCGTGGCCACGGGTTTCTCTTTGCCGTAGCTGATCACTGTCAGCCGATCGGCAGGTATGCCAAGGTTGGCCAGGTACTGCACGGCTTCTTTGGCTCGCTTTTCACCAAGGGCAAGGTTGTAATCGTCAGAACCTCTCTCATCGCAGTTCCCCTCGACTCTAATCTTGGCTTTGCCGATCTTTTTTACCAGGTCCGCATCTCTGACGAGGGTGGTGCGCGCCTGTTCGGACAGATCAGCGGAGTCAAAATTGAAGTAGATGGTTTGAAGTCCCTTCTTCAGTTCTGCTGCCTGATCGGTACCCGTAACGGCGGAGACCGGTGCAGGGGATTCCTTAATTACTTCCTTCGTGACTGGTACTACATCAACCGCACTCGTCTTGGCCTGCACCTGTTTCGGCTGTACCTTGGCTGGAACCACATTAGCTGAAGGCGCCATAGGCTGGTCCTTTTTAACTACCTCGCTTTTTGCGCATCCGGCCGCCAAGAGTGCGCCGCAGCTTACCACCATCAAGAATCCCGCCGTTTTCTGTTTCATCTTCAACCTCCGTGTAATTGTTGATCTTTCGCTTAAGATAGCCACTGCTTTGAGCGTGGCAAATAACCGCCGGTATCATTTGACCTTGATCTGATACTGGGTTTGTGTAACAATAATATGTATACATATTATCGGCGTGCAACCCTTGGATGTCAAGTGGGTTTTCCCATTTTTTTTATCGCCTGAAGGAATGTGGTCTCCTATGGATGGAAATAAAAGCAAAGTGGCTGATATCGTTGACGACATACGTCGCGTCTTTCAGGTTGTGAACGAGCACTCAAAGAGGGCTGAAAAGGATACCGGTATAACCGGACCGCAACTCTGGGCAATCAAGACTATTGCTGAAAATGCCCCGATCAAAGGTACTGAACTGGCTCGACGCATGTATATTCATCCGACAACCGTAGTCGGCATACTTGACCGGCTAGAGACGCGGGGGCTTATCATAAGGACGCGCTCTAAGTCGGACCGTAGGGTAGTTGAGATCGAGTTGACCAGACGGGGGAAGACCTTGGTGGCCAGCGCACCTGAAGTGGCCCAAAGGATGCTGGTAAAAGGGCTCGAAAAACTACCGGAGACTGATCTGTCGAGAATTTCTGACGGCTTGGAGGAGTTAGTCCGGATTCTCGGAGCAAAAGGAGTTTCTCCGAGCCTTATACTGACTTCGGGAGAAGTCTTTCCTAATAAAAGTGCTAAATAACAAGAATTAATTGGCATCGCACCCACTAATTTCATTAGTGGCATTTCTCTCCCCTCTCTTGGTCCAAAAGCCTTTTAACCGCCGAAAGTACAAGACCGGCAATAAGTAAAAACAACATATCTTCTATGGAGGTCCAGTACCTAAAATTGTTGGGGGAATAGGAATAGTAGTCGGAGATGTACCTGGCAAATCCGGATGCCAATGAGATTGTCACAGCTCCTTTGTCTCCCAAGAACCAAGCGATCAGACCAACAGGTAACGCATAAAATATAAGTAATGAGTAGTCATGGGTGAGGTAATCAATGTATCCAATCACCGATATCAGCGATAACCCGATGAATACCAAAAACCAAGCCGGCATTTCTTTTAATAGGTTTAGCAACCTTAGCATAAATCCCCACCAAACAGCCTGTTGTGTCATGCATGGATTATGTAATTGGTTCGCTACCTTAAGGTTAGAGCTGTGTTCGTCCACGAATAGGCTGCCTTCCGCGTTTTACTTGCCGCGGAGTACGCACATTTTACAGCATACGGGTTGTTTGCAGCGACATTACCCGTAAATGGCCCGCCTCAAATCACATGGTTCCAATTCGGGTCAATCAATTCTTGACGATCAAAAGAAAGGCTGGTATCGTTCGCGTAGCTAATTGTTAGCATTACTAATTATTTTGTCAAGTCAATTTAAGGAGCAACCATGACAGGAAAATCTACGGAAATTCCGGAGGTCATCGACAATTTGAGGCGGATATCCCAGGCAATAAGTGAATATTCAAGAAATGCCGTGAAAGTAACTGAATTGACTGGGCCGCAACTCTGGGCCCTGAAGATCATAGCAAATGCAGCCCCAATACGGGTTTCTGAGTTAGCTCGGCAAATGTTCCTGCGCTCGGCTACCATTGTCGGAATCCTCGATCGGCTAGAAAGTAAAGGCCTGGTCACTCGCACCCGTTCAACAGTAGATCGGAGAGTAGTGGACATTGACCTTAGCGAAATGGGGAAATCCGTGGTTGCGAAATCTGTGAATCGGCATGCAATAATGACCCACCTACGGCCATAATCGGCGTCCAAAATTGACCCACCCCAGCTCTCTGCTCCATACTCTCCAGATTCTATCGGA
>JGI24143J45723_1001242_pt1 | contig 12302 bp, 14 predicted proteins | sample BarGraIncu00432A_FD_45723 | JGI IMG/M metagenome (IMG submission 45723)
CTACTATTTCACTTTTCCAGCTGCTGGACTGGCATAATACTCCATGATTTCTCTGCGTCGAATGATTCCGATAAAGATCTCACTGTCATCCACTACGGGAACAAAGTTTTGAACAATTGCCAATGAAAGTAGGCCTTCCATTTCTGTATTAACCCGCACGGAATTATTATTCATCCGCAAAGGAATATCTTTAATCATGACATGCTCTGTTTTAGCAAAAGTTAAACCTGGCGTATTTTTCATTTTCCATAATAGATCTCCTTCAGTAATTGTCCCGGCATATCTTCCATGTTCATCAATAAGCGGGACTGCGGAATAACGGTGGTATTCCATTTTCTCAAGAGCTTGCCGCATGGTCGAATTCTTCGGCAAACAAACCACATCACTTTTAGGGACCAGAAAAAATGCAATATTCATGAGAACTTCTCCTCTATTTAATCCGATTGGACTTCATCTTGTTGCTGCACATTGATAACCCACAGAACCCTTCCCACAATATCTAATAAGAAGGACACTTAGCAGTGATAAGGATACCACACAAATCACATATAATAAAGCCCCCAGTCATTGTCTTCATTCACCGTTCACTTTTGGTATATCTTTATGTACTGTACTTTTACTCACGTTAAAGACAACTGCGACTTGTCGCACAGTATGTTTACTTTCTAAAATATGCTGGCAAATGTCTAATACTCGTTTACGAATATAATCTTTCATATTTCCTTAGCCCCCTACCCTTACTTTGCTAATATATATATGCGGACAAAGAAAAAAAAGCACTCCTGTGCTGTGGGAAGATTGCTTTATTTTAAATATTCAAGATAAAAAGAATGTAATAGAAACCTTTTACCCCAGAGGCGCAGAGAACACAGAGGACAAAACCCTTGTTAAACACAAAGGGCACAAAGAAGTGCCAAAGATCACTAAAAATATATTTTACTTTTCCCTTTATGATCTTCATGTCCACGTAGCGGTTTTGTATCATTGTGTTAAGATATGGGTTCTCTTTTATTCTAAAAAATCTTTATTCCTGATTAATGATCAATTTGGGATCGATAAATTGCTCACCTTTTTTTACTCCTAAGTGCAAATGAGTATAAGGCTCGGCATCGCAGCTACCCATTGTACCAATAATCTGCCCTGCAGTAATATTGCTATCTATTTTGACCTTTACATCAGACAATGAGCCATAATATATACTATATGTACTATTTTTTACCACTACCGTTAGACCGTTATTTTTATCGTGAAATATATCTGTGACCTGCCCGTTATAGATAGCCTCTACTGGATCACGTGCAGCACCACTAATATCAATACCCGTATGATAACGCCAATCCTTATATACTTCATGTAACTGCCAACCAAAATCTACTTTGATTGGACCCCTGATGTTTTTAGAAACCGCTGGAACGTCTTTCACCGGTTGTTCTATAGGCTTTGTCACTATCTCCTGAGGTGATACGGCGATGACAGCAGACTGATCTTCAATTGCCTCAACCGTCTCAGCTGACTCAGTTGTTTTACTTGGCAGGTCTTTCAGACCAAAAAATACAACCATTAATAGCATACTTCCTAAGAATAGTAGCCCCGAGGCAATATAGATAGATGTATTCGTCCTCGAAACCGCCCCAACAATACGACCACGCAGTTTTAAACACAATGGAGCAATATGAAAATCAGCAACCTTAAATTTGGACATACTATCACCTCATGATTAGTATGCCCTAAGTAAGAGAATTTTAGACATAGGACCGTAAGATTTAACCGCAGAGGCGCACAGAACGCAGAGTGGTTATCATAACAATCTTTTCTCTGTGTCCTCTGCGCCTCTGCGGTTAAAAAACTCTTCTTTGTGTTCTTTGTGTCTGCGAAGCGGCTTTGTATCTTTGTGTTAAAATGATTTTTTCTTAATCTTTGTAATCTCATGAGCCCATTATATTTTTAAGGGCCACACCATTGTAGTAATAGGTGACAATTTGACGATAATCACGTCCCTCTTTAGCCATACCATTAGCACCATATTGGCTCATGCCTACACCATGCCCATAGCCTATGGTATTAAAAACCATTTTATTGCCCTGTATTTCAATCTTAAAGTTAGTTGAGCGTAAATCTAACTTCTCTCGTATGGCAAGTCCAGATAATACTTTACTGCCAACACGAATTTGACCGATTCGACCAGAGTCAGTGTTTTCTATAACCTGAATAGCCCCGCCATTACTATTCTGTACAGCAGTCATTACTTGGGTATCTGGCCCCAGCAATTGTTCAATTTCAGCCAAGGAAAACTCTTTCTTATCATTATACCGTGGTGCTTTCTGATCCCAGGTGCACGGTACACTAATCAGATAAGGATAATCAAAGCCCCATACTTCTTTCGCACTCGCTGTACGTGGACCACTGCTGGAGTGAAATACTGCATTAATAAATTCTCCATTATAGGTTATAACTAACCCTCTTGTCTCTTCAACTGCGCGAAGAATTTTACTCCAATACTGTTTATAGTTTACGCCCCATTGTTCCTTCAATTTTTCCTGGCTGGCATAGGCCTGGCTTTGCCGAAAATCAGAACTCACATCCGCTCCAGGTTGGCTTGCCACACCACTACCTCCAAAGATTATCATACTCTTTACAGCATAGGTGCGTGCTGCCACCGCCTGAGCTTTGAGGGCTTCTAATTCAAATTCTGCAGGCATCTCAGCAGCCACGACTCCTGCTATATAATCTTCTAGATTCATCTCAATGATTTTGTTTTGTTCATACATATATACTTTTATAATTACATCTTCACTCTTACGCACCTGCCCGTTCCTCTTTGAAACAAGGTCGCCATTATTTAAGCCCACAATCAAAGTTGGAATAATAATCACTACCGCTATCACTAGCATAATTGCCAATGCCAGTATCTTTTTCACACAGTACCTCCCCCGCATTACATAACCACTAAATTCTATGCGGGAAATGAGTCAAGTATGACTGATAAAAATAGCACTTATGTGCCTACTCACTCTCCTCTGCGGTAAAATATACGTCGTTAAAAATAAAAACCGCACCGCAGAGGCGCAGAGGCGCAGAGAGCGCAGAGAAATTAATTGAACCACTAAGGCACAAAGGACACCATAGAACGCGTTCCCTTTGTGTGACGCGCTAGCGTCTTTGTGTCTTGACGGTTCATAATACTTACTGTAAAATGTCGAAAAAATAATGGCACGATAGATATCGCACCATTATTTTATGTTTATTTTATTTTATTTTATTTTCACAATCCACTGTGTTGACTCGTTTGATGTCTGCACCAAGGCCTTGAAATTTAGTCACTAAATCTTCATAACCTCGGTCAATGTGATATAGATAACCTACTTCTGTTTCGCCGTTAGCGACTAGGCCTGCCAAAACCAAGGCTGCCCCAGCGCGGAGATCAGTTGCTTTTACTTGGCAACCAGTTAAAATCGCTACACCTTCAACGACTGCACTACGACCATCAATTTTAATATTGGCCCCCATGCGTTTTAGTTCATCAACATGCATAAATCGATTTTCAAATACAGTTTCACTCACTACACTGGTTCCTTGGGATATTGCACTCATGGCCATAAATTGTGCCTGCATGTCAGTAGGGAAACCAGGATATGGCAATGTCTTAATATCAATTGCTTTTAAGGTACCGTTACCCTTGACTCGTATGCCATTTGTGTCTTCCTCAATGGTAACGCCCGCTTCTTTCAGTTTGGCAATGACTGGCTTCAAGTGTTCAGATATCGCATTTTCAACATATACATCGCCACCAGTCATAGCAGCTGCCACCATAAATGTGCCAGCTTCAATACGATCAGGAATCACTTCATAGGTCTTGCCGATGAGTTTAGAAACACCATCGATTTTTATAACATCTGTACCAGCGCCCTTAATATTGGCACCCATGGTATTAAGATAATTAGCCAAATCAACAATCTCAGGTTCATGGGCCGCATTTTCCAAAATAGTGTGCCCTTTAGCCATGGATGCTGCCATCATAATATTTTGGGTCGCACCAACGCTAGGAAAATCAAGATAAATTCTTGCCCCGGTCAGACCATTAGGCGCAGTAGCCTCAATGTAGCCATGACCAATGTCAATGATAGCTCCTAAAGCTTCGAAACCTTTTAAATGCAAATCAATGGGACGAGTACCGATGGCACAACCACCCGGCAAAGAAATTCTCGAATGACCACAACGAGCCAATAGTGGACCCATAACCAAGAAAGAAGCACGCATTTTACGCATTAATTCATATGGTGCTTCACAACTAGTGATATTGGTACTATCAACGAATAATGTATGCTCTGCTGCGTTATACTGTACTTCGACACCCAAATGTTTGAGAACCTCTGCAAAAGTACGCACATCCTCCAGATTAGGTGCTTGTTCAAGAGTGCTTGGTGACGTACCAAGTAGTGTTGCCGCGATTAATGGCAATACTGCATTTTTTGCTCCACTGATTTTAACAGTACCAACTAGTCTATTACCGCCGTGAATGATTAATTTCTCCATTAAATATTATCCTCCTACAAACTCTAGTATATCTCTCAAATTGCGAGTCTGTCTCAGCATGTCCATCTACGTTATGCGCGCAACAAAGGACAGGCCGTATTTCTAAGTCGCCAAAAGAGCAACAACTAAACACCTAGGTTTCTTTGTCCACCTACGGCCCACATTTCTTTCCTCAGATGCTCATCACCCTTCGCATCTAAACATACTCAAACAGCCTCTATGCTAGTCTTGAAAACGATCATCTTGCCTACTATTTCTGAAGATTTCCAGACAGTTTTTTGAATTAGTATTCCCGATTAATCATTGGAGAGGCGATTGTTACGTATGTACGATGATCATACTGACTGTAACGTATTGCCATATTCAAATTAACCTTTGCGCCACCGACTTGTAAAGCTTCAGGAATTTGTGGGGTAAAACCAGTATAACTGGCGTAATGCTGATCCTCAAGTTTATCAATAATAATTGCATCAATAACTCTAAAAGCATCACTCAAAGATTTATGCCACTCTCCAGCACCTAGTTTACCATCAAGCCAACCAATCAGGCAAGTGTTAATGTGTGGTGAATGTCCGAAATTATTGGTAATTCTCACAATTTTCTCTTCCATGGAGCTTATGGAGATATTTTCTTTATTATTCGCTTCAATATTGATTACGAGATAACCATCTGGCTCTAAATGACTCATGGCCCCAGGAACAACCCGAGTCATCACTAGTACATGAAGGTTTTTGCTGGTAACTTCTGCCTGTACAATCTTACCTTCTTTTTCTCGCTGATGAATGAGTTGATATTCTTGAGAGATTACTCCTAATTGGCTCATAACCTGCTGAACAATATCCTCTAACTGGTCATCACTTAACTGACCACTGGGTAATTTAACCCAGGCATTCACGCTAACTTTTTCCAACTTTGCGCCAGTAGCCTCCATAGCATTACGCAGTGGTTCACCTGATACAGCAGCAGGTGCAGTTGTCAGCATACCCAATGATAGTATCATTGAAAAAATGATTGCACTCAATAATTTATAACGAAAAGCCACCATTCCTTTTCATCTCCCAAATATAGCTACTCATAAATTCATTTTAGCCATTTTCCAAAGGAGATATACATAAGAAAGCGCTAGTGCATCCTTAAAAACATAGAAAGAAAAACACGTTTAAACACGAAGACGCAAAGAGCGTGAAGATCACGAAGATTTTTTACGATTCTGTTTTATGTTCTTCGCGTTATCTTCGTTTCTTCATACCTTCGTGTTTAACGTTTTTTACTCAATTACACAAAGGATGAAAAAGGCACTTCCTGATAGTCATAAAAAAACAGACTGAACGCATCAGTCTGTTTTTTTACGGAATCAGAATGTTCCTATCATCTCTTGTGCAATTTTACCACTTTCAAGCGGTTTATGGCACGTTTGAGAGCTATTTCAGCTCTGGCTACATCAACATTTCCATCACTACCGTGTAGGCGGTTCTCAGCACGTGTCTTGGCACTCTCTGCCCGTGCAGCATCAATTTCATCAGGCAGTTCAGCACAATTCGTTACTATGGTAATTTTATCAGGCTGTACTTCTATGAAACCACCACACATGGAAATGTTATCTTCACCATCATCTGTAAGAATTCGAAGTGGCCATATCGCTAATGCAGCAATAAGGGGGGCATGCCCTGGTAAAATACCAAGATCCCCCGTTGTTGCGCGAGCAATAACCATATTGACGTCCTCTGAATAAGCCACTTTCTCTGGGGTCACAATATCCAGCCTAATTTTCTTAGCCATTTATTATTCCCCCTTCATTGTCCGGGCCTTCTCAACCACTTCATCAATGGAACCAACCATATAAAAAGCCGCTTCTGGCAAATCATCATGTTTACCACTCAGAATTTCCTTAAAACTACGAATAGTTTCCTTCAGTGGTACATATTTACCAGGGGTACCCGTAAAGGCTTCTGCCACGAAAAATGGCTGACTTAAGAAACGCTGAATTTTACGTGCTCTAGATACTGCAAGCTTATCTTCATCAGATAACTCTTCCATACCCAAAATCGCAATAATATCTTGGAGTTCTTTATAACGTTGCAATACTTCCTGCACACCGCGAGCAACGTTATAATGTTCTTCACCGATGATATTCGGATCAACAATTCGGGAAGAAGAGTCAAGAGGATCAACTGCTGGATAAATACCAAGCTCAGAAATTGACCTAGACAATACCGTAGTCGCATCCAGATGGGCAAATGTTGCAGCAGGTGCTGGATCAGTCAAGTCATCGGCTGGCACGTAAACGGCCTGCACTGAGGTGATTGATCCTTTTTTAGTGGAAGTAATACGTTCCTGCAAGGTACCAACATCTGTCGCCAGTGTCGGCTGATAGCCTACCGCTGATGGCATACGTCCAAGGAGTGCTGATACTTCAGAACCAGCCTGGATAAAGCGGAAAATATTATCAACAAAGAACAGTACGTCCTTACCCTCTACATCACGGAAGTATTCCGCCATGGTGAGACCTGACAAGGCAACACGCATACGGGCACCAGGGGGTTCATTCATCTGGCCATATACTAAGGCAGTTTTCTCAATAACCCCAGACTCTTTCATCTCTGCCCACAAATCATTGCCTTCACGAGTACGCTCGCCTACGCCAGCGAATACGGAATAGCCACCATGTTCTGTGGCGATATTACGAATCAGTTCCATGATGAGAACCGTCTTACCTACACCAGCACCACCGAAGAGTCCAATTTTACCACCACGAGAATAAGGGGCAATTAGGTCAACAACTTTAATGCCTGTTTCTAAAATCTCAGTGCTTGTCTCTTGCTCTTCAAAAGAAGGAGCTGGACGGTGAATCGGCCAATAATCATCCGCTTCAACCTTAGCATCATTATGATCTACAGTTTCGCCTAATACATTAAATATCCTACCGAGCGTACCTTTCCCCACGGGAACTTTAATAGGATCCCCGGTGTCCGTTGCCTGCATACCGCGAGTCAAACCATCAGTGGAAGACATAGCTACACAACGAACGATATTATCGCCAAGATGCTGCATAACTTCTACGATGAGACTAATCTCTACCTCTGTCGATGTATCCGCGATTTTAACGGAATTATAAATGGCAGGTAACTGTTCCGGGGGAAATTCAATATCAACCACAGGTCCAATAACCTGTACAACTTTACCTGTATTCAAAAGGCTCCCCCTCCTATCCTAGTATTTTTATTTCAACGCCTCAGCGCCACCCACGATCTCGGAAATCTCCCGAGTAATGGTAGCCTGACGAATTTTATTATAATTAAGAATTAATTTATCAATTAATTCCTGGGCATTCTCAGTAGCGGCGCTCATGGCCGTCATCCGAGCACCAAGCTCACTTGCTGCTGCTTGAAGCAAGGCTTCATAAATTACGCTTTGTAAATATTGAGGCAAGAGAAACTTGAGCACTTCTTCAGCAGAAGGTTCAAAAATATACTCTTGATTTTCATTTACAGTTGGGACATGTTCAACAGGTAATAATTTAAAACTAGCTGGTGTTTGAGTCAATGCTGAGTGAAATTTAGTGTACACTAAATGAATTTCATCATATGTACCTGCGATAAATTCCTTAGCTACCTTTTCAGCAATTGTCATGGCATGCTGATAAGTAGGTTTCTCAGAAAATCCCGTATATTCTTCAGCAATTTCATAGCCCCGCCGTTTAAAATAGTCCCTAGCCTTACGGCCAACTGTAAACAGAATGATATTATCTTTTCCTGCAATATGAGGCAATGCTTCTTTAATAATATTCGAAGAATAAGCCCCAGCCAAACCTTTATCAGCACTTATCACCAAATAAGCAATGTGTTTAACTTCTCGAACCGCAAGTAAAATATGTGCATCCTCAGGAGCACCACTCGCCACGCTTGATAATACTTGCTTAATTTTTTCAGTATAGGGACGACTGGTAACCGCCTTTTCCTGAGCTTTACGTAACCGAGCAGCAGCCACCATTTTCATGGCTTTCGTAATTTGTTCAATACTTTTTACGCTTTTTATACGACGGCGTATATCCTGTACATTAGGCATCTATATCACCTCGCCGTTTTATCAATTGTAATAAACGTATCTTTAAATTCTTTGATAGCCGTCTTTAAAGCTTCTTCATTATCTGTACTAAGGGCTTTTGTCTTTTTGATATCAGAAGTAATTTCCGCATGATTTGCCCGCAAAAATTTAAGAAAATCTCTTTCAAATTTTTCCACATCTGACAGAGGTACATCATCAAGGAAGCCATTAATTGCTGTATATATAACAACAACTTGTTCTTCAACAACCATGGGAGAGTACTGAGCTTGTTTTAATACTTCCACCGTACGTTGTCCTCGATCAAGAGACGCCTTGGTTGCTTTGTCAAGGTCAGAACCAAATTGAGCAAAGGCTGCAAGTTCTCGGTATTGGGCCAAATCAAGACGTAATCGCCCTGCAACTTTCTTCATGGCTTTAATCTGAGCGGCACCGCCGACTCGTGAAACAGATAAACCGGCATTAATCGCTGGACGAATACCAGAGAAGAACATTTCACTTTCTAAGAAAATCTGTCCATCTGTAATAGAAATAACATTTGTCGGAATATAAGCTGATACATCCCCTGCTAGTGTTTCAATAATTGGCAATGCCGTAATTGAGCCACCACCTAATTCTTTCGACAATTTAGCAGCTCGTTCCAATAAGCGAGAATGTAAATAAAATACATCCCCTGGATATGCTTCTCGACCTGGAGGACGACGAAGTAGTAAGGACATGGCACGATAAGCTACAGCATGTTTAGATAAGTCATCGTACACACACAGTGCGTGACCACCTTTATACATAAAGTATTCTGCCATGGATACCCCAGCATAAGGAGCTAAATATTGTAGTGGTGCACTATCGGATGCAGATGCAACAACAACAATGGTATAATCCATTGCGCCACCTTCTTCTAATGTGTGCACAACTCGAGCCACAGTAGAAGCTTTTTGACCAATAGCGACATAAACACAAGTAACATCTTGTCCCTTTTGGTTCAAAATGGTATCGATGGCAATAGCAGTTTTTCCTGTACCACGGTCACCAATGATCAGCTCACGCTGTCCACGACCAATGGGTACCATGGCGTCAATTGCCTTTAAGCCTGTTTGCATNGGTTCGCTAACCGACTGNCGGTCTGCAATACCTGGTGCAGGATATTCAACAGGACGAAANTCAGTTGTATTGATAGGCCCTTTGCCATCAATGGGTTGTCCAAGGGCATTGACTACCCGGCCAACCATAGCCTCGCCTACAGGGACTTGCATAATGCGACCTGTACGACGTACAGTATCGCCTTCTTTAATCAGTGTTTCTCCACCAAGGAGTACTGCACCCACATTATCNGCTTCNAGATTAAGTACCATNCCATNTACATCATGAGGGAATTCTAACAGCTCTCCCGCCATGGCTTTTTCTAGACCGTGAATACGGGCAATTCCATCGCCTACTTCAATAACAGTACCCACGTCATCAACATTAAGATTCACTTGATAGTTTTTGATTTGTTCTTTAATAATAGATGTTATTTCTTCTGGTCTAATTTTCATATACAGTCCGTCACCTCAATTCCTGTCACTTCAGTATTTAAGAGGGTATTTTTTAGCAGTTGCAACTGGCGTGCGATGCTACCATCTATTAGTTTATCGCCGATTTGAACAATTACGCCGCCAATAATGGCTTTGTCAATCTGCGTCTTTAAGACGATTACTTTACCGGTAACCAAACTTAGTTTATTAATAAGTGCTGCTTGCTGAGCACTATCCAGGGGCATTGCTGTTGTTACCTGAGCCTCAATAATATTGCGAGCCTCATTCGCTTGTCTTACATATTCACGAATAATTTCCGGCAAAACCATTTCTCGTCGTTTATCAACGAGTAACATCAGGAATTGTAGGACGACCTTAGAGACATCCTGCCCAAAAATTTTGTTAATCGTTTCTTTTTTAGCTTGAGGCAAAACCCTTGGGTGATACATAAGGGTCGCCAAGTCACTATATGTCTCGATGGTACTTTCTACCATCTTCAATTCCATCTCAACTTGTTCAAGCAAATTTTGTTCAGCAGCTAGTTCATAAATGGCCTGAGCATATTTTATTGCTAACTGATTGGCTAGCATGGCAGGACACCCGTTTTTTGAGAATCAAGTTTTTCTATGAAACTAGCAACTAAATTAGCATTTGCTTCAGTATCAATATTTTTTTCAATAATTTTCGCAGCGGCTGCCATGGATAAAGCAACCACTTCACCTTTGAGCTGAGCTAAGGCCACTGCGCGTTCCCGGGCCACTTCTTCTTGCACTGTCTTCAAGATACGAGCACTTTCGACCCGTGCCTCTTGCAGAATTGCTTCCTTAGCTTCTTCTGCCAGTTTCTCAGCTTTTTCAACAATAGCCTGAGCCTGAACACGAGCCTGGCGCAATTGCTCTTGATAACCGATTTTAAGTTGTTCAGCTTCCTGCTTGTCCCGTTCTGCGGAATCAAGATCCATATCAATCTTATTTTGACGATCTGCCAAGGCTTGCATTAAAGGCTTGTATGCAAATTTGGCGAGAATCCCAACCAAGATCAGAAAGTTTACAATTTGCGCGATCAGCGTCCCATTCAATTCAACCAATGAAAGCACCTCCTATTTGAACGGTATAAGGAAACTACTAGGAAGATCTCTTCATTCTAGTAGCCATAAATAACACTCTTACTTGATAAACGGATTAGCGAATACTAATACCAATGCAATAACAGCTGCAATAATAGGAATTGATTCAATCAAACCTACAGAAATAAGCATGTTAACCAAAATGGCACCTTTAGCTTCTGGCTGTCTAGCCATTGCCTCAATTGCTTTACCAGTTACGACACCATCAGCCAGACTAGCACCTATTGCAGCCATACCTATGGCAATTGCAGCTCCAAGGACTGAAGCAGAGACGATAATTGCGTGTTCCAAAGTTAAATCCCCCTTAATTTTTATTAATTATTTAATGATTATCTTGAAGAGCACTAGAAAAATAAGATATTGACAATATGGTAAAGATAAACGCCTGTATAATACCTATAAAGACACTTACACCTAGCCATAATGTAGGTAAGAAATAAGGTACCAACATACCCAATACGATGAGCAAAATTTCACCAGCCAAAATATTACCAAACAAACGGAAAGATAACGTAATTGGCTTNGCCACTTCTTCAACAATATTAATAATTACAAAAGGTATAAACGGTTCAAAAAAATGTTTTAAATACCGTCCAAGTCCTTTGTTTTTAACGCCTAGAACGTGCACGATTATAACAATCATTAAAGCCAATCCCAAGGTAGTATTAATATCATTTGTGGGTGACGTAAAACCTGGTACCAATCCTAACTCGTTACTCACTAACAAAAAAAGAAACAGTGTAATAATAATTGGCGCTACCTGTCTACCCTTTTTGCCCATATTAGCTTCGATTAGTTCCATTAAGCCAGCAATGGCCATTTCCAATACATTTTGCCAACCCCTTGGCCGGAGCTCAATGCGCCTTGTTGCCAACACTGCCAGCAAAATGACAATCGCCATGGTGAGCCAAGTCATCATCAGCGTATCAAGGTTAAAGGTTAATCCTGCAAAATATGCTAGGGAATGACTCCCGATTTCATGTCCACCGTGTCCCATATCCCCCCCCCCTTCTTAATTTATTTATATTCCAAAACCGCTTGTAAACAAGCGTTTATGGGCCATCTTG
>JGI24143J45723_1001246_pt1 | contig 12281 bp, 9 predicted proteins | sample BarGraIncu00432A_FD_45723 | JGI IMG/M metagenome (IMG submission 45723)
TCACGACCTGCTACCAGTGGTATTAGCTCCATGGCATCTCCCTTCGAAAAGAAGTTGCCGAGGGATTATATCGCAGGTGGCTCTAACCGACTACCCCCCTTCTGATATATGTTATCTTGTGCTACTGTGATACGAGCCCACTCGACCTCTTTTATATCCTGATATTGGTTCGCCTTTGCCAGATCGTTTTGCTATATTACCCAGTGTAACATGTATGACGCTTATCTCAGTTTCAGCTTGTGAGCGATATTTTCAGTGAATGTATTTAGCCTAGTATCCATTTCTTGTGCTACATTATTTAGCTTAGTAATTGCAGCATCAAGCTTGGTTAGACCTTCTATAACAGCTTGGATAGCTAGGTCTGTTCCAGGCGTCACTTGTGAAAGCTGCTCTGGCAGTGTATCCATTATGTTTTGCACTTCCGAGAATGCGACCGTTAATTTGCCTACAGATTCACGAGAAAGTTTTTCAGATTCATAGAACGTTTCTCCGTAAAATAGGCCGAACATAGATGATGCCCATATGTCTGTTTGTTTTAAACGATCTCCTGCTCCCTTTATTCCATCCATCATTGTGATCAGGACTTTCGGATTTACGGTCAGAGGGTTTTGAACCAGTTGCCTTAGCACATCACATGCTCCTATTAGCAATGAGATTGAGTTTTTAGCATCCCTCAAACCTGCCATTGTGACATCTAACTGTTTATCGAATAATCGCCGCCTGAGGTCTAGCGAGTGCGCTCTTTCTGCACTTATAGCGTCAAGAATCCATTTCAGGGTGATTCCAATAACTGTCCCAAATGATGTATAGGCTATTGCTTCGGTTGAAAGTGTCATTACTCCTCCTGTAAGTATTCCCAGATATTAGAAAAGAAACTAGGTATTTAATACAATCTAAGAACATCGTGATACACATCACCACAACTGGCAAGAATACCCCCTACGTCATTGAGCAACTGATCCCCAATCATGGCCTCCAAGAGCACATGGCTGATACCTCTTACCATATAGGCTCATGGTCATCGCATGATACCATGACAATATATAATTAATGAATCTTATTCTCTTGGCTGCTTGGGGTTCCATCTGAACATCATTAAACCTGTGGTTGGTAGATTGGAGGGGTTGGTACGTTACGGGGTGTGGTTGACTTGTAGAGATGACTTATCGTAGGGGCTTGTGCGGACAAGCGACTACACGTGAACATGAGGAGGGCATGCCTTACTGCGTCAGTTGGCAACCTGCGTCAGTATCTGCGTCAGATACAACAACAGGAGGTTAGCAGCTAAGCTAACCTCCTGTATATATTGGCTGGGGCACCAGGATTTGAACCTGGGAATGCCGGAATCAAAATCCGGTGCCTTACCGCTTGGCGATGCCCCATTATTACTTTGTTTCTATCTTAGCGACCTATATGGTCCTGACTGCTACTGAGAACCAACCGCGACTCTTTGCTATCTCGTCTGCTGCCCGCCGCGCACTACTCTCATCGGCGAAAAGCCCGAAGACTGTCGAACCGCTTCCTGACATGAGTGACCCGCGTGCACCTGCTGTCAACATCTGCTCTTTCAATTCACGCACTGCCGGAAATCGTCCAAAGGTCACTGGCTCGAGATCGTTGGAAAGCACGGCGCAGACTTCGTCCAGGCTGCTGTAGGAACGCGAAACTATAGCGGCTTCTTCTTTCCTTGTCAATTGCAAATTTTGGTAAACCCAGGCTGTCGAGACGTGGATCCCGGGATTCACCAGTACGATCCAAAGCTCCGGTACTTCTTCAAGGGCGCTTAGCTGATCTCCGATCCCCTCTGCCAGTGCCGGCTTCTTGAAGATGAAAAAGGGGACGTCGGCGCCGAGCTTGACGCCGATCTCCATCAGTTCCTCATCTGAAAGCCCGAGTTCCAACAGCTCGTTTACTCCCATGAGGACGGTCGCGGCGTCGCTGCTCCCGCCTCCCAGTCCGGCTGCGACCGGGATCTTCTTGGTTATCGCTATGTCGATCCCGACTTCCCGCCCGGAAAGCTTTACCAGGGCGTCGGCAGCCCGCCAGGCGATGTTCCCGGGGCCGTCGGGCACACCCGCACGCCCGCACGCCACGCGTATCCCGGGACGCTCGCTCAGCACGATTTCGATGTCGTCGCAGAGATCCACTCTCTGCATAATCATCCTCAGTTCGTGGTAGCCGTCTGCCCTTTTGCCGAGGACGTCGAGTCGGTAATTCACCTTGGCCGGGGCCTTGAGTTGCAGCTTTTTCACTGGTTCACTCCATTTACACCTGAAATAATTTCAAAAACCCGCCCCTTGAAGGGAGGCAGGATTTTTCTTTGACCGTGGCTGACTGTTTCTGGATCTCGATACTTTTAGTTTCTTTGTCTGCCTAGACTACCACCCGCGAGTTCCGCTCTTTTCCGAAAAAGACGCTGCGCACGGTCCTCTGCAGCTGACGCACTGACTCAAGCGCTCCCTTAAGCTTTTCCCGCTCAGCTTCGGGTAGGCCCGCCGGGTTGAAATAGGGAGGCTCCAGGGCGATCTCTCTGCGGACTTTCATTCCGGCCAGCAGATGATATGCCGCAACCAACGGCTCAAGCTGTGCGGTCTCGAACACTCCAAGTGCACCGAGCGCGGACAGCCGGTCCAGGGTCGAACCGGGCTCAAGTTTGTACTGCACCGCCAGCAACCGGGCAGCGCTCACCAGCGGGTCGAGTCCTGCCTGCTCCAGGTTGCAGCAACCGACATGAGCGCCGGATTTTTCGACCCGGATGCCACCCAGCAGCCCCAGCGCAACCGGCGCCTCGACGACCTGCCGCGCCAGTTCCTGAAATTCGCCATTGGCGCGGCCGCGCTCCAAAGACGCACGCGCCTGACGCACCGCCTCATGACCGACGGCCTCGTCACCGGAGAGGTGACGCAGGTCGACAAGGTTCTCAAAGCGGCCCGGCTGTCCCGACGCGCGCGGTTCCCCTTCCAGATATCCGGACCAGTCGGTCAGGGATCCGCGCCAAAGTGCTTTGCTGAGGGCGCAGGAACCATCCTTCCCTATCAGGCCGTAATGATCCAGTATCGCCATGACGCGGTAGGCAAACGGTTCGAAATAGGCAGTATCTGCTCCGCCCCAGACCAGAAAGTAGCGCTCGGTTTCCTCCAGGGTCTGCTCCCGCCTCCCGGTGCCCCCGGACGCCAGCAGAGCGTAAGGACCGGGCGCGTGCCCCTGGTCGTTCAGCTCCGGCCCCTCCTCGGCAAACTGCAGGATGCGGCGCAGCACCCCGTCGCGCCAGGCGCTGCAGAACCCGTGAAAAGCAGGGACGGATCCGCGCCGCACAAAATAGGCGGATACTAACCGCTCGAACCGGTTCAAAAGCGGAGGAAGCTGATCCAGGTACTCCGCGTGCCAAAGCTCGGAGAGGATCCGGCCGAAGGAGGCGGAGGCTCCTTCTTCGAAGGCAAGCTCCTGCGCGATCCATCCTTTCAGATCCAGGATCGTCGCGAGTGTGGCGCCGGGAGACAGCAGGCGGCTCCGGTCGTAGAGTCCTTTTTTGGCCCCGATCAAAAGCTCCGCGTCGCTGATATGGTCATCCGGAAAGGCCGCCACTTGGTCACCTGCTGATAAAGGCACAAAAATCTAAAATGAACGCGGGTGTTCCTGCTTGGTGAACCCTTGGGCTGCGTTGCCGGCCTGGTTGTCGCGTTGGTGAGGCGTAACGCGACCTACGCTTGCTGCAGGCAAGAAATCTGCACAGCGGCCCTCATGCGTAGGGGAGAATCTTGTATTCGCCCGATTCTGACTTCAATGCAAGGGGTCCTACGCAGCTAAAAACAGGGCGAACACGAGGTTCGCCCCTACGAGATCAATGCACCTGTGCCGATCGCGTCACTGAGCAATGACCAAACTCTTATAATGCTGGGGTGATCGCACTCTCTTCTCGGGCTACTCGGTCTTCATGATCTCGCTCAGGACGCAGGTGGCGTAGGAGCCACGCGGCAGGGAGAAGGTGACGACGAGGTCTCCGGCTTCCTCTACGACTCCTGCTCCGGCAAGCTGCACGCGCAAGGGGCGCCGCTCTCCTTCCATCCGGAGCGCTCCGGGAAGGTTGAAGCTGGCGGGGGTCAACTCTTCGGCCGCCAATACGCCGTGCTCCAGTTGGTACTGGGCGCCTTCGGGCTCCATCATGGTGCAGCCGAACATGGGGCCGGTGGCTGATATCTCGAAGGCCTGCGCCCGGATCGATTCCGCTGCCGCGTCCTTCACCAGGAAACAGGCGCCGTTTTCGTGCTTGAAGGCGATGTCACCCTCGGCTACCTCCCCCAGGGTGTCGAGCCGTGCCTCCAGCACCTGATCAAAGAGTGAAGACTGGAAGGCGGACAGGTATAATCTCTTCATGCGCGGCTGCACGGTATTGAAGGCTCTGTCGAAGGCATCCGGGCGCTGCACCAGCTTGCCCAGAATCTCGCGCTCGACTCTGAAGTGCCCGGGGAACAGGGCGAGACTCTCCGCGAGTTCTCCGCGCCGGTATGCTTCGATCGCCTGGCGCCAGCGCTCGTCGTTGATTGCCGCCGGGTCGCCGATCAGGATGTCCACCGCCGCCTGGAAGTCGCCCCGTAAAACTGCGGCTCCGATGCGGTGCGTGTTTCCCTGCATGCCATAGCGCTGGGAGCCGAAACGGTTCGGCACTCCACGTTTTTCCAGGATCGCCAGCGCTGCGGTGGCCCGCTCCAGCGCTCCCGCGGATACGCCGCGCACGCGAATCTGGAAGCGGTTTCCTTTCAGGTGCCCAAGCCTCAGCTTATTGCCGTGCATGACAGCGGAGAGAACCGTGATGCCGGGGATCTGCAGGGAAAGGACTTTTTCGGGTGCTACTCTCGGAATGGATATGGCCTGCCTGGTCACCCCGACTGAGTCCTTCATGCCGGCGTAGCCGATATCCCGCTCCTGGACGCCAAGCGCCTTGGCAATCCGGCGCAGCGCCTCGAGTGTGGCGATGCCGCGCTTCTCGATCTGGGCATAGCAGTGCTCGCCCTGCCCGCTTGGCTGATAGGCCGCTATTTCCTCGACCAGGAAGTCTTCGGGACTCCCCTTGATGATGCCGCCGGTACCCGGGATCTCCGCGGTCAGATATCTTTGCAATGCGCCTCCCTGGATTACTGTCTTCAATCGGGGGCATCATACCCGCTGCGCGGCTCTCTTTCAACAGTTTACTGACTGGACTTCGGTTTGGCGCTGAGCTGGCTGCTGGTTTGGAGAGTTGCGGGAGTTGCGGAAACTGGCTGAGTGGGTTTTTGAGAGGGTTAACCTGCGGGCAGGACTGACTGAACAGTTTGCCCGGAACAAACTTTTTTCAACTTTTGCTAAATATGACTGAGAAAATGCCGAAACCATTGATATACTATCGCGCAAAGGACGGTATAACTCGACTGAAAAAGGGGTGCTTAACATGGGCAGCACGGCGGCGAGTTCCAGAAGGGTCTCTGACCAGATTGCGGAAAACCGGAAATGGCTTAAGGAACAGATAAACCCTTACTTCTTTACCGCTATGCAGGATGAACCTGAAGCCCTGACTATCCTGGAAAGGGAACTCGGAACGCTGCACACCAACCGCCGCCTCATCCTCACCGACCGGGGCAAGACGCTCATCCTTGCCCGCGTCAACGCACCGGGCTCGCTCTACGACACCATGCGCAGCTTCCAGGACCGGGAGATCTCCTACGCGATGATCACCCATTCGGAAGGGACCATCCCGGGCATGGAGCGCTCGCTGGAAATCCAGCGCTTCGAGTTCGACCGGAAAAGTAACGCAGATGTCCTCGCCTGGCAGGAAGTCGAAATCCCGCCAAAGCTCTCCCGCAGCATTGCCAGCGAACTGAAGCAGAACTACCCCGAATTCGACATGAGGGAGTTCGACCGCCTGCTGCGCATCCTCTGGCTCAATAACGAAAGCTATGTCCGGGTCTCCTCGCCGCTCAGGGTCGCCCAGGTGCTCCAACTGCAGCAAAAGGCGGGAAGAAGCGGCGGACTTTATCTGTACGTGGAAAAGACCGCCAATCCCAAGGAATCCCGGGTCCACTTTGCGGTCAGCAATCCGCCCCAAAAGGAGTTCCTGCTGCAGTTGATGGAGGTCTTCAACCGGCTTGACCTGGGGGTCAACCGGGCCTACTGCCTCACCATCACCAACGGCGTCCACCCCTACTTCCTGGGAACCTTTTATGTCAGGAGGCGCTCGGGTGAGATCCTCGAGCCCGGCTCGGAACTTTTCACCCGGTTGCAGCAGGAGCTCTACAATACCCAGATCATCGCCACCAAGGGCTACACCTACCGGGAGTTTGTCACGGCCGGGGTCATGACCGGAGAGGAGGCCTCGCTCACCAACGCCTTCATCGCTTTTTGCCACACCAACCTCGCGCACAACCAGCCGGACCGCTTCGGCCTGGACGACGTGCAGAGCGCCTTCCACCTGCACCCGGAGATGGCGCTGCAGTTCGTAAAGCTGTTCCGGGCGCGCTTCGACCCGCTTCTCACCGCGCGCCACCTGGCCTACGAGGCGGCTCTCCAGGAAACCAGCGCCGCCGTGGCAGGGTACAACACGGGGCACCGCTACCTGGATGAGGCGCGCCGCGCCATCTACCGCTGCTGCCTGATCTTCATCACCTACACCCTGAAGACCAATTTCTTCGTGCTGGAAAAGCAGGCCTTCGCCTTCCGGCTCGACCCCGCGTACCTCAAGGAGCTGGGCCCGGAGTTCACCTCGGACCTCCCCCTGGCCTCGCCCTACCGGGTCACCTTCTTCTTCTCCCGCTTCGGTTTCGGCTACCACATCGGGTTCTCCGACATCGCCCGCGGCGGCTGGCGCACCGTCATCGCCCGCAACACGGACGACTTAATCACCAACGCCAACACGATCTTCCGGGAGAATTTCGTCCTCGCCCACACCCAGCACCTGAAGAACAAGGACATCTACGAGGGGGGCTCCAAGCTGGTGCTGATCCTGGACGCGGCCGACATGCAGAGAAGCGGCGAGCGCGAGATGGAGAACTGGCGCCTCTACAAGCTGCAGCATGGCGTCACCAACGCCTTTCTGGACATCTTCGTCACGACGGCCGGCGTCGCGAGACTTCCGAGCGTCGTAGACTATTACCGGGAAGACGAGCCTATCGAACTCGGTCCCGACGAGAACATGCATGACTCGATGATCGAGAACATCGCGCGCATCTCCAAGCGGCGCGGCTACATCCTCGGCATCGGCATCATGAGCAGCAAAGAGGTGGGGATCAACCACAAGGAGTACGGCGTCACCTCCGCCGGCGTGGTGAAGTTCGCCGAGATCACCATGGAGGAGCTTGGCATAGACATCTACCGCGACCCGTTCAGCGTGAAGTTCACCGGCGGCACCAACGGCGACGTGGCGGGAAACGCCATGCGCATCCTGCTGGAGCGCTCCCCGAACGTCGCCATCCGCCTGATTCTGGACGGGACGGCCGCGCTTTGCGACCCCATGGGGGCCGACACCGAGGAGCTCTCCCGGATCGTGCTGAAGCTGGATCTGGACAGCTTTAACCCGAATGCGCTCAACCCCGGCGGCTTCATGATCTTCCGAAGCGGCAGCCGCCGGGAGGGGCTGCGTGAGCTGTACCGCAAGCTGAGCCGCACGGCCGATGGGCTTATAGAGGAGTGGATTTCCACTGACGAATTCTCGCGGGAGTACGCGAGCCTCCCCTTCACCGTGCAAGCGGACCTCTTCATACCTGCAGGGGGGCGCCCCGAGACGATCGACAAGGACAACTGGGCAAGCTACCTGCTTCCGGACGGCACTCCGTCAGCGCCGGCGATCGTCGAGGGAGCCAACTCCTTCATCACGCCCGAGGCACGGCTCCAGTTGCAAAAGCGCGGAGTCATCATCATGCGCGACGCCTCGGCCAACAAGTGTGGCGTCATCTCCTCCTCTTACGAGATCATCGCCAACCTGCTCTTGACCGAAGGGGAGTTCCTGGCCCAGAAGGAGCGCTATGTAAAAGATGTGCTGGAAATCCTGGAACAGCGGGCGGCGGACGAGGCGCGGCTCATCCTGAAGCGGCGCCGCGAAAATCCCGCCCTTATCTGCACCGAGATCTCCGACGCGCTGAGCGGCGAGATCAACGACCACTACGCGACCATCTTCGGTTTCTTCCAGAACCGGCCGCAACTCTGCCTGCAGCCGATCTACCGCCGGGCGATTCTCTCCCACCTGCCCCGCATGCTCCGGGAGGAGCCGAAGTACGCGCGAAGGATCAAGAACCTGCCGCAAAAGTACCTCTTCGCGATCCTTGCCGCCGAGATCGGCTCCTCGCTGGTTTACCGCGGCGACCGCGAAGCGGACTTCGAGTCGACGATCAAGGGGCATCTTTTGAGGAACTTCCCGGCAAAGTAGACAAAGAACCACAACGCTGTTCCAAGGAATATTCATGCACGATCTGCCGTTAGTAATGAAGTGCGGCTTTTGCGACGAGGAAGCAAAGCTTGTCGACCGCAGGAAAAACGGCCTCAAGATAATCTTTGCCAGTTTCGTCGCCGGAGGCTTGACCGGCTGGTATTTCGGCTGGGTGGTAGGTGTCATGGACTGGCTGATTCTGTTCACTCTGGGGCTTTACTGGGCTCTGAGATCAGACAGATATGTCTATAGCTGCAGGGAATGCACTAATGTCATGTTGCCAAAGTAGAAAGACAAGGTACCTTGCTGAAAAAACCCCCTCCCGGCCTTCGGCCACCCTCCCCCTCCGGGAGAGGGATTAGGCTCGGCTGGTTGCCCTCTTTGGAAAGACATTGTTGGAGAGAACAAAATAAAGGGGGGACCGCTATCAAGCGGCCCCCCTCTTTTTGTCATCCAGCTCTACGCTGACCCACCCATTTTCAGACAGCAACAACGGCTAGCGTTGCACACGGTGCAGCAGCCGCGGCTCTGCAGCACACGGAGCAACAGCCGACTCTGCTCCAGCCAACCGCGGCTTCACCCGGTAATGCATAAAATAGATCCGCTTCCCCTCGGCCATGAACTTCCGCATGTACTTGGAAAGATGGTAGCCGGGGAATTCGTGCCGGTACCGATCGGCTCCGAACTGGTTTTCCAGGGATGCCACTTCGGGAAGGAACTCGGCCACGTCGAGGCCGTAATCGTCGAAGTCGGTGGCGAAGTAAAAGTCGGCCCCGGGCACCATGTAGTCCATCAGGAACTCGACGAACTCCCGGCTCACCAGACGTCTCTTGCGGTGGCGCTTCTTGGGCCAGGGATCAGGACAGTTGATATACACTGCGGAAAGGCTCCCCTTGGGGATGCGGTCGGTGACGAAAAGCCGCGCCTCGTCGCGCAGTACCCGCACGTTGGTGACGCCGTGGCGGTCCAGGCGCCGGCAGCTCTTCCAGCACCCCTTGTTGTAGAAGTCAATGGCGATGAAGTTGGTATCCGGATGGTCCAGCGCGGTTTTCAGCACGAAGTCGCCCACGCCGCAGCCGATCTCAAGCGCGACCGGCTGATCGTTGCCAAACATCGCCCCCCAATCGGGCGGGCTCGGCAGGTTTTCCAGCCTCAGGTAGTTCGGTGATTCAATGTGAATGAATGATTGTGTCATCTGCCCCTCGTCCTTAAATTTGATCGCCGTGAAGATAACACAGCTTGGGCTTTCCGGTGAAGGGAAGATTACGGGGAGGGCCGTTTTTCGACCAGAGCGGGACGCGGGAGCGTCCCTTGCTGGAGCGTGGGAACGAGCGGAGCAATGGGAAAAACCAGATCCGATCGCGCGGCTAATTACGATGGACGCTTTACGTTGCGATTATCAGCATATTATGTTAATAATAAAGGATTGAAATAAAGACCAATGAGGAAACCTAACACCATGAAATTCACAGATTTGCAGATTCCGGCCGAGGTTCTTAGAGGCATCGAGGAAACCGGATTCACCGACTGCACCCCGATACAAGAAAAAGCGCTTCCGCTGGCTCTCGCCGGCAAGGACGTCGCAGGCCAGGCGCAGACCGGCACGGGAAAGACCGCCGCGTTCCTGGTCTCGCTCTTCACGCGCCTCATGAACCAGAAGAAAACCGGCGGCGAGCACAACCCGAGGGCGCTGATCCTGGCCCCCACCAGGGAGCTCGTGGTCCAGATCGAAAAGGACGCCCAGATGCTCGGCAAGTACGCCGGCTTCAACATCCAGGCGATCTACGGCGGCGTCGACTACATGAAGCAGCGCGACGCGCTGAAGGCCGGGGCGGACATCATCATCGGCACCCCGGGGCGCCTCATCGACTATCTGAAGCAGAAGGTCTATTCCCTGAAGGACGTCGAGTCGCTGGTCATCGACGAGGCGGACCGGATGTTCGACATGGGGTTCATCGCCGACCTCCGTTTCATCCTGAGAAAACTCCCCAATTACGACAAGCGCCAGAACATGCTGTTCTCCGCGACGCTCAACCCGCGCGTCATGGAACTTGCCTACGAGTTCATGAACATGCCGGAAAAGGTTTCGGTGACGCCGAAACAGATGACCGCCGAAAAGGTGGAGCAGGTGCTGTACCACGCTTCGCGCAAGGAAAAGTTCCCGCTGCTTTTGGGCCTTTTGAAGAAAGTCGGCATGGACCGCACCATGATCTTCGTGAACACCAAGCGCGAGGCCGAGTTTCTCCAGGACCGCCTCTGCGCCAATGAGTTCCCCTGCAAGGTGATCTCCGGAGACGTGGAGCAGAGAAAACGGATGAAGATCCTTGCTGACTTCAAGGACGGCACGCTCCCGATTATGATCGCCACGGACGTTGCCTCGCGCGGCATCCATATCGACGGGGTCACCCACGTCATCAACTACGACCTGCCGCAGGACTGCGAGGACTACGTGCACCGGATCGGGAGAACCGCACGCGCCGGCGCCGAGGGGATGGCAATTTCCTTCGCCGACGAGGACGGGGCTTTCTACCTGGAAGCGATCGAGGAGTTCATCAAGCAGAAGATCCCGACCCAGTGGGCCGAGGACGACCTGTTCGTTAACGACTACAAGAGGACCAAGCGTCCGCCGCGCCCCGAGGTGAAGACCTTCGGCAGGGGTGGCGCCAAGCCGGGCGACCACGGGAAACCGGGTGGAGCAGGCCGCGTGGGCGACAAGAGACCGGCACGGGCTCCCAGGCCGAAAAAACCCTGATGCTGACGGGTCGCCCCGGCAAGAAGTACTCCCAGGCAGGGAGGGTGCATGATGTCATCCGCCTGATCGAAGTGCGTCACGGCATCACAGTGGATGAGCTTGCCGAAGAGACCGGAGTGACCCGGCGCACCATTTTTCGCGATCTGGAGGCGATAAACGAGGCCGGTTACCCCCTTACTTCAGAGTGGCAGGAGGGGGAAAAGCTGTACCGCTTCCTCACCCGCTTCAAAGATGTCCCCCCCCATACGTTTCACCCTGCAGGAGTTGATGACGCTGTCACTTTTGCGCTCCCAACTCGACCTGTTAAACGGAACCCCCTTCCTGGAGGACATGCAAAGCGTCTTCCGGAAGGTGAACTCCGTCCTGCCGCCCCGTCTTGCCGCACACATGGAACGTATCGCCGAGGTCGCCCACCCGCTCTTGCAGGGAAAGCGCGACTACAGCAAATCAGCGGACGCGCTGAGCGTCATTCGCCACGCCCTGCTGCATCAGCAAAGCATCTCCCTCTCCTACCGTTCCACCGGGCGCGGCGCACCGGCCAGCTACCGGATCGACCCGTACACCCTGCTGTTCCAGAAGGGAGGGATCTACCTCCTCGGCTTCGCCCATAACCGCCAGGCGCTGCGCACCTTCGCAGTGGAGCGGATTGTTGCGGTGGAACCGGGCAAGGAGCGCTTCGAGATACCGGAAGGGTTCCACGCGGGCCAGGCACTGGAAGGGGCCTTCGGGATCGTGGCCGAGCCCCCCATGGAGGTAAGTATCCGCTTTTCCCCCGGGATCGCGCACGCCATCCGGGACCGGGTCTGGCACGCCTCGCAGAGCATCGCCGAGCAGGCCGACGGCGGGGTTCTCCTGAGCTTTCGGGCTGGCGGCAAGATGGAGATCCTTTCCTGGCTCCTTTCCTACGGGGCCCACGCCGAACTGCTGGCGCCTGCGGAACTGCGCGGGGAACTGGGACGCCTGGTGCAGGAGACGGTAGGGCTTTACCAGGGCGACTGAGACAGTCCAGGAGCGACTGATCCCACGGTTTATGATCGACATCCCGTTGCCCCCCCTTTTATAGTCTTCCTCGCACGCCCCTCGACTCTTTCTCGACTCTTTCTCGACTCTTTCTCGACTCTTTCTCAACTCTTTCTC
>JGI24143J45723_1001248_pt1 | contig 12275 bp, 10 predicted proteins | sample BarGraIncu00432A_FD_45723 | JGI IMG/M metagenome (IMG submission 45723)
TTTTCTAAGTCAAAAGCATCATACCATCTTTGATAATCTGCAAGGAATATAAGCACTAAAGGAGCTTTTGCAATAAAAGGCTGATTATCACATTCTACTGATAGTTGTTGCTTTAATTTTTCATCAGTAATATCAATTATGCTATATAGCATCATTGCACCAGCTGTTGGAGCTTGAAATGCTGCATTTAATATTTCTTTTTTTAACTCATCTACAATAGGCTTATTTTCAAATACTCGCATAGATTTTCTGTTTTTTATTTGTTTTAAAATTTCGTTCATATACTAACCCCCTCATATAATATTAGAATGTTTTATATTCATTCTACTAGAATTCTTCCTAAAATAATAGCCACTCTCTTTAGCAGAATGGCTATTAACTTCATTAAAGACTTTTAATTTCACGACAATTTCTATTTTAGTATAAGTATATTAAGTTAAAGGCATTATAATATAGAATAATAGTAAAGGAGAGTGCTTTTTATGAGCCAAAATAAAACCATAGCTGAAAATAATCAAAATATTATACCTAACAGTGAAAATAGTCTGAGCCATAATATGACCATAAAAGAAAAAGAGCAAAGTCTTATTGCTAATAGTTTAGATAGTAAAAATGCTAAAAACGGATATAAGGTTAATGGAAATGCTAGCGTACAAGCCGCTAAAGAAGGAACTAGAAACAAAAACTAGATAGATCACTTAAAAATTTAAAATGTGAAAACACAGTAGAATTTTATACTTTCTACTGTGTTTTTGTTTTAAAGAAAGGTTTTAATTGGACATTTAATTTTGCAATTTATATTTTTTTAAACTTACAATAATAATACTTGACTATAATATTAGGTTATGAGATTATATATGTATGTATAATTTTACATTTTTCGTCATTTTATACTCAATATAAATTTAATAACAATAATAGAATAAACAGTATATAATATGTCATTTATAAAGAAATAATATAGTAAAAAAGAATAAGATATACTTTTTGAGGATCATTATTGAAACGATTACATTACTTTTCTAAGTTATGACAAGAATGANTTTATTGCATATTTTCTTAGATTAAAGTTAGAAAAATCTGATAATTCTCAAGAGAAATATGTATATGATTTTTACATATTTTTATAATATAAAAACAAATTGTCTTTGAAAAGTATATTTTATTTGAGGAGTGATGATTAATGAAATGGTTTAATAATTTAAAAATGATTCAAAAACTACTGTCAGCATTTATAATAGTCGCATCGTTTATAGGTATTGTTGGATTTATTGGAGTTTTTAATATGAAAAATATAAATACAAATTTGTATGACATGTACAGTAGTGATATGTCAGGTGTTGAAGATACTCTTAATATAAAAGTTAATCTACTTGAAATTAAAAGTGATGTATTATTAATTCTTGATCCTGGGAAAAAAAGTGATTTACAAAAAAACAAAGACGCTATTGCAAATCTAAAAATTAAAACTGATCTACTTATTGAAGTCTACAATTCAACCTTAAGTACTGATTTAGATACGCAACAATTTGGTGCCTTTAAAACAATATTAGCAAAATATCGTATTGCAGAAGATGAAATAGTTAAAAAGGTTGATGAAGGAGATTATAATAAATCAAATGAACTTTTCCCCGCTCTTTCTAAACTTAGAGATGATACTGTAATAGCCTTAGAAAAAGTAGTACAATACAATATTGATATGTCTAAACTTAATTATGATAATAGCCAATTATCATATAAAAGCGCAAATTTACAAATCATATCAATAATTGCCATAGGATTATTCGTTGCTATTGCACTTGGTTTAATAATTTCTATTACAATCTCAAGACAGATAAGGAAGGTTGTAATTGTAGCTGAAGCTCTTGGAGAAAATGATTTATCAAAGACCGTTGATATAGATGATAAGAGCGAAATCGGAATTTTATCAAAAGCTTTAAATAAAGCCATAACAGGTCTAAAAGCGTTAATTCTAGAAATATCAGAGAGTGCTACTGATATTAGCGCTACTAGTGAAGAACTCTCTGCTACAACAGAAGAAATAGCTGCAAAAATGGATATTGTAAATGAATCAGTAAGACAAGTATCCTTAGGAGCAGAACAGTTAAGTGCCACAACGCAGGAAGTAAATGCAACCACAGAAAGTATTGTAGCTAATGTAGCTGATGTAGCTGATAAGGCACATAAAGGAAATGAGACTGCAAATAGTATCGAAGTAAAAGCAACACAAGTAAGAGAAACTGCTGAAAGTAACCTTATTTATACAAATAAAATATATTCAGAAAAACAAGTAAATATATTAAAAGCAATTACAGATGGAGCTGTTGTCAGTGAAGTTAAACTAATGGCAGATGAAATAGGAAATATAGCAAGTCAAACAAATCTTCTTGCACTCAATGCAGCTATTGAAGCAGCAAGAGCAGGAGAACATGGTAAGGGGTTTGCCGTGGTTGCTGATGAAGTTAGAACATTAGCTGAACAATCAGCAACTACAGTTAAAAGCATTCAAGAGGTAACTGAGAAAGTTCAACAAGCATTCCAAAATCTTTCTACCAATACTCAAGATATATTGAGCTTTATAGATAATAAAATTAAACCTGATTATGAATTATTTGTTGTTACAGGTAAACAATATGGTGATGATGCTGTATTATTTAATAAACTATCGTCGGATATTGGTGCCTCTATGAATATAGTAAATGAAACTGTCTCAGAAATTAATAAAGCAATTGAAAATGTAACAGCTACAGCAGAAGAATCAGCTGCTAGTTCCGAAGAAATATTAGCAAGTGTTAATGAATCTGTTATGGCAATCCAAGAAATAGCAAAAGCTTCTCAAAATCAAGCAATATTATCAGAAAAATTAAATGTTATGGTTCAAAAATTTAAGCTATAAGATGATATTCGTTTGAAAAGTTTTGCTCCTATAATACTATTTCTTATTATTTTGTAAAAATGGTAAACTAAAATGGAACCTATAGAATAGCTATTCTGTAGGTTCCATTTATAATAATCTGTGATTTCTCCTAACTTCCATATTCAGTTTTACGATATTTTAATAAATGTTAAATGATCTATTTTTATGTAAACTGATTGTGATAAATTAGCGCCCGTAGGAGAATTACCGCTATAAAAAAACAGCGCATTGTTTGTTGGATCATTTCCACTGAGTGCTTCATTTGCAGCCTTCACAGCATTTGCCTGCGCTGGTCTGTTAATGTTACCATTCAGTATTGGTGTAAACTCGTATGAACCATTTGTCTTTTGATTAATAACAGCACTTATTGTGTTTGGAAAGCTGCTGCTCCTAACTCTGTTCACAACTACTGCACCTACAGCAACCTGAGCATTATAAGATTCTCCTCCTGCCTCGGCGGTTATTAATCTAGCTAGCAAGTTCAAATCACTTGCCGTATATTTAATTGCTTCATTTTTTACTGTTATAGAACTAGTTGTTCCATATGTTTTGATAGCTAGTTTTGCTTCTCTAGCTTGTTTTGCTGCGATTGCTTTTCTTACTTCATTGGCTTTGTCTATTACAAGTTGAGCACCATATTTATTTTCTAGTGCATTTAATTTTAACACCAATACATTTTGGTCTGATTTTTGTTTTGTTAAAGTCTCTAAACCCTTTTTATTATCAACTCTTAAAGATAGCAACTTTGTATTACCTGTGTCTAGCGTAACCTTCTTTAAATTAATTGCTACCTGTTTTGTTTTCAAATCATTAATAATATTTTGATCAAATTTTATTACCGTTTTAATATTTTCTAATCTGGATATAAAATCATTTATACCATTTGAGCCAAGTATAATATCTATATAGCTCGATGACCCATTCATATACATTACTCTCATCCTTTTTTCAAAAATGATCTGTTCTTCTTTGATATCAATCTCTGCTTTTGCAAGATTGATTTTAGTTTGCTTAATATCATTTTGTGTTACAGTTATATTGCTTTCATTACTATTGATTTTAGACATAATTGTTTTAAGCTGGTTATTTATTATCTCGACTTTATTTTCAATATCATTTTTTTGAGTTTGAACCTGCTGAATCTTTGCCTTATCTGACGCTGAATCTGCATATACGCTAATTGAACTAATGCTCATAATTACACCAAGTGCCATTATGACTGAAATTAATTTTTCATTCAATTCTCCAAGCCCCCCCTACATAACATTTTTTTAAATATACTATGCTTAAAAGTTTTTATTGTCTAATATAGTAACATATCGACGTTTCTTTAGCAAATATTGGATTAAACTAATGAGATATACCCCTAACTTGATTAAAGTAGATAATCATCAAATGCGGCTTGCAAATCTATACATATAACATGATTTTTTTTGCTTAATCTTAAGTAGTTACATCAATTCCTCTATGTTCAACCGCTGTAGAAAACACGACTTGTGTTTCTGTATTTCCAAATTTCTGCAATTCGTTTATAAAGGCATCAAGTTCAACAGTTGTATGATAAGCTACTGTAATAAGCATTGAATACTTTCCTGTTACACAGTTGCATTCGAGTACATTAGGACATGTTGCTACAAAAGGATAAAATTCTGGTTTTCGTTTTGGTGACATTTCTAAGTTTATAAAAGCTTTTATGTTATAGCCTAATTTTAGTGGATCAACATGTGCAGAATATCCAGTAATAACTCCTGACCCTTCAAGCTTTAAAACACGAGCTGATACGGCTGGAGTAGATAAAAACACCTCTTTTGCTAAATGTTTAAGCGAATAACGTGCATTTTTTTGTAAAAGTTCAATAAGTTTTAAATCAATTTTATCCATATGTTAAGCATTAGTAAGAGTCATTCTATTTATGTCACCCTTACTAACATTCGCCCCCCCTTCTTATTGCAATCCCTTAATATAATAAGGTCATTAATGCAAATATGCAATACAATCATATAAGATTTATTAAATAAATTAACTTATCATTGTGTTTCTAATTTAAATACCCACTTAATAAAGTTAAGCCTAATTGTATATACTTAATTTAAATTAAGTAAAACATGATTATTTTTAGCTTTTATTCACAACTTTCCTTTAGTCATTTACATAAATATTAAACCATGATAATCTGCATATTAGAAATACTAAAATCAGGAAAGAAGGAATTTATATGAAAACAAGAATGGAATATGATTCAATAGGAAAAATGGAAGTAGCAATGGATGCGTATTATGGTATTCAGACATTAAGAGCTCATAATAATTTTCATATCACAGATAGAGCAATTCACCCAGAACTTATAGTAAGTCTTGCGGAGATAAAAAAATCAGCAGCTATTACAAATAGAGATACAACTATGTTAGATAATAAAATTGCAAATGCAATTATCAATGCTTGTGATGAAATCATTTCTGGAAAATTCCATGATCAATTTATTGTTGATCCAATTCAAGGTGGTGCTGGTACCTCTACAAATATGAATTCTAATGAGGTTATTGCAAACATTGCTATTGAACTACTTGGCGGTACTAAAGGTAATTATAATATTGTCAGTCCTAATGATCATGTAAATATGGCTCAATCCACAAATGATGTATTCCCCACTGCTGGGAAAATTACAATTCTAAAGATGTTACCAAAAGCGATTGCAGAACTTAAGCGTTTATATAACGCTCTTGAATCAAAATCTCTAGAGTTTGATAATATTATAAAAATGGGCCGTACTCAACTTCAAGATGCAGTTCCAATTAGGCTTGGTCAATCATTTCACGCATATGCTTCAATGATAAAACGTGATATTAATAGGTTAATTGATGCCGAGAAGGATATGCTTACTTTAAATATCGGTGCCACAGCTATCGGAACCTCTATAAATGCAAGCCCAAAATATTTAGATAATATTATTTCTAACCTTCAAAAGGTAACAGGCTTTAATGTAGCCCAGGCTGAGGACTTAATCGATGCAACTCAAAATCTTGATGGATTTGTATGTGTATCAGGTGCTTTAAAAACATGTGCTGTAAATCTATCTAAGATGGCAAATGATTTAAGACTATTATCAAGTGGTCCTAAAACTGGTATAGGTGAAATAAATTTGCCATCAAAGCAAAATGGATCATCCATTATGCCTGGTAAAATAAATCCTATTATTCCAGAAGTGGTTTCTCAAGTAGCTTTTAATATTATAGGAAATGATTTTACAATAACTATGGCAGCACAAGCAGGCCAATTAGAACTTAATGCCTTTGAACCTGTTCTTTTCTATAACTTATTTGAATCTATTGAGACCCTTACAAATGTAACTGCGACATTTGTAGATAATTGTATTGTGGGAATTACCGCAAACAAAGAAAGGTGCGCAGAACTTCTAAATAGTAGCATAGGAATAGTAACAGCTCTTTGTCCACATATTGGATACAAAAAATCAGCTGATATTGCAAAAATAGCTTTGAAGACTGGCTTATCAGTTAAAGGAATTGTTTTAAGTGAAGGAATTTTAACTCCAGAAGAGTTGGAAGAAATATTAGACCCAATTTCAATGACACAAGTAACTAAATCCTTAATTATAAATAAACAAGTAAATATTGATAGTTGTGCTGTATAAAGATAACATTCTTTTTTTCTAAACCTGTCGAATTCGGCAGGTTTAAAATTTTAATTACTCCTTTTCTCACATATTCCTAAAACTCCATGACTATCTCTTCTATTGACTCTACCTAAAATCCAAGTGAAATATATTATCCAAAACTAATTTTCCTCTTTAATCACTTTATATAGTACCGAAACATATAAATAAAAGTATATATAATAGTTTACAAAACATTACAATGCGCTTATGCTTAAATAAACAAGTATGTTTACTAGGTAATATGCAAATAACTTTAATCATATATATAGTATAATTAGGAAACAACATCAAAATAATGAACATTATGGTATGATAGTAAGTAAGTAATTTTAGAATTATTTATAAAAGTATAGAATATACGGGGGGAGAGTTAAAAAATTGTCAGAAATCATATTAGAAATGGATAATATAATAAAAAAGTTTGATAATCAGGAAGTAATTAAGAATATATCCCTAACGATAAATAAAGGTGAGTTTTTAACACTACTAGGGCCAAGTGGCTGTGGGAAAACAACAACGCTCCGAATAATAGCAGGTTTTGAAAATCCAACGAGTGGTAGTGTTCTACTTGAAGGTAAACATGTTGAAAATAAGCAACCTAATGAGCGAAATGTAAATACAGTATTTCAAAATTATGCATTATTTCCACATATGAATGTGTTTGAAAATATAGCCTATGGTTTGAAAATTAAAAAGGTCAATAAAATAGAAATAAAAAAAAGAGTTATGGAAATGCTCAGCTTAGTGCAGTTAGAGGGATATGAAAAAAGAAAAACAGATGAACTAAGTGGTGGTCAAAAGCAAAGGGTTGCAATAGGTAGGGCACTAATAAATAACCCTAAAATATTACTTTTGGATGAGCCTTTAGGCGCACTTGATTTAAAACTTAGAAAACAAATGCAAATTGAACTCAAAAAATTGCAGAAAAAGTTACAGATTACCTTTGTATATGTTACCCATGATCAAGAAGAAGCATTAAATATGTCTGATCGAATAGCGGTAATGAACGAAGGGATTATAGAGCAGGTAGGAAGCCCCGAAGATATATATGAGAGGCCTAAGACAAAATTTGTAGCGGGTTTTATTGGAGAATCTAACTTAATTAAGAGTAAAATTAAAAAAATTGATGAAGATTACATATCCGTTGAAATTGATGAATATGAAATCAAGGTGAATTATAAAAATTATAATGTTTTACAAAATAAGGAAAGTTATATTTTAATTAGGCCAGAAAATATTAAATATAGTAGGATAAAACCTCCATATGGACTTAAATCAACAATAAAAGAACATAGTTATATTGGCTCTATTATTAAAACTACTATGGAACTCGAAAACGGCCAGGAAATTATAGTTTGTGATTATGATAAGAAAAAAGATTTAATAGGTATAGGTAGCCTGGTCTGGGTATATTTTGAACCTGAAGATATAGTTATAGTTGAAGAAGGTTAGGTGAGAAAATGGAAAAGAAAAGAATTAATATTTTAAAGGGTCTTACTATAGTACCAATATCCTTTTGGATAAGTTTCTTCGTTGCAATACCTCTTTTTTATATTGTGTTTATTAGTTTTATGCAACGTGGTGATGATGGTAGTATAGTTTATATACCAACTATTTCTAATTATACAAGAATGCTTAACCCATTATATGTTAAGGTGTTTTGGGACTCTATAATAGTAGCTTTTATTACAACGTTATTTACCTTGGTTTTTGGATACCCTTTTGCATACTTTGCAACTAGGATAAAGAAATATAAAATTATTATTATGATGTTAATAATGGCTCCATTTTTAACTAATTCATTAATACGTACTTATGGTTGGATTGTTATCCTTAGTACTGAGGGAATCTTAAATCATATTTTTCTTAGAATCGGGATCGTAAAAGAACCATTGAAGATGTTATATTCTTATGGTTCCGTAATGATTGGAATGATATACACAATGTTTCCATTTATGGTACTTCCACTTTATAATTCTATAGATAAATTGGATAAAGGCTATATAGAAGCAGCTAAAGATCTTGGTGCAAGTAAATGGACGACTTTTAGAACCGTTACAATTCCTCTAACTATGCCGGGAATAGTTGCTGGTTGCATTTTAGTATTTATACCATCTGTAGGACTATTTTTCATACCGGATCTAATGGGTGGAAGCAATGTAATGCTTATTGGAAATCTGATTAAAAATCAATTCTTGGAAGCAAATGATTGGCCTTTTGGGGCAGCGTTATCAATAGTAATGATTTCTCTATCTTTAATTCTTATTTTTGTTTACGTAAAAATTATTGGTAAAAAGTTAGACGCGGAGGTGTTCTAATGAATTCAAAATTATCTAAAGGACTGGAACGAACATATATATTATTTGTATTTGCATTTTTATATGTTCCAATAGCAATCATTATTATGTACTCTTTTAATGCAGGTAATTCAAATGTAGTTTTTAGTGGATTTACTCTGGATTGGTACACTAAGTTATTTAATGATGATAATGTAATTACTGCACTTATAAATAGTTTAACCATTGCAACAATGAGCACCATTATCTCAGCAGTAATTGGGACGATTGGAGCCTTTGGACTAAAGAGGTATGAATTCAAAGGAAAAGGAATGATAAATTTTCTTGTTTATATCCCTATTGTAATACCAGAAATAATTATGGGAATATCCTTACTAGCATTTTTTTCAGCTCTAAACATGGATTTTGGTGTACTCACATTAATACTAGCACATACAACCTTTTGCATACCATTTGTACTTATAAATGTTAAATCAAGACTTTCAGGTTTTGACTTGTCAATTGAAGAGGCCGCAATGGATTTAGGGGCATCAAAACTTACAGTGTTTAGAACAATTACACTTCCACTGATTTTACCAGCAGTTGTTTCAGGTGCAATGCTTGCTTTTGCACTGTCCCTTGATGATGTAGTCATAAATATCCTCTTAAGTGGACCTGAGAGTACTACACTTCCAATTAAGATATTCGCAATGCTAAGATTCGGACAGTCACCTGAAATAAACGCATTGTGTACAATAATGCTATTAACAACTTTTGTTGTTTTAATATTATCACAAGTTATAAAACTAAAAAGAGAAAAATAAGATACATTGTGGATGAAATTTTACTTTTATTAAAAAAATTAGGGGGGATTTTAATGTTAAAAAAGCGATTTAAAGCTGTAAGCATTTTACTCGCAGCTTCAGTTATGGGTCTTACACTTGTAGGTTGTGGAAAATCAAGTGTAGCAAAAACAAATAATGAAAAAATAGTTAATATTTTTACTTGGGCAAATTATGTTCCAGATAACGTTATTAAAGCTTATGAAAAAAAGACAGGAATTAAAGTGAATTATAGCAACTTTTCTACAAATGAAGAGATGCTTGCAAAGTTACAAGCATCTAAAGGTGGACAATATGATGTAATAATTTGTGCAGATTATATGGTTCAAATTATGTCTAAACAGAAAAATTTATTATTAAAGGAAATTAATACTTCTGCAATTCCAAATTATAAAAATTTAGATAAGGCTTATTTAGGTCAATATTATGATAAAACAAATAAATATTCTGTGCCTTATTCACTTGGAAGCCAAATGATAGTTTATAATCCAGATAAAGTTAAAATAGACGTCAAAGGAATAAGTGATTTATGGGATCCTTCTTTGAAAGGTTCTGCTGTTTTATTAAATGATCCAAGATCTGTTATAGGTATGGCATTAACAAAGCTTGGTTATAGTATCAATGAGACAGATCCAGCAAAACTCGCAGAGGCAAAAGCAGAACTTAAAAAACTTCGAGCTAACGTTAAAGTGTTTGATGCAGATACACCAATGACTAGCCTCATTAACGGAGATACAACAATTGGAGTTATGTGGGGGTCACAGGCATCAGCAGCACTTAAAGCTAATCCTAAGTTCAAAATTGTTTATCCAAAAGAAGGGATGCAGTTTGAAGAAGATAACTTAATTATACCTGTGAATGCACCACACGCAAAAAATGCTGAAGATTTTATAAACTTCGTATTAGAGGGTAAAGCTAGTAGTGATATTACAACTAGTATAGAATATATTAATGTTACTACAACGGCTAAAGCATTTATGCCTCAAACAGTTCTTAATAACAAAGCTGTTTATATACCTGCCGAAGAATTCACTAAAGCTAAACATTTAGAGGACGCTGGTAGTGCATCTAAGATATATGATACGATTTGGTCAGAATTCAAACAATAATAGAATTACACTGCAGCATTTGACGGAATGTTTTTAACAAAGGGGGAAAAGCATGGTCATAAGGTCAATAAAAAGCAGAGATATATTTAAAATAATAGATAATGATGCTCTAAATATTTATTACGGATGTAATCAGGACTGGTATATGACCGAATGGCAGCGTAATTCTGGATGCGGTCCAACCGTTGTAACAAATATTATTCATTATCTTACTTGTATGCAGAGCGACCTTAATAATGGCTTGCCCCAGCTGACTAAGAGCGAGTCCATAACATTGATGAAAGAAGTTTGGCAATACGTAACTCCGACAATGCAAGGAATTCCCACAACAAAATTACTCTATGACTGTGTGCTAAAATATGCTAAAGCAAAAGCACTAAATATTAAACTTAGCATAATCGACATACAAGAGAATCAGTTACTTCGCCCTGTATTTCAGCATTTGTTATTATTTTTGGACACAGCACTTCAAAATGATACTCCAATTGCCTTTCTCAATCTTGATAATGGGACTGAAAAGCAACTTGATTCTTGGCACTGGGTTACAATCATCTCGCTTTCATACTCATCAGATGGGAGTACCGCCCTCATAGACATCTTAGATGGAGGAATAATCAAAAAAATAGATTTGGCTAAATGGTTTCGCAGTACAAGACTCGGCGGTGGATTTGTCAATTTTGACTTACTACCATAATAAACCAAATATAATTCAAATTAAAAGCCTAAAATCAGATTTATCTGATCTAGGCTTTCAATTATTGCTTTTTTATTTTTCTGCTACATAAACTTCTATAAATTTTCTGCAATATTATAAATTAATTTTTCAGTATCTTTCCATCCTAAACATGCATCCGTTATAGATTTCCCATATGTTCCACACCCTACATCTTGTTTGCCTTGTGCAATGTAACTCTCAATCATAAATCCTTTTATCATTTTTTTAAGTAGAGAATCATCTTTCCTACTCATTAACACTTCTCTAGCTATTCTTGGTTGCTCTTCATAATGCTTCATTGAATTTGCATGATTAGTATCTACAATAATAGAAGGATTTAGAAGTTGATGTTTTTCATATACTTTAGCAATATTAATTAAATCTTCATAATGATAATTGGGAATGTTTTTACCATAAGAATCTACAGCTCCCCTTAAAACAGCATGTGCAAGAGGGTTTCCTAATGTTTCAACCTGCCAACCGCTATATATAAAAGTATGACCATCTTGTGCAGCTTTAATTGAATTTAACATTACAGTTAGATCCCCACTAGTTGGATTCTTCATACCTACAGGTAAATTACTACCACTTACAGTAAATCTATGTTGCTGATTTTCTACAGAGCGAGCTCCGACAGCGATGTACCCTAATAAATCTGAAAGATATGTATAATTTTCTGGATATAACATTTCGTCTGCAGCAGGCATGTGATATTCACTTAATGCTTTTATATGAAGTTTTCT
>JGI24143J45723_1001249_pt1 | contig 12264 bp, 17 predicted proteins | sample BarGraIncu00432A_FD_45723 | JGI IMG/M metagenome (IMG submission 45723)
GCGGGCAGCAAACCGGCAAACCGTTGCGCCAGCATGGACTTGCCCGAGCCCGGCGGCCCCATCAACAGCAGGCTGTGACCACCGGCGGCGGCAATCTCCAGCGCCCGTTTCGCACCGAGTTGCCCTTTCACATCGGCCAGATCCGGGTAGGGGGCTGCGTGGGGCTGGGGCTTTGCTGTGACCCGCGACCAGCCGGGCGCGGGCTCCGGTGGCGGAGCATCCGCCGCTTGCGGCAAAAAGTGCTGCACCACGTCCAGCAAATGCCGCGCCTGATAGACCTGGGCATCGGGCACCAGGGCGGCTTCTTCCGCGCTGTCAGGCGGCAGCACCAGCCGAGTCACAACCCGGCCCGCATGCAGGGCCAGACTCATGGCCAGCGCGCCGCGCACTGGTCGCAACTCGCCGGACAGGGACAGCTCCCCGGCAAATTCATGGCCTGCCAGCCTGGCCGCGTCGATCTGCCCGCTGGCGGCCAGAATTCACAACGTTACTAAAAGATAGTATTTAATACTATTTCATTTTGTGAAATCCTATAGCTACAAATCATTTATGGCATCCATACGTCTGTCGTCTTCAGGGCATTCAGAACCTCTTGGGCATATGAATCAGTGCTTGTTTGAGCGGGATGGCCTGAGCGCCGTCCTTGGGGCTGCTATGAACTCCCATCATGGCTAACTTCAGTGCACGAGCACTGCCTTCATGGTCATACATCCGCGGGCTTCACGATGTGCCCCGCGGTTTGATTGGCTTCCGAGGCTTCAGTGGTTTTGTGGGCTTCAGCGGCTTGATGGACTTCAGTGGCTTCAATGGCTTGATGGGCTTCACTGGCCTAATGCCTTTTTTAAATGGCCTGCCAGTTCCTTGAGCACGAGAAATTCTCTGAGTTTCATCTTCGGTGCAGCCGCATTTGGTGGTTCTGACTGAACGATGCCTTTGGCCGAATCAGGTACCGCGTACAACTCGACGAGTTTGATTGGACGTCTGGCTCTGACGGGTCCGCTTGGCATGGTGTTAAAAATTTCTGATATCAGCATGTTGTCTCCATTTTGTTAAGTGTGCGTTCGTGGGATTACGATGGAATACAGGTCAGCATCCATTGGGTTTGTCTTGACGGATGCGCCTAGATCAGCGAGCCGTTGTAAGTAATGTCGTTTTCATCGACGTAACATAGGTACGTTGCGATGATTTGACGAAGCATGTGGCCTCGGGAGGTTGCGGCATCGGAAGCAACGGCGTCAAGGCGATCAAGCTGGTCTTTTGGGAAACGGAAAGTGATTATTCGATTCCGCTGTGCTGAGATCAGGCGTTCTTGTTCTTTGGCTTCGAGTAGTGATTTTTGGACAGACATCACGCATTCACGCAGCCGTTCCTTGGCTTGATCTTTTTCGTATGAGCCGATGGGGTCGTAATCGGACGATGGGCAAATAAAGGTCATCAGGTTCTCCTTGTATGTTGGCGACAATGGTGAAGCTCTGTATTTATAGAGAACACAGTTAAATACACGATGAAAACGACATCCTTGACATTGAACAGATACAGACCGAAGTTCACAGACCCCCGTGTTCTGAGTCGGACTACGGCTGTGCTGGAGTGGTGCAAGCCGTTGCTTCTGCAGGGGAAGCCGAAGTCTGTGTCGAGCGCAGAGTTGACTAAGATGTTCGGGAACCAGAAGGGGCAATTCGCGGCGTACTTGCGAGCAAATTTGCTGGCGCAGTCAGGCACATACAAACCGGGCCAGAACTCCTATTCGTATTCAATTAAGCGTGATGGGTACACGAAACTGGCGAGTGCAATCGGACTGACGGTGAAAGGTGACGCCGAAGTTGCCTGTGAGCTGTACAGCGGCATAGCATCTGGACTGGATAGACCTGAATATTCCGAACCGACAAAGGGTGCCCGTCGATACCACGCCGTTCAGAACTTGCCGAAGAAGTTGCGTGCCGAAGTCTTCAAGGGCTGGTACGACTATGACATTGAGGCGGCTGCGCCGACACTTGTTTACCAGTTGGCGTGTGAAATATGGTCTCGACATGGATTCCCAAATGACAAGACTCCGTATCCTGCGGTTGCCCGATTGGTGAAGGACCGAACGGAAGTCAGAAAGTACTTCTCTGATCTGACGGGTCTTGATCCTGTGACCGTGAAACAAGTCTTGATTGCCCTGTTCTTTGGATCAAAGCTGGTGCCGAATAAAAAGCGGGCGATCTTCAGAAATTTGAATCAGGATTCCGAGATGGTTCAGCGACTGAAGGCCGATGAGTACGTCAGGGCGTTCTGTAGGGACGTCGAATTGATGTGGTTGGATGTAATCAACTTTGACAATGCTAAGAAGGGAATGGCGGTGTTCCGTGGTGAATCGGAGCCTGTGAAGAAGCCGTCAACGAAGGCGAAACATCGGATGGCGATTTACCTTGAACTGGAACGGAAGGTCATTGATGTGGTTCAGTCAGAATTGAGTTCACAGGGTGTCGTTCCCGTTCTGATTCACGATGGATTTATGACGAAAGGTCGGATTGATAAATCAGGACTGGAGGGTGTGATTGAACAGAAGACTGGATACAGGGTTCGGTTGTCGGAATCAAAAGTCGGGAAACAGGACGAGAACTTAAAGTTTGAATTGAGTGAAGATTTGATGGAGTTGTCTGAACAGATGTTTTAGTCGGTTCAATGAAGTCGATGACCAGATGAACTGAGTGAGATCAAAAAGAAAGACTTGTAAAAAACCAAACCAAATGAAGCATATGTTTTATACAAGTCATGACTGATGAAATCCGAAATGTTTCATGTAAAAACATAAAAAACTAACAGAAGCATATGTTTTACACAAGTCTGGTCGGATGATGAATTCTGAAGGTTCCAAGTCGTTTCAAAAAAAAATGAGGTTCGTGATGCTGAACCTTGTGACGGTAGCCATTGTTCTGTCTGGCTTCGGATTCACAGGATCAGTAGAGGCACGAACGAAGCGGAGCCAAAGGGCCAAAGTCGAATTCAAGCTCCAGCACCCGTGCCCAGCCACGGGTGCATCAAAGGGTCCTTGCAAGGGCTATGTCATTGATCACATCAGCCCCTTGGCGTGCGGTGGTGCCGTTGCCACACAGATGCATAAGTTGCTTGGCCTGCTCCTCTTCTTGGGCAACATGGGCAATGTGTTTGTCCTATAAACGGCCAAGCAAGCAAACTTCCCATGTAATAAATAGTTACACTAGTTGACATTGGCAAACGTAGCGAAAGCTGCGGACGCAAAGCCTCAGGCCCGACCCCAGTAACAGTCATAACTGGAAGGGTGGCTGGGTTGCACTTGGTTTTTAGCCAAGAACCCCCAGTCGCAGCGTTGCCACTTAATTGCTAGGCAATTTTTCAATGGGACGGGGATATATAAACAAAAAATCGGATTAGCAAGGCAATCGGGCTGCGCCCGAAAGTCGCTCATCTTTTTCTGGTCATCAAACCAAAAGGGGTTAGTTTTTCAGATCGTCCTTAAGTTTTGAGAAAACACTTCTACATTTTGTAAGTTAAAGCCGTAAATAATCTAAACAAAAGGAAAGAAAAGTTATGAAGTGCTCATCTTGTAGTGCAGACAACGCGCCAGGCACAACGTTTTGCGAGTATTGCGGTACAGCTTTAGGAAAAAAGCCAACCGCGAATGAGGTATTCGACAAAAAAACCGGTTCGGAATCTGCCGGCAGCAATGCTCCCGGTGATTTCATGCCGAGCGCCACAGACCCAGCGTTTCAGTTGTGGAACAACAAAAACACCTTGCCAAAAAGCGCATTTAACTGGTGGGCGCTGCTTTTCCCATTTGCCTATCTCGCAGGTTATGGTGCAAGGAAATCTGCGATCGCAGCCCTTGTGAGTTTATTGGCGCCAACTCTCTTGGCTGTCATTATTTTTCACATGGTTCCGTCTCTCGCGAAACCCCTGCTCTATTCAACTTACGTTTTGGCAATCATCTACGCCTACAGAGTAGCGACGAAAACGGATGCTCTGATTGGAGGGAAGCCAGGAACGATCCCATTCAATATTGGCATAGCTATCGTGGCGCAAATCATTTATCTCGCCATCTATAACTTTCTTATCGAAGTTTAGGCGAACACATGGCAATTATTGATGTCGTTTCGTGGTCCGCTCCTGAGTATCACGACAAGATCTATGCGTGGAAATTCCCGGAGAACGAGCTTTCTACGTGGACGCAACTGCTTGTAGGGGAGTCCCAAGAAGCAGTTTTATATCGCAGTGGTGCGGTCGACGGCCCGTTTGGGCCAGGCCGACACGTTCTAAAGACAGAGAACATTCCAATATTAGGGAAGGTTCTCAATCTGCCATTTGGACGATCTCCGTTCACAGCAGAAGTCTGGTATGTCAACAAGGCCATCCCTCTGGATGTCAAGTGGGGAACCCGTGAACCAATTCTGATCAAGGATCCAGAGCATCAGATCATGATTCCCGTGGTTGCCCGTGGGCAATACGGGCTTCAGATTGAGAATTCACGAAAATTCCTGATCAAGCTCGTTGGTGCCATGCCTGACTTCTCGCGTGAGCGGATGCAGGACTATTTCCGTGGCGTCATCATCACTGTCGCAAAGACAGCCATTGCAAAAGAGATTGTCAAAAAGAAGGTCTCCGTCCTTGAGATCGCAGCGGAACTGACTGATCTCTCAGTAGCGGTGCAGGCCGCTTTGCAAGAGACGCTTGAAGAGTTTGGCATCAAGCTGGTCAACTTTTACATCAGCGGCATCGATGTTCAAGAGGGCGACAAGTCCATCGAGACGCTTCGGACGGCACTGGCGGAGCGCGCAAAAATGGGCATCATGGGCTACACCTACCAACAGGAACGGTCCTTCAATGCCATGGAAGGTGCTGCGGGCTTTACGGCCGCAGAAAATGGACTGCAATCTACCGGTGGAGGTCTTGCTGCGGCAGCATTGGGGTTAGGCGTTGGCTTGGGCGTGGCTGGGCCGCTGGGTCAATCCATAGGTGGACACATGGCTCAGAACGTGGTTCCAAATCTGACTTCGCCACCGCCTGAAACTGGCGGCAGTAAATGCCCGAAGTGTTCCGCTCCACTCGCACCTAACGCAAAGTTTTGCGGCTCGTGTGGCACGAGCACTGTATCTGCTGACACGATGCCTTGCGCATCCTGTGGTGGGTCGATTAGCCGAAGTGCGGCCTTCTGCATGCACTGCGGCAAACCCACGGTTGTGTCTTGTTCAAAATGCGATGCCAAGCTAACGACTGGAAGTAAGTTCTGCGGTGAATGCGGAACGCCATCTGGCGCAACTGGAGGTCAATCATGAAGCCAGGATGGATTCTCGGCGTCGGCGCACTCTTTTGTACGGCAGTTGCGGTTCTTAGCCGAATCTGGTTGCCGTACACGGATTCTGGCGTCTCTTACGATGTGTATCACCATCTGGCGGCAACCGCAGGCGTGATCGTATCCATGATGCTTTTCTTTGGTTACACCGCCATGGGTTTCCCTGAATCGGATGGGGCGCCAGCATTAGAAAGCTACGGCTCGCTGGTTACTGCAACATTCCTTGGCTTGTCGGCCCTGGTGACCACGGGGTTTTTTGTCTGGACATATTGGGGCCTGTCTTACCAATTATTCTGGGGAGTGCAGATTCTTCAGTTTGTCATCTTGGGTGTCATTTGGACGGTATCAACCAAAGCTGTCGCCCCCATGGCCGCAGTGCGCGAAGGCAATGCGAAGGTCGTTGGCATCCGCAAACAAGGGGTTATCGACAGCCTGCGTGACGCTTCAAGCGCCTGCCAGCAGATTGATTCGGACTCTGCCAAAACCTTGAAAAAGGGAATTGACAAGCTGCAGGATGAACTCAAGTTCTTCCCCAATCATGCCACCGGCGCGGAGGCTGTTGAGATCATGTATGAGTTGAACAATTTGATTCAGGAAATCAACGACGCGGTAAAAACCACGTTGAAGGATGACCAGCCAAAGGTGCTGGTTGACGAATTGTCATTGAAGATCAACGCAACGCAACGACACGTTGCGCAATGGAGGCGAGTTTAATTATGGAATCACAAAACAAAACACCGTCCACGGGCGCTGGGGCACCTGTTGCGCCTGTAACGCCGGTTGCAGCGCCTCAAGTGACCGCAGGCGCTACCCCTGCTGCACCTGAAGTTCAAAGTGCGGAAAAATCCACTCAGGCTGCAGCGATTGGGATGTTCAAGGAAGGGATGGGGCTCTTGCGTGGTATCGGAACCCATCAGGACTTTTCGATGGCCGCAGCCAGGTTGCTCGATTCCGCAGATCTGAATCATCCGCCTGCATTCTTTTACTGTGCTTTGCTCTATTTTGCTGGCGTTGGTGTGTCTCGCAACACGCAGACAGCATCGGATTACGCTGGCCGCTACCTGGAAGCTTCCCCGGATGGCCAGTTTGCGCAGGCAGCCAAAGAGGTCATGGATGGCACCTTTGGTACTGAAAACGCCAAAAAGCTGCTCGTTGAGCGACCGGCTGCACCCAAAGCGGCTCAAGCAGCAGGTCCCAAGAGCAAAAAGAAACTCTACATCGCTGCTGCGGTGATGGTCCCTGTACTGTTGGTGGGTGGTCTTGCGGTTTTCTCGAAGATGCATGACGTATCCTCGTTTGGTCCATCGGACATCTCGGGCATCAAGCTGGAGTCGTTGCTGTCAAAAGATGACATCGCACACGCCAAGAAAGAGGCCCTCGCGACTGCTGCAACTTTGCAGTCTGATGCCCAATCGCTGATGCAAAAGCAAGATGCCGACAAGGCCGCCCAAGCCAAGGCGCTGCAAGAACAGAAGGACGCCATGGACGCTCAAGCCAAGGCGAATCAGGAGCAGAAGGATGCTCAAGCCAAAGCCGAGCAAGGTGCTCAGGCATCTCAGGCCAAAGCCGATCAGGATCGAGCTGCGACGACGCAAAACACCAGGCAGGTCAATCGACAAACTGCCGCAATGATTGCGACAGCCATGCAAGCTGGGCGCGCGGGTGAGTTTGACCGGGCCAATGGCATTCTTGATGGTGTGCTGGCTGGAGACTCTTCAAATCAAGAAGCGCTGGGCCTGAAAGACGCCATCAAACGTGCGCGTTCGCGTGCCGTTAACAATTTGCAAGTTAAATAAGGGTTCCTCATGGCTAAGGCTAAATTTCTGAAATCTACCGTCGTAGCAGTCCTGGTCGCATACAGCAGCGCTGTCACACTGCCTGCGTTGGCCCAATCCGCGCCCAGTAATCCTGGTTGCAAAAACACGGCGGCTGTAGCCCTCATCGGCGGCATCTTCGGCGCCCTTATTGGCGGCAAAGACCGAGCGTCCGGGGCTGCCATTGGTGCCGCAATCTCTGCGATCGCTTGCATGGCGCTCGATGCATCGAGCAAGCAGACGCAAAGCTCTGCCGAGGTCATGCAGCAATACCAAGCTCAGCATGACGGACAGGCTCCCCAGACTGTATCCCTCATGAAGTATGAGGGCCAGGGGCCCACCTCTGTAGGCCGGGACTCAGGCAAACCCGTCGAGTTGGTGTCTACCGGCGCCCTGGTTGTTCCAGAGGCACAGCAGCAAAATTCTCAGTTTTTTGAAGAGTTGCAACTGTACGTGCCGGGTGAGAAAGATCCCAAAATCGTGAAAAAGCAAATCGCCCTGACGGACGGTGGCGGCGGTTTTCAGCAGTCGTTCAAGTTTTCTTTGGACAAGACTTTTCCCCAAGGTCAGTACGCCTACCGGACAAAAATCCTGGCTGCTGACAACTCGGTGTTGGGTGAACGCGTTGGTAAATTTCAGGTGATCTAACATGCAATTCAACAAGAAATTTTTTGCGGTCGCATTGGCCGTCATGGCCCTCGCTGGATATGGTGCCACTGCTGCCAGCGCTGCCACCCTTGAAGATGGCTGGGCGCTTTATGATAGCTCCAACTTCAGTAAATCGGCTGAAGTATTTCGCTCGCTCAAACCCATTCCACCGATCGCACTTGGGGCACTTTGCCGCCTGGCGATCACGAAAAATGCTATTTCAGACCCTGCAGCCGATCTGGATTACTGCAATCAGGGAGTGGCTGCCAATGATCCGGAGAGCCTGGTCTGGATGGGCATCGCATCCCTTGATGGGAATGGCAGGATGGGAATTACCAAAGACAAAACATTGGGCTATGGCTATATTTCCAAGGCGGCGATCGCGGGTTTCGCCCTGGCCAACAATGTCCTTTGTTATTACCTCTACGAAGATTCTGATTTTGGCCGGGCAACGCCATTTTGTAAAGTTGCGGCCGCCAGTGGTCTTGATACTGGCTTGTACTATTTAGCCGTCATGAGCATTGAGGGCAAAGGGGCAATTCAGGATTTCGAAAAAGGTCGAGACTTTGCCCTGCTCAGCGCATCAATGAATAACTATGCCGCTTACATGCTACTTGGCAATATTGCCAAGTCAGGCAAATTCGGCAAGCCGAAAGACTATGTGGCCGCGTATTCCTGGTACCTGCTTGCTGGCGCCGTAGCGTCAGAAACCAATGAGCCGCAAAAAATGCGCGATGAACTCAAGCTGGATGCTTCAAGCATCGAAGCAGCGCAAAAAATGGCTGCCACATGGAAGAAAACTGACAGTGCAAAGTGGCGTGATCTTTACCCGACCTCGGCAAAATAATATGGTCCCATGAAGCTCTATTCAGCGTCTTTGTGTTGCTCATCAATTAGAAGCCCATAGCTTCAATGGATGAACGCCTCACCGTTATCTGAATTAGACAACCAGGTAGCTGACCCTAGCGAATACCCGTACATGGACGCTCCCGGTTTGCCAAGCTGGCAATTCATGATGACTCGGAGGTAAAGATTGCACCCGTACATTCGGACTTTATATGTGACTTTTGGTCGTCCAGACCTTACTTTCATTGTCAGCTTCAAGGAAGGTAATATTTCCACTCTGCTGGCTGTTAGACTTCTTCGGTCCAGTTTCGTTGCCAGCAGTTTTTTCCGTGATACACGATGGAAACGACTATTTGAATTTATGAAAAATTTATGAAACCTCAATTTAAAAAAATATTGCTTATTGCGCTACTATTTTCTGCTGCAAGCTCATTCGCAGCTTGTAAAGGCTCTTCTGCTCCAGGTGGTGAGTGTTATTCTGGTCCTGGAGGCCCCGAATACAGTGGGCCAGGCGGGGCAGCTTATTCTGGCCCAGGGGGTCCAAGGTATTCGGGGCCAGGGGGTCCAATGTATTCAGGACCGAACGGTCCACGATACAGCGGTCCCGGAGGTCCATGCTACACAGGTCCAGGGGGAGCAGCTTTTTCAGGAAATAAAGACAGCGATAAAGTTCCTTTAATTTGTCGTTGAAGTTCGCACGGCACTGGCACACAGACGAAGAAATATAGACGCCACCGCAAGACCCTAGCCATTCCACAAAAGAGTTGGGAACGGCTCTTCTGTGCCTTGATTGACAGCCCCTCCAATTAATTGTTGCGAGGGGCTTGCTTTAGCCTAATCCAATTTTCACTTGCAAAAGTAAGACGATTTCGGTGACTTAGGCCCGTTCGGCGCATGAATCCTTACTTTCCATTTTAGTTGGTCAATGCTCCTAAGAAATGGCGGTCGCTAATTGAGACGACTTTGGCATAACTTCAGCTTGCCATAGTGCATTCGTATTAATGTTTACTAATTTCAATTAGTAAACCAAGTGGCTCCAGGTGTCGGTCCCTTGGCGTTACATGGATTTCTGAAGAATGTAATGTGTTAAAAAGTATAATTCATACATCTTTTAACACATTGTGGAGATTCTATGGGACAGGAAAAGAAGGCCTCCGTGCTTACCGATTCACAGTTCAAGAGGGCTGTCGCCGTGGCTCGTGGCATGGTCAGTGCAAAACGGAATGTGGCACTTCTGAATGTCTCCTTTGCCTTGGGTCTTCGAGCCAAGGAAATGGCTTCACTGTGCGTCCGAGATGTTCTCGCTTCCAACGGCGATCTGAAAGATGAAGTCCTGCTGACGAAGGCGACGACCAAAGGCGGCAAGCAGCGTCTGATCTACCTAGCAAACAAGGAAGTTCGCCGTGCCTTGCTTGACTACATTAATGAGCGGCGTGTCACCGAGGTAATCCCAGTCCATCCAGACTCGCCGCTGTTCATGTCCCAAAAAGGCGGTGCGTTCAGCCCCAATACGATGCAGATGTTGTTCAAAAGGATATTTGTATCGACAGGCATTGACAGTGCCTCAAGTCATTCTGGTAGACGAACTTTTGCGACGTCCTTGATTGAGCGAGGCGTAGACATCAAGGCCGTTTCCAGATTGATGGGCCATAGCACAGTCGCAATGACCGCAAGCTATGTAGAAGACAACCCAGCGCGACTACGCAAGATTTGCGAGGAAGTTCAAACAGGACTTCGGCCTTGATTTCTAAAGCGTAACGCCGCTCCCATTTCCTGCAGGCTGGATAAGATTTAACTGCTGCGAACAATCGTAGTTTGTTGAATAACCGAGTCAGAGAATAGAAATTATTCTGACTTGCCGTGATCCAGTTTTAAGGAGAATATAAATGGCTACTAATCTGAAACCCGATTCCCAACCGTCTACCAAAGTCGAAAAGATCAAGCGCGTACCTGCTGCGTTGACCACGCGAGTCGCAGATCAACTGACCAAGGCGGTCCTAAGCAAGAAAATCACGAAGGATGAACTGGCTACGTTGTCGGCTCACGTTTCCAAGCTCGAAGCATTCGTAGACGCGTGAAATTCAAGTTAGGCGATTGCGTCGCCACTACTGCCGCTGACCAGCTAATGCAGAAGCTGGACATCCATCCCATATCGCTGCTAGCACGACACGCCAGTGGTGACGATGGAGACCTTGGTCCTGAAGACAAAGCGTTGAACAAAGCTGCAATACAGACTGGCGAAGGCCGCGTGTTCAGTTCGTACACACTGCCCTCTGGTGACAAGATTTGGATCATCACTGAGCATGACCGTTCTTCAACGTGCATCATGACGCCAGAAGATTACTGACCTTTAGAACTCAATAAAAGTGCCTCTGATGCCTCACAAGCTCAGAGGCTTTTTTGCGTCTGAATTTAATTCAACTAATGGTTACATCGACGTATGCCAGTGCAATCTATCCAATGTAGTTGATTTTGAATACATTACTACATCGATTCGGGAAATGTGAATAACCCTTCAGATATCTAAATGTCCATCGCGGCATTTACCTAAGTTCTTTAAAAACTTAGAGCTAACTTGATTAGCACATCTTACGAAGTCCAGTGGATTCCCTGCTGTACTTAATTTACCTTTTAGGAAATATCAAATGGACACCAATGACGACAAAACAGCGATGAATGATGGAGCCGATCTCCAGACCAGCCTGTACTACGCGGGCTGTGAAGTCCTAATTTGGGTATCAGGAAATACGGCTGACAAGGCTTTACACGTTGACATCAATCTTGATCACGCAAGCTTCTTCAATCTGGCTGAACTTGACTCTGACCGTGACTGGACATTCGATGAAATCTTTGGTGAGAACACTCATAACGGTTTCACCGATGAATTTCATGACTGGGTGCTCGGCTTGGTTGATAGTCGCCTGACTGAGCACAACAGCTATTTGAGACTCAGCGATGACGAGCAAATCGCCATCATGGAAGAACACAACCTCACTTGCTAACAAAAACAAAAGGGTCTAGCAAACCCTTTCAATTATCTTTTAGGAAATATCAAAATGAATACCAACGAAATGAAATTTACCTCAGTCCACTGCATAACGCTGGCAAAAGCAATGCTTTTGCTTCGTCGGGAAAAGCCAAACTTTAAAAGGCCTCAAGGTCTTATGAAAACACGAACATCAATCGATGATTCCGGGCACATTATGAAGATCACATACGAAACACCACAGGGCGAAGTACATGCAATTTTTACAATGGATCAAAAAGGTGAGCCAGTGTTGACCTACACAAAAGAAGATATCGTGATTGCGGAGGCTGTATGAACACCGAAGATAATTACTGGCTTCGTGAGCTTGAGCACCAACTTGAAGATGATGATATGGAGGCCGGGTTATGGATATTTGGGATGGACAACTACCGCAGGGTTAATTCCCATGCACCTGGAGTTGATCGCCTTGTAATGAGGCTCAAGCAAAAGTGCTTTGGCCCTCAGGTCCAATTTGAAGAAGAGAATAAATTCTTTGAACTGTATCAAGAGGGTATGGCGTGAGCATCAAACTATCATCACCATCATTCCCAAAACCTAAGAGGCTTGAAGAAACGTCATCAAAGATTAGGGCGCAAGCTGATATTGCATTCAGCAAT
>JGI24143J45723_1001252_pt1 | contig 12244 bp, 13 predicted proteins | sample BarGraIncu00432A_FD_45723 | JGI IMG/M metagenome (IMG submission 45723)
TGACCCGGTGGTTGATGACCCGGTGGTTGGTGACCCGGTGGTTGGTGACGTTGGGGCACCCGAGCCACCCCCGCCGCAGGCGACCAGAATCGATGAGCTTAGTACAACGGTAAGGAATTTCATTTGAATCTCTCCTGTTCAGTAATCATCTGATCAATTCACGATCGAAGCTATTGATATTGCGCAAACGCGTGCTTGACTTTTCAAGGCATATCTCGTCGAAAATTGATGCAACACTCGGTAACATCCAATGGGCTGCTCTTTTTTAGCCGCGCCAACGCAGAGTCACCGCATGGGACAAGCCCTTCGATTTTTTTTGGCCAAGCATTTCGACGCTCTGAACTTGTTGCCAAACGTGTGGTGCTTGATGATTTCAATCGTTGTACTTGACTGATGGTTGTGCTGGAACTGAGTTTGGAGTCAGCGCCGCTTGCCGGACACAAGGTAAACCATGTCAACCTCTCAAAGCATCATTGATTTTTTGCTTGACCAACTCGCCGACTGTGGTGCCGTGACGGCGCGCAAGATGTTCGGCGAATACTGCCTTTATTACGCCGGGCGTCCGGTCGGGCTGGTGTGCGACAACCAACTGTTTCTCAAAAACACGGTCCAGGGACGCGGGTTGCTTGAGGAAGTGGTCGAGGCGGCACCCTATCCGCGTGCCAGGCCTCATTTGCTGCTGACAGCCGATCAATGGGACGACCGCCACAACTTGTGTCAACTGGTGCGGGTCACAGCCGATGCGCTGAGTCTGGTCGAAGCGCCTGGGCCGGTCAAAGTCCGCACGGCACGGGCTAAACCAGGTGGGACAGCCCAGGGCGCTGCTGCGTCCGTTGCAACGCTGCCGAACCTGGGGCCAAAATCGCAGCAAATGCTGGAAGCGGCCGGTATTCGCACCCTGGCGCAATTGAAAAAACTGGGCTCAGTGCTGGCTTATGCCAAGGTCAAGCGTCGCAGTGGGTCTGCGAGCCTGAGTCTGCTGTGGGCGCTGGAGGGCGCCCTGACCGGTTTGCCCTGGCAAGTGGTGGCGCGGGAACATCGCACCAGTTTGCTGCTGGCGCTGGAACAGCATGAGCAGGGCGCGGACAAGCGTCCCGCGCCTTGAATTGCGGCGGGTCAAGCGCACGGCGCAATGAGGCTGGCCACTACACTCAAGCGGCATTCAAACAATCACCTCATCCAACCATGGAATTACTTGTACTTTTGACATTGCTTGCCGTTGGCGCCTACGTGGTCAAGTCGCGCGAGCAGGGCAGACGCATCGCCTTGCTGGGAAGTTATCTGGGCAAATACCAGATTGAAAAACTGATGGAAAGCCTGACAGACGGCTACCTGCGCGCGCTGTCTGAGGTTGACCCCGAACGCCAGGCGCAGATCTGGCGCATGCTGGACGCGGCTGAGGTGACGCTGTGTGAACAGTTCAATCGTTTTGTGGCTGAGTTTTCGCTCGTCGATGGGGCGCAAACGCGGGTCAGCCGGTTGGCGTTGGCGATTCCCTGGGCCGACAGGCTGCTGCCAGACAGCACGTTTGATCTGCGCCAGGCCCTGCGCATTCATGCCAATGGCATTGAACAGGCGGCCCAAAACAGCCGTCATCTGACGCAGAAGAACAAAGCCTTCACCCTGTCGGCCGAGCTGTTTTTGATGCAGCACACCTGCCACTGGTTCTGCCGGTCCAAAACGGTGGCCTCGGCTCGAATGCTGATGCGCCACAAAACGCCATATGCGCAGCTACTTGAGTCTGTGTCGCCCGAGACGCGTCAGGCCTATGGCGCCTTGATTGGACGCTGATAAACGCGCATGAAATTCCGGTGAGGGCCACGCCTGCACCAGCGGATTCAATTCATCCAGAACAATTGGAGCGGGTGCTGACAGTGCCGCCGCCGGCGCCTCGCGCGCCGCAGCCCGCGTTGCGGGGGCGTTGACGCGGCTCTGCGGGTGGCCGATGCGCGCGATGCGCAACTGGGGGCTTTGGCATAGACTGCATTCCATTTCATTCCCATCTAAAAGGCCTTCATGCAATACCGCTCTCTTGGCAAAAGCAATCTGCAAGTTTCCGCCCTGTGCCTGGGCACCATGATGTTCGGTGACCAGACCGATCAAACCGAGGCCGCGTCCATCNTGGCCGATGCCCACGCCCATGGCGTGAATTACATCGACACGGCCGACGTGTACAGCAAGGGTGGCTCGGAGACCATGGTGGGCGAGCTGCTCAAGGGCCAGCGCCATGACTGGGTACTGGCCACCAAACTCGGCAACACCATGTCAGACCGGGTGAACGAGGGCCATTACTCGCGCGCATGGATGCTGCGCGAAGTGGCGGCTTCCCTGGCGCGCCTGCAAACGGATTTCGTGGACATTCTGTACCTGCACCGCGACTACAACGGCATGAACCTGGAAGAGCCCTTGCGCGCGCTGGACGCGATGCTGCGCGCGGGTCAGATTCGCTACTGGGGGGTCTCCAACTTCCGGGGTTGGCGCATTGCCGAGTTGATGCGTCTGGCCGGGCAGCTTGGCATGCCCGGCCCGGTGGTATGCCAGCCTTACTACAACCTGCTCAACCGCAGCCCTGAGGTGGAGGTGCTGCCAGCCTGTGCGCATTACGGCATTGGCGTGACGCCCTACAGCCCGGTGGCGCGCGGCGTGCTCACCGGCAAGTACCCGCCGGGGCAGGTCCCAGACCCAGCCAGTCGCGCAGGCCGCGCCGACAAGCGCCTGGCAGAGACCGAGTTTCGGGAAGAGTCGCTGGTGATTGCGCAGCAACTTAAAGTGCATGCCGAGGCCAAAGGCATCAGCCTGGCCCAGTTCGCTTGCAGCTGGGTGCTGGCCAACCCGGTGGTCAGCTCGGTCATTGCCGGGCCGCGCACGCTCAAGCAGTGGCAAGACTACCTGCCCGCGCTGGACTACGTGTTTGCTGAGGAAGATGAGGCACTGGTGGATAGCATGGTTAGACCGGGCCACCCGTCCACGCCTGGCTACACCGACCCGGCCTATCCGCCCAATGGCCGGGTACGCCGGGCGCATTCCCCAATTGCCCGGTCTTGATGAGTCGCTGGTTCTGGATGATGGCCTTGGCGCGAGAATTAGACACTCAACGCTTGGCAATAGTGCAATGGAATTCACTCTCACCCAATACTTTCCGGCCGGACTGGATCGACTGTGGGCTGTTTTTTCGNACTCCGAGTACCCGCAGCGCAAATACAGCGCGTTGGGCGCAACGGCGTTACGCCTGCATCGATTTCACGTGACGGCGCAGGCCATTGAGGTCGAACTGGAACGCGATGTGCCGATCGACCCCTCGCGTCTGCCTGCCTGGACGCGCCAACTGCTTGGCCGACAACAGACGCTGCGCCATCGCACGCAATGGCGACGGGTGAGCCTGACGCAGGTCAGCGCCGAACTCGACATTACGCCGCTCGGCTTGCCGGTGCGTGCGCACGGCGTTGGCACCCTTGTGGAGACGGCATGCAACATGACTCGCATGGCGGTGGTCTGGCAGGTGACTTCGAGCTTGCCATTGATAGGCGCAAAGGTGGAGCGCCTGTTCGCTCATCAACTCCGCATGGCACTCGAGGACGACCATGCATTCACCTTGAAATACCTGCAGCAACTTGTCTGCGGTCAGCGCGTACCAGGTCGGTCGGCTACAGCTTGGCCAGCGCACGCTGGAGGCGCTCGTCGGCCTCCTGCGCCATGGCGGTGAGCTTCGCGTCGCCCAGGATGCGCATCAAACCCGAGGGTGCGGCGAGTTCCACCGAAATCACGCCCGGCGCGACTTCACGGATGACAGCGTTGCATGGCAGCAGACTCGCCACGTCGCTGTTGGCGGTGTAGGCCTCATAGGCCAAGTTTGGATTGCAGGCGCCAAGAATGATGGTTGGGATGATGTCCTTGCCGGTTTTTTCCTTGATTTTGCTGTGCATGTCGATGCGCGTCAGGATGCCGAAGCCTTCCTCACCCAGCGCCTTGGTCACACGCTCCACCGCATGATCGACGGTGCCTTGTATCTCACGTTTGAAATTGATGCTGTTCATGGAGATCCTCATCTGGTGTGTTGACAAGGGACAAAGCTTAGCACCGCGTCAGTAGCCCGTTGTTACAGTGCTCNTTTGAACCGTTGGCGGTATTGCGCTGGGCTCAAGCCTGCGGTTCGGGAGAACAGCCGTCGAAACGCCGACACATCGCTGTAGCCAATGCGCTCCACGATCTGTTCCAGGCTCAACCGGCTGTCTTCGAGCAACTCCTTGGCGTGTTCCACGCGCAGTGCCTGCAGATAGGTCAGCGGCGGCATGCCTGCAGCGGCGCTGAAGCGGCGGTGCAGTGTGCGGTAGCTGACGTGCAGCGCGGCAGCCAGGTCTTGGGTGGAGATGGGCGTCGTGCAACGTTGCGCCATCCAGTCAGCCGCTTCCTGTATCAGCGGATCGGCAAAATGGCACTGCAGTGCCATGAACGGGCGTTGCGAGGTTCTGGCCCCGTCCACCAACTTCTGCCACTTCAAACCTCACGTCTGACACGGCAANATCGCTGCTTTTCACCACCCATGACAAGGAATCACCATGACCATCAGCTTCAACGACCCCGTCAAGCAGGAAGTCTGGGCCACCGTCCGTGCATTGAACGATGCCTGGACCAAAGGCAATCCGGACGACCTGGCCAACTACTTCCACCCGAACATGGTCGCCATTACCGCCACCGACCGGCTGCGGCGGGACGGCGCCGCCGAGTGCCTTGCGGGCTGGAAGGGTTTTGCCAACGCCACGCAGATTCACCACTGGGAGGAAACCGACCCCGTCATCCATGTCTATGGCGACGCCGCGGTCGTGGCCTACTACTTCGACATGTCATTCACCATGGGCGGACAAACCATCAACATGGGGGGACGAGACATGTTCTTCTTCGCCAGAGAAAATGGCCGTTGGTGGGCTGTGGCGGATCAATTCTCTGCCTACCCGGCTTGAAGAAAAACCTGTTTTCCCGTCAGATAAGCGCATGCAGCTATTGAAAACATGGCTGGTGGCTGATCGGCATTGGGGAGGGTTCGTCGGTATGAGAGTCCAAGGTCATGCAATCCGCGCATAATCCTGCGCATGGAAACCAAATGGCTAGAAGACTTTGTCTCCCTGGCTGAAACCCGCAGTTTCAGCCGTTCCGCGCAATTGCGCCACGTCACGCAGCCGGCGTTTTCGCGGCGCATTCAGTCGCTTGAAACATGGGCTGGTACCGATCTGGTCGATCGAAGCAATTACCCGACCCGTCTCACCCCTGGAGGTGAGACGCTCTATGCCCAGTCATTGGAGGTATTGCAGGCCTTGCAAAGCACGCGCGCCATGCTGCGCGGGCATGCCTCAGCCGGGCAGGATGTGATTGAATTTGCGGTGCCGCACACGCTGGCATTCACGTTTTTTCCGGCCTGGGTGTCGGCCTTGCGGCAACAATTTGGCCCCATCAAAAGCCGCCTGATTGCGCTCAATGTGCACGACGCCGTCATGCGCCTGGTGGAGGGGAGTTGCGACCTGTTGATTGCCTATCATCATCCGTCCCAGCCCTTTCAGCTCGATGCTGATCGCTACGAGATGGTCAGTTTGGGCGAAGAGGTGGTGGCGCCTTATGCCAAACCGGATGCAGACGGTGCGCCGATGTTTCAGTTGCCTGGGCGCGCGGGTCAGCCCTTGCCNTACCTGGGNTACGCGCCTGGCGCTTATCTGGGGCAGATGGTGGACCTGATCCTCAAGCAGTCAAGTACGGCTATTCATTTCGACCGCGTTTATGAGACCGACATGGCAGAAGGCCTGAAGGCGATGGCACTGGAAGGNCATGGCATCGCCTTTTTGCCTTTTAGTGCCGTCAAGAAAGACTTGTGCGCCAGAAAACTGGTGAGTGCGGTGCCGCTTGACCTGAAAGGTCTGCAGATCACCATGGAGGTACGGCTCTACCGGGAGCGGCCCTCGGTCAAGGAAAACGGCAAGCTCGGGGGGCACAGGTCGGCCCCATCAGTTGAGCGCGCGGCCAAGAGTGCGGCGCAAGCCTTGTGGGACTATCTGCTGGCGCAGGGCCGAAAGGACCCGACCGATGTTGTGCCGCTATAGGTCGATCCAATGGGCTGATTTGGGACAATACCGACCATGACACAAACCCAGGCTCTCACCATCACCCTGACACGACCCGACGACTGGCATTTGCACGTGCGTGATGGCGACGCCCTGCGCACGGTGGTGCCGCACACTGCCGCCCAGTTTGGCCGCGCCATCATCATGCCCAACCTGCGGCCACCGGTTACCAGCACGCCAGCCGCGCTGGCCTACCAGGAGCGTATCCAGGCAGCGGTGCCGCCCGGCGTGCAGTTTCAGCCGCTGATGACGCTCTACCTCACTGACAACTTGCCCCCCGATGAGATCAAACGTGCGCGGGATGCTGGCGTGGTCGCCGTCAAGCTCTACCCAGCGGGCGCCACCACCAACAGCGACGCCGGTGTGACCGACCTGCGCAAGACCTACAAAACGCTGGAAGCCATGCAGCGCGCGGGCTTGCTGTTGCTGGTGCATGGGGAAGTGACCGCGCCCGAGATTGACCTGTTTGACCGCGAGGCGGTGTTCATTGATACGCAGTTGATCCCTTTGCGCCGCGATTTTCCTGAATTGAAAATCGTGTTCGAGCACATCACCACCCGTGACGCTGCGCAGTACGTTGCCGATGCGGACCGCTTCACCGCCGCCACCCTCACTGCACACCATCTGCTCTACAACCGCAATGCCATCTTTACCGGCGGCATTCGCCCGCATTACTACTGTTTGCCGGTGTTGAAGCGGGAAGTTCACCGCCAGGCCCTGCTTGCCGCGGCCACCAGTGGCTCGAACAAGTTCTTTCTGGGCACCGACAGTGCGCCGCATCCGGCCCACCTGAAAGAGAACGCTTCGGGCTGCGCTGGCTGCTACACGGCGCACGCCGCCATGGAGATGTATGCCGAGGCGTTTGATTCGGTGGGTGCGCTGGACAAGCTGGAGGCTTTTGCCAGCTTCCATGGTGCCGATTTTTATGGCTTGCCGCGCAACACGGGCCGCATTAGCTTGCGGCGCGAGACTTGGACACCACCGGCGCGCTTTGCCTTTGGTGAAGCCGAACTCAAGCCGCTGCGATCCGGCGAAACGCTGTCGTGGCGAATGATTTAAATGGGGGTGGGACAGAACTTCAGCGCTGTCCCCGACTGCTTGTGTCAAGTCGAAAAGTCACACCGGTCATGGTGATGCGAATCGCAGGCCAATGCCCGTAAACTTCATGGGCAATTGTGGTGCAAAGTCTTGAAATCGGACACCGCGCCCCTAACATCGGTGCCAGTGGTTCGCTGATTTTGAACCGTATTTGAAAGAAATCATGAAACGCATTCTCTTGTTTGTTTTGACCAATGTCGCCGTGGTCGCGGTGTTGGGCATCGTTGCCAGCTTGCTCGGGGTCAACCGTTACCTGACGGCAAGCGGGCTTGATCTGGGCTCCTTGCTCGGCTTTGCCTTGGTCATTGGTTTTGGCGGCGCCATCATTTCGCTGTTGATCAGCAAGCCGATGGCCAAATGGACAACGGGCGTGCGCATCATCAGCCAGCCGCAAAACGTCGACGAGGCCTGGATTGTGGAGACCGTGCGCAAATTGGCCGACACGGCTGGCATTGGTATGCCGGAAGTGGGTATTTTTGACGGTGCGCCCAATGCCTTTGCCACCGGAGCGTTCAAGAACTCGGCGCTGGTGGCTGTGTCTACCGGCTTGCTGCAGGGCATGACGCGTGAAGAGATCGAGGCCGTGATCGGCCACGAAATCGCCCACGTTTCCAATGGTGACATGGTCACCATGGCCCTGATTCAAGGCGTGATGAACACCTTTGTGGTGTTCCTGAGCCGCGTTATCGCCTTTGCCATTGACGGCTTCTTGCGCAAAGGCGACGAGCGCTCCAGCGGCCCCGGCATTGGCTACATGATCACCACCGTCGTGCTTGACATCGTGCTCGGTTTTGCGGCCGCCATCGTGGTGGCCTGGTTCTCCCGTCACCGTGAATTCCGGGCCGATGCCGGCGCTGCAAAGCTCATGAATCGCAAGCAGCCGATGATCAACGCGCTGGCGCGGCTCGGTGGCATGACGCCGGGCGAGTTGCCCAAGAGCATGGCGGCCATGGGCATTGCGGGTGGCATTGGCAAGCTGTTCTCGACCCACCCGCCGATTGAAGAGCGCATCGCGGCTCTGCAAAACGCGCCGCTGTGAGCTGTTTGGCCAATTAAACTCGGCGCATGGAACTCTCTACCTGGTTAACCTTTTTCGCCGCCTCGTGGGCTATCAGCATCTCGCCTGGGCCGGGCGCCGTTGCCTCGATGAGCGCCGGCTTGAACCATGGTTTCAAGCGCGGCTACGTCACCATTTTTGGCTTGGTGCTGGGCATCTGGACCCAACTGCTGATTGTCGGTGTGGGCTTGGGCGCGCTGGTGGCGGCGTCCAGCACTGCGTTTACCGTCGTCAAATGGCTGGGCGTGGCGTATCTGGTGTGGCTGGGCATTGCGCAGTGGCGCGCCCCGGCGCGGCCGATGGTGGCAGTGTCAGATTCAGGCGTGGTTGTCAGCCAGCGCTCCATGATCTTGCGCGCCTGGATGATCAATGTGGTCAACCCCAAGGGCACGGTGTTTCTGTTGGCGGTGGTGCCGCAGTTCATGAATTTGTCGCAGCCGCTGCTGCCGCAGTACCTGACCATTGGCGCCACGCTGGCGTTCACCGACATGGTGGTGATGGCCGGTTACACCGCGTTGGCGGCCAAGGTGCTGGGGGCCTTGAAAGACCCGTCGCACATCCGCGTCATGAACCGCACCTTTGGCAGCTTGTTTGTGCTGGCGGGGTCGCTGCTGGCGCTGTTCAAGCGGGCAGTTTGAGGTCACTATCGCACCAGTAGCCCTTTGTATTCTGAGCTGCCAGGACGCAACATTCGCTATTAATTTTATAGCTTCTTGTGCTTGATTGACGGGGGCTAGCGCCTGTTTTTATATAAAATCAGTGCGTCAGGCTCAGTGCCAGCGCCTCTGCCACTTTGATGCCATCCACCCCGGCTGACAGAATGCCCCCGGCATAGCCTGCGCCTTCGCCGGCGGGGTACAGCCCCCGCGTGTTGACGCTCTGAAAATCGTCCCCACGCGGGATGCGCAAGGGCGATGAAGTGCGGGTTTCCACGCCCGTCAGCACCGCGTCGGGCATGTCGAACCCTTTGATTTTTTGACCAAAAGCAGGCAGCGCCTCGCGCAGGGCGGCAATCGCATAGTCGGGCAGGGCCTGGTGCAAGTCGCCCAGTTTCACGCCCGGTTGGTAAGACGGCAACACCGAGCCGAACGTGGTGGAGGCCTGGCCCTGAATAAAGTCACCGACCAGTTGTCCCGGCGCTTCGTAATTGCTGCCGCCCAGTCGGTATGCGCCCGACTCCAGCTGGCGCTGCAGGTTGATGCCCGCCAGCGGGTGCGTGGCGTTGGGGTTTTGCGCTTTCAGACGCTGTGACTTTTCAAAATAACGCGGTCCGGCTGCGCTGCCAAACGCTTGCACAAACGCTGCTTCATCCTGGCAGAAGTCCGTGGGCTCAATGCCCACCACCAGGCCAGCGTTGGCGTTGCGCTCGTTGCGCGAATACTGGCTCATGCCGTTGGTCACCACCCGGCCCGGCTCGGAGGTGGCTGCCACCACGGTGCCGCCAGGGCACATGCAAAAGCTATACACCGCGCGGCCGTTTTGCGCGTGGTGCACCAGTTTGTAGTCGGCCGCGCCCAGGCTGGGGTGGCCGGCGTGGCGGCCCCAGCGGGCCCGGTCGATCANGCTCTGCGGATGCTCAATGCGAAAGCCGACCGAGAACGGTTTGGCATCCATGGCNACGCCGCGCTCATGCAGCATGGCAAAGGTGTCGCGCGAGCTGTGGCCCAGCGCCATGACCACCTGGTCCGCCCGCAGGGCGTAACTTTGCCCGGTCGATTGATCCAGCACGGTCAGGCCGCGCATATGCCGACCTTGTGGGCCGTCTTCTACCAGCACGTCGGTCACGCGTTGCTCAAAGCGGATTTCGCCGCCCAGCGCAATAATTTGGGCGCGCAGGTTTTCCACCACCTTGACCAGCTTGAAGGTGCCAATGTGCGGGTGCGACTCCACCAGAATCTCGGCCGGCGCACCGGCCTTGACAAATTCGGTCATCACCTTGCGCCCCAAATGACGCGGATCCTTGATCTGGCTATAGAGCTTGCCATCTGAGAATGTGCCCGCACCGCCCTCGCCAAACTGCACATTGGATTCGGGGTTGAGCACATGCTTGCGCCACAGGCGCCAGGTGTCCTGGGTGCGCTCACGCACTTTTTTACCGCGCTCCAGCACGATCGGCTTGAAGCCCATGTGCGCCAGCATGAGCGCGGCAAAAATGCCGCACGGGCCAAAGCCGACCACCACCGGGCGCACGGCCAAATTCGCGGGGGCTTGCGCCACCAGCTGATAGGTCATGTCGGGCGTCGGTTGAATGTGCGGGTTACCTGCATGTTGCAGCAGCAGGGGGCCGTCTTGCGCCGGGTCAGTCAGCGCCACATCCACGATATAAACCACCCGCACCTGCGCTTGGCGGGCATCAAAACTGCGTTTGAAAATCTGCCACTGGGCGAGCTCAGTGGTCGCAATACCCAGGATTTGCAGGATGAGTGCCTGCAGGTCGTCAGGCGTGTGGTCAAGCGCGAGCTTGAGCTCAGAGAGTCGGATCATGGTGAGGGCCAATTGGCTTGTGTCTATCAAGCAGAAGCCGCCCATTTTACCGGCTGCACTTGGGCAGCCCGTGATCGCGAAGAGGATCAGGCCGGCAAAAAGCCCTCGACCGACAGGTAGCGCTCACCGGTGTCGTAGTTAAAGCCCAGCACCGTGGCCCCGGCGGGCAGTTCAGGCAACTTTTGGGCGATGGCGGCCAGCGTGGCGCCACTGGAAATACCCACCAGCAGGCCTTCTTCACGCGCACTGCGGCGGGCGTATTCGCGCGCCGGTTCGGCATCGACCTGGATCACGCCGTCGAGCAAGTCGGTGTGCAGGTTTTTCGGGATGAAACCCGCGCCAATGCCTTGAATAGGGTGGGGTCCCGGCGCACCGCCCGAGATCACCGGGGATGCCACAGGCTCCACCGCGTACACCTTCAAATTAGGCCATTTGGCTTTCAGTACCTGCGCTACGCCGGTGAGGTGGCCGCCGGTTCCGACACCGGTGACCAACACGTCGATGCCATCGGGGAAGTCGGCCAGAATTTCTTGCGCCGTGGTGCGCACATGCGCGTCGATGTTGGCGGGGTTCTCAAATTGTTGCGGCATCCAGCTGCCGGGCGTGGCCGCGACCAACTCTTGCGCGCGGGCAATCGCGCCTTTCATGCCTTTTTCACGCGGCGTGAGGTCAAACGATGCCCCATAGGCCAGCATCAGGCGACGGCGCTCAATGCTCATGCTGTCAGGCATCACCAGAATCAGCGGGTAGCCCTTGACGGCGGCAACCAGCGCCAAGCCGACACCGGTGTTGCCCGAGGTGGGTTCGATGATGGTGGCCCCGGGCTTGAGTTCTCCGCTCTTTTCAGCTGATTCCACCATCGCCAGCGCAATACGGTCCTTGATCGAACCACCGGGGTTGCTGCGCTCGGACTTGATCCACACGTTGTGGCTGTTGCCAAACAGGCGGTTGATACGCACGTGCGGCGTGTTGCCAATGGTTTGCAGGATGTTGTCGGCTTTCATGGGGCGGCTCCTCAAAAAATGATTGAACAGTTATTTTGAACCACTTGATCAATTGTTTTGGGTATAAGTTTAGAAGCCAGGGCTGTAAGCCACGCTCAACCGCGATAATACGAGCGTGAAGCCCGCCAGACTGCCGCTGGTGCAAGCCGCAAGGACGACGCGCAAGCGTCGGGTGGAAACACCGCACTGGAGGAACGTCCGGACTGCATAGGGCAGCGTAGCAGCTAACGGCTGTCCACTGAAATACGTGTACGCAAGTGCGCGTTATAAGGTGAGGATCAGAGCAACAGAGACGAGCCGATTAAGTTCGGGTGAAACGGGCAATCTCTACGCGCAGCAATACCAAGTAGGCCAGCGTTGATGGGGCCCCCAGAGCTGGCGGGTAGGTAGCACCGAGCGGTTGGGTGACCAACCGCCCAGATTAATGGCAGTCACAGGGTGGGCAACCATCCTGCACAGAATCCGGCTTATCGGTGGGCTTCACACTTTTTTCC
>JGI24143J45723_1001257_pt1 | contig 12210 bp, 10 predicted proteins | sample BarGraIncu00432A_FD_45723 | JGI IMG/M metagenome (IMG submission 45723)
CCCATGATTACGGCATGGCCGGAAGTGATTTTCCTGAACCGTTTCAAATCATTTGGAAGATGAAACAACAGGTCGTTATTCCTTCCAATGGCGAAGTTTTGTGCGATCGCAACTATGATGGCAATATTTGAATAGATCATATCGAAACCTCCCCTTTGATATGCGGATGGCACTGATAATTAANCAACTCAAAATCATCATACTTAAAATCAAAGATTGATTTCACATCAGGGTTGATATTCATTTGCGGTAAAGGAAATGGTGTCCTCGAAAGCTGAAGTTCGACCTGTTCGAAATGATTGTTATAGATATGGGCATCGCCAAAAGTGTGCACAAAATCACCCGGTTTCAATCCTGTTACCTGGGCTACCATCATGGTCAGCAACGCATAAGAGGCGATATTGAACGGAACTCCGAGGAAGATATCGGCACTTCGCTGGTAAAGCTGACATGAAAGTTTTCCTTCATTTACATAGAACTGAAACAGCAAGTGGCATGGAGGAAGATTCATTTTATCAAGATCACCAACATTCCATGCGCTTACGATTAACCTGCGTGAAGTTGGATTGGTTTTGATATCGTTGATCAATTGCGAAATCTGATCAATAAAAGTGCCTTCGGGCGTTGGCCACGACCGCCACTGGAAGCCGTAAATATGACCAAGATCACCGTTTTCGTCCGCCCATTCGTTCCAAATCCTTACGCCGTTATCCTGAAGATACTTCACATTGGTGTCGCCGTCGAGAAACCAGAGTAATTCATGAATGATGGACTTCAGATGCAGTTTTTTTGTAGTAACGACNGGAAATCCTTCTTCAAGGTTAAAACGCATCTGGTAGCCAAACACACTTTTCGTTCCTGTACCTGTTCTGTCTTCACGTGGTCTTCCATGCTCGAGGACATGACGCAAAAGATCAATGTATTGTCTCACAATTATGGCTTTCTTTTATTGATTTCATCCCTTATTTCCGAAGCTTTTTCATAGTCTTCGTCGGTGATGGCAGCATCAAGCAGTTCGTTCAACTCATCNGGTGAGTAATCGGAGTAATCAACATGCCCTGCGGAAGATTTCTTAATATTCTCAGCCTCTTCGAACTCGTCACCTCCTTCACCGGACTCGTCAAATTCCATGTTGATTCCTGCTTTCTCCAATATCTCTTCTGTTGTGAAGATAGGGCATTCGAACCGAAGTGCCAGGGCAATTGCATCGGAAGTTCTCGAATCAACCCTGATTCGGTTTGAATTTTGTTCACAAACAATCTCNGCGTAAAAGATCCCCTCTTCAAGTTTATGGATAAAAACCTCTGCAATTTCGATATCAAAAGCCAACGCAACATTCAAAAACAGGTCGTGCGTTAACGGCCNCGGAGGTTTCAACCCTTCGAGCTGTATTGCAATAGCCTGTGCTTCAACTGCGCCAATAATTATGGGAATTCTCCTATTGCCATCAGCCTCAGAAAGGACCAGGGCATAAGCCCCTGTTTGCGTCTGGCTGTACGACAAACCAAGAATGTTTAATTTTACTTTTTTCATTACGAAAATGAAGTGCTTATATAATTGAACAAATATAAAAATAGTTTTCCGTCTATTTTATTTTGTTCTGACAAAAACCAAGGTTGTATTCTTCTTTCCTGACTCACGTTCATCGATTTCGAACTGGTCGAAACTTTTGATCAGTGGTACCAGTTTTTTAAAACCATAATTTCGCGGATCAAAATCGGGTTGTTTTTTCAGTATCAGGTTACCCAGGTCGCCAAGAAATGCCCAACCATTTTCATCAGCGAGGTCATTAATACTGTCAGAAATCACCTTGGCAAGCCCTTTATTCGCAATTTCAATCGCATTTACCGGAGGAGCTTGCACAATATCTTTGGATTTTGNGCGGGTTTTGGATTTAACCTTTGTAGTTAATACCTGCTTTACAACCGATTCAACTGGTTTCAAAATTTCCAGATAGATAAACTTGTCGCAGGCTGCGATGAATGGAACCGGTGTTTTCTTCTCCCCTATTCCGTATACTTTCATNCCTGCTTCCCGNAANCGGGTTGCNAGCCGNGTAAAGTCGCTGTCGCTCGAAACAATACAAAATCCATCTACACGTCCTGTGTAAAGAATATCCATNGCATCGATTATCATTGCCGAATCGGTTGCATTTTTTCCCGTGGTATAACTGTATTGTTGTACGGGTGTNATACCGTTCTCGAGAAGCACCGTTTTCCAACCAGATACGGTTGGTTTGGTCCAGTCGGCATAAATTCGTTTAAATGTGGGTGTTCCGTATTTCGCGATCTCTGCCAGCATTCCTCTCACATTCGAGTAAGGAACATTATCTGCATCAAATAGTACTGCCAGTCGCGGGTCTCTTGAATAATCCATTTTTCTGTGCTTTAATTTTTCTGAACGTCTTTTATTCCAATCCTCGTCGTTGCAACAAGGACTTGATATCTGGCTCTTTACCTCTGAATTTTTTATAAATTGTCATCCCTTCATCCGAACCGCTTTTTGTCAGTAATTCACGAAACTTTGCGGCCAACGCCGGATTGAATATATCGCCACTTTCTTTGAATGCATTAAAAGCGTCGGCATCAAGTACCGCGGCCCAAATATAAACGTAATAGCCGGCAGAATAGCCTCCGCTAAAGATATGAGAAAAATACGGACTTCGGTAGCGTGGTAAAATTTCAGGAATAAGTCCCTCTTTTGCAAGAGATTCATTTTCAAAGGCACGGACATCTGAAATTACCGGAGAAACAGGCGCATGATATTTCATATCCAGAATAGAAGCGGCAAGTAATTCAACCGTTTCGAATCCCTGATTAAACTGACGACTCTTCTCTATCTTGGAAATCAATATATCCGGAATTGCCTCGCCTGTCTTATAATGCCGTGCATATACCTTTAACACTTCTGGTTCCGAAGCCCAATTTTCCATGATCTGCGATGGTAATTCAACAAAGTCCCGTGGCACGTCCCCTGCTGTCCGGTCGTAAGGCTGGTCTTGTAACAGACGATGCAATGCGTGGCCAAATTCGTGAAACATCGTTGTGACTTCGTCGAAACTAAGCAAAGCCGGGACATTGCCGGCAGGGCGGGTAAAATTCATCACCATCGAAACGACCGGTGTTATCTTTTTCCCATCACGGTATTTCTGACTCCGAAAGGTAGTGCACCAGGCACCAGCTCTTTTCCCATCGCGGGGATGAAAATCAAGATACAGCACACCAAGATGCGTGCCATTTGCCTCTTTCACTTCGAATGGCAGAACTTCCGGATTATAGATCGGAATATCGTTTCTGTTCACAAAGGTGATTCCGTATAACTTATTGGCAACATAGAAGATACCTTTCTGAACATTTTGAAGACTGAAATAGGGTTTGATTTCAGATTCGTCAAGATTGTATTTCGCTTTTCGCAGTTTTTCAGCATAAAACCACCAGTCCCACGATTGTAGTTTGAAGTTTCCTCCCTCTTTATCTACGATCGATTGCATTTCCTTTAACTCGCTTTTCGCGCGTCCTAACGCCGGAGCCCACAGCTTTTGAAGGAAAGCATCAACATTTTCAGGAGTTTGTGCCATATTTTCTGAAATCACAAAGGCAGCAAAATTTGGATATCCCATTAATTTTCCTTTTTCGTCACGAAGCTTAACTATCTTCTTTATGTTTTCCTTGTTATCGGAACTGTTGTCATTATCACCCCGCATAAAATATCCCCTGTAAAGCTTTTCGCGCAAATTGCGATTTTTGGCATATTGGAGAAATGGGAGCAAACTCGGTTTTTGAAGCGTAAAGCTCCATTTTCCAGGCATTTTGTCTTTACCTGCCTGAATAGCTGCTGCTTCGATAACGTCGCCGGGCAATCCATCCAGATCTTTTTTATTGTCAATCACCAATCGGAAGTTTTTATTGGTTTCAGCCAATACATTCTCACCAAACTGAAGACTTAATTTCGAAAGTGCTTCATTAAGTGTCCTGAGTTTGGCCTGATCAGCTGCCGACAGGTTTGCACCACCACGGACAAAATCGTTGTACATTTTCTCGACTACCCTTAGCTGGTCGGCATCGAGTCCAAGTGCTGTTCTGCGTTCGTAAACACTTTTAATTTTCTTGAACAGCTCAGGATTAAGCGAAAGATCATCACCATGCTTTGTCATTTTTGGAGAGATCTCGCGCGCCAGTTTCTGCATTTCGGGGTTTGTGTTGGCTCCATTAAGGTTAGAAAATACCCTTGAAACTTTGGATAACAACTCGCCTGAGTTGTCGAAAGGCAATATTGTATTTTTAAAATCAGGCGCTTCAGATACTTTAATAATATCCTCTATTTCAATATTATGCTGTATGATTCCGGCTTCTATTGCAGGTAAAAAATGTTCCAGTTTTATTTCGTCAAAAGGAGGCACCTGAAATGGAGTCTTGTATTCTTTAAAAAAAGGGTTGTCCTTATTCATCAGATTGTCATTCTTCTGTGCAGCCGCTCCCAGTGTCAACACCAGACCGACAAATGCAATGGTCAGTTTTCGCATATAAAATCTATTTTTTTAAGGGGCATAAGATAGCGTTTTTGAATTAAACAGTATATGATATATAAGATTAAATTCAAAATCTGTCAGGAGGTAAAAAACTTCAGATCGTCAAAAAAAAGTTGGAAGATAATTTCATATTCTAAAAATTTATTTAGACATTTGTCTAATTATACAACCATCGAAGTATGAACATTTTTTTTAAGGCATTGAACGACCCAACACGACGCGAAATACTTGAATTACTGAATAAAGGAGATCTCACTGCTGGTGAAATTGCCGATCATTTCAATATGACAAAGCCGAGTATCTCGCATCACCTTGATCTTCTTAAGCAGGCAGGTCTGGTTGTTTGTGTGAGGGAAGGTCAGTTTCAAAAATATTCTATCAATACAACAGTCTTTGATGAAATTGTAAAATGGATGATGCAATTCAAATAATAAATACATAAGCAATGAAAAACCAAACAATCCTTAGAGAGTTATTACTCATTTTATTGACGATAATCCCTATTGCCTATCTGCTTTTTAGCTGGAGTACGCTCCCCGAACAAATGCCCATCCATTTCGACTTCGACGGAGAACCAAATGGTTATGGATCAAAAATGGTTTTTATATTCCTGCCGCTGGGACTATATCTGCTGCTGCTGGTTTTACCGTTTATCGATCCCAGGAAAAGTAATTATGAAATTTTCAGCGACACCTATTATAAACTGAGAATTATTTTAACAGTGTTTATCGGAACCATCGATACTGTGATCATATATAATTCATTGCATGGAATTGAAAAAATGGGATTAATCATTCCGATTTTGATTATGCTTATTTTTACCCTTTTGGGCAACTATATGGGTAATATCCGCCCTAATTATTTTGTTGGAATAAAGGTTCCGTGGACCCTCAACAACGATGTGGTTTGGATAAAGACCCACAAGCTTGCAGGGAAATTATGGTTTTGGGGAGGACTTATCGGGATTGTCACTTTATTCCTTGTTGAAAATTCAACCTTTGTAATGCTGCCGATCATACTCATTATCACAATTGTTCCTATTGTATATTCATATATTATCTATCAGAAAATCGCAAATCAATAAAAGACAACTAACGAAAACCTTGTAATTAAACTTTATATCAATAACTTTTTATTAATCTCTTTTAAAAAAATCTCAATGAAAATTCGATTTGTCATCACTCTTCTTTTATTATTTTTCATACAGAACATTTACGCCCGGAATGAGAAAATTGTAACATTAAAGACAGCATCCGGTGATCTGGAAGGTACGTTAATAACGCCTTCATCAAATTCACTGAAAACGATCGCATTGATAATTGCAGGATCGGGACCCACAGACCGGGACGGGAATAACCCGGCAATGATGAACAATTCATTGAAAATGCTTGCCAATGAGCTTGATAAGAATGGAATCGCTTCGCTGAGATACGATAAAAGGGGAATTGGGAAGAGCCGGCAAGCAGGACTGAAAGAAACAGATCTGAGGTTCGAAAACTATATAAATGATGTAAAAGCATGGATTAACTATCTGAAAAACGAGTTGAAATCCAACAATATCATCGTGATTGGTCACAGTGAAGGGTCCTTGATTGGGATGGTTGCATCACAAAGTAATATTGTAAGCAAATTTATTTCCATTGCCGGTGCCGGACAATCAGCCGACAAAATTATAAGGGAACAACTAAAAAGTCAGCCAATGTCGGTAAGTATCCCGGCCAATACAATTCTTGATAAGTTAGTGAAAGGAGATACGGTATCGGATGTTCCACCCATATTAAATTCACTTTTCCGACCTTCTGTACAGCCATATATAATTTCATGGTTCAAATACGATCCGCAAAAAGAGATTGCCAAACTTAAAATTCCTGTACTGATTATTCAGGGAACCACCGATATTCAGGTCGGAACAGATGATGCCAACCGCCTCGCCAAAGCACTCCCCAAAGCAAAACTTGCAATCATCGAAGGGATGAATCATATTATGAAACAAGCTCCTGCCGACCGACAGATGAATATTCAAACTTATACCCAACCTGATTTAGCCCTCAAAAAAGAGCTGATTGACACCATTATACCCTTTATTAACTCTAAATAGAAACCTGAAAATATTCATAAGATTTGTCCCGTTTGGTATTTTAACGCTTGAAATTTAATCAGATTGAAATCAAATAAAAGAAGACAATAATAATTTCTCAACAGTTATCTCTTATAACGAACTATCTTGTTATTTTTGAACCAGAATAGTGCAGCCACAAACTAACAGAACTTTTATAATCTGAGTATGCAAACAATCAAGCATATTCACTGGATTATCAACCCGGTTGCCGGAAATTTGCAGTACTAATTTGGATGATGTGTAATGGTTAAAGTCTACCTGTTTATTCTGTTCACCTTCATGACCGGATTGCAATCGTTGGCCAGATTGCACACGATCGTCAGTCCGATAGATTCCGGGAGCAGCCCGGCAGATACGACCATAGTCAACCTCCTAAATCAGCAATGCTGGTCACTTCGAAGAGCCGATCCATTATCGGCAATATCAATCGGGATAGATGCGTTGGAAATGGCCAGAAAGATTCACTACATCAAAGGCGAAGCCCAGGTTTTGAATTATTTGGGCATCTGCTATCTACGACTAAATGATTCTCCAACTGCCGCAGATTACTTTTATAAAGCGCTCTTATTTAGTGATAGTTTAAAAATCGGCGTTGAAAAAGCGTATGCACTAAATAATATCGCAAGTGCACTTCTTGCCGAAGGGGAAAACCGGCAGGCACTCATCTTTGCCCGTAAAGCATTAACTCTCCAGATCCAAAACAAGGATGCAAAGGGAATCGCTTATGCCTATATGAGAATGAGCGATGTCTACAATAGTCTTCAACGCTACGACTCCCTTTTAATCAGTGCCCAAAAAGCTTATAAACTCTTAAAAGAGATGGGCATGAATGAAAACTCGCTGATCGCGATGAAAAGTATAGGACGTGCATGGGAAGGAAAACATCAATATGCTAAAGCATTGGCCTGTTATATGGAAATTGTAAACTCTGACTCAATTTCGCCTGTAACAGTCCGCAATGTCGATAAAGATCTTACCAGGGTATACAATCTATTAAAACAGCCTGACAAAGCTATATATTACGGAAAGCTTTGGCTGAGCACAGAAAAAGGGAATGATCTTATTTTAAGGCAAATGGCGAATGCCTATGCATTGAAGGAAGAATGGAAAGAGGCTTTTCGGTATGCGCACATGAGCATGGCAGCAATGGATAGTGTCGCGAAGGAAGAAAAATTGAGTCAAATCAAAAACTTACAGATCCTATACGAAACAAGGGAAACCGAAAAAGAGAATGCCGACCTGAAGATGAAGCTTAACATTAACAATCTGCTTATAATTGCATTTGCAATTATTATTGTTCTGATTGGTCTGCTTCTATTTATACTTGAAAGTAAGAAAAATCAACAAATACGTTTGAACAAGTTATTGAATCAAAAGAATAAGGAGATTTTGATTCAACGCGATCGTCTGGATGAACTAAACCAGACAAAAAACAAATTGTTTTCAATCATTGCGCACGATTTACGTGGTCCAATCGGAAGTACCTCCACGTTTCTCGAACTTCTTACCACCCACGAAAGTGATTTCACAAAACATGAGCTTCTCGACAACCTGATTTTAATAAAAGATTCTACGAAAGCAACATTCAAACTGCTGGAGAATCTCCTTACATGGGCCCGCGCACAAAAGGGAGAGATTGTATTTAATCCACAAAAAAGCAATTTTTTTATATTATTACAAGCGAATACCGATTTGTTTATCTCAAATGCTGAAAGCAAGAAAATCCACATTATAAATGAAATAAATCCTGATCTCACATTCGAATTCGATCTGGAAATGATCAATACGGTAATGCGAAATCTCATTAATAATGCTATTAAATATACAGATGAAGGTGGCCAAATAACGATTTCAGCAAAAGAGCTGGATCATACTGTTGAGATAAGTGTAACAGATACCGGGACAGGAATGGACAGCGACACCACAGAACTACTGTTTATTACTGATCTTAAACGACACCGAAAAGAAGGAACCAACGGAGAAAAAGGAACCGGACTGGGTCTTATTCTGTCCAAAGAGTTTATTACAATACATTCGGGAACAATCTGGGCCGNAAGCGAGCCTGGNAANGGTAGTACCTTTACATTTATCTTGCCAAGAAACCATCAGAAGGAAGAAAGTTTGCAATAGCTAGCTTTCAATGTTCTGATTTTTCATTATTTCTTCATCAAAAAATCCGATTCCTACTTATCCGACTTCAAAATAATATCTGTTGTAACAAAGGTTTGTGTCAGCACTCTGTGAGTAATCCGGCTGAATGCCCACGGGTAGTATATTCCAAAGGTAATAACCGTCATAAGAATCTGTCCCCAGATAAAAAGGAAATCAGCGAGTTGATCTCCGTCATAACCCATCGATATTTGCTTTTCATCAACAACATTACTTTTGGTATGCGCCGTGAAATAGCGGTACAGCCGTATAAAAGCCATTGGAAAATAAAAGCCAGCCGTGAATACTGCCAAAATTAGTTCAATCACTATTTTCCCGGGAGTGGGGAAGAAATCTGCATTTGACAATAGGACATCACTAACTAAGGTAAGCCATCTGAAAATCAGGACAAAGATGCCCGCCAGTACGAGTTCAATCCCAATTTTCCATATTGCAGTAAAGAATCCGATATCCAGTTTAATAAGGTAATTTACATACCTGATATTAGTCATCCAATTAAATGTCAAATAGATGAGAACAACAAGAATGAGATGACAATCACCTGGTAAATCCAGATTTCGATCTCCGATTTCATAATTGTAAAAACAACAAAACCAACCACAAGAAATGGAATAAAGATGGTAAAAGTCATAATCAGAAAAAGGGATTTACCGTTCCCTTTAAAGGCAAATTTATGTGAATTGTACGACGTGCCGTTCGTAAAAAACCGGTGCATATTCTTGATTAACCAGGGGATGTAAATTCCAAGTGTTACAATTGAAAGAACAATCCCGGAGATGATTATTCCTATGTATCTACCTACATGATAGTTACAAATAACTTTCATCCCTTATATTCAAGATTTTGAATCACCAGTTTAGCATTGTAAAAAACAAAGGTGAAAACCATTGCCAAAACAATGACAAGATATAGAAAGAATAATTTTGAAGGGCCATTTGCAGAAACTTCTTCTGCTGTAAGATCGATCAGACCATCAAAGAAAAGATAAAGCGGAATTAAAAAGAAGAAAAAGAAAGCGATCCAAACAGGGAGTAACTGACCTCCTTTTAGCGTAAAATTCAAATAACTTTTCATCACCAATGCTTATATTATATTGAAAGGCCGTTTTTAAAAAAGCTTTCATCAGAAAATTNCATTCTTAATAACTGATTATCTGGTAATTCTGACCATCAAACTTTTCGACATAAAATTATAAAGTTCTTTGCAACAAAAGAACAATTCGTAATAATCTTAATGAAAATTTGATGTTAACTTTTAACAAAGGTTTTAAGTAACAATTTGGATATCTTTATCTGGCAACAGACCAATCCCTTTTCAGTAGCATCAGCAGGAAAAACAAACCTATCATAAAAAACACAGCAATGGCCAGTACGGAAAAGCGCATACTTCCTGTCATTACTTCAATAATTCCAAAACTGAAAGTTCCCGCCACAGTCGCCAACTTTTCCATCACATCATAAAAACTAAAAAAAGAGGTGTGGTCNGTNGTCTCAGGNAGCATTTTCGAATAAGTTGAACGAGCCAGCGACTGCGAACCGCCCATTACAATCCCAATAAATACAGCGGCAATAATAAAGCCTGNAGTCCCCTTAACCATAAAGACGTAAACGCAAATAACAATCCAGACAATTACTGAAACGACAAGTGCTTTCAGATTTCCAATTCGCCCTGAGAGCCGGGCAAAAAACCATGCACCAAACATTCCAACGAGTTGGACCATTAAAATCGTAGGAATCAATACGCTATCCTTTAATCCCAACGCTTTTTCGCCATAGGTTACCGCCATAAACATCGTTGTGAGCATGCCCATCATCAGGAAGAAAAATGCAGACAGAAAAACACTTAGCCGGTAAGATTTTCTGATCTCATTAAAAACCAACCGCAATTCCCTGTATCCGTTGGTGAGAATGCGGCCTCTGCCCGTCCGCTTTCGGAAAACATACTTTGGCAAATATTTGAAAGTGATGGTCGAGAAACCAATCCACCAAACAAAAACAGTTAAAAAGGAGATACGTGCCGGCATATCCGACTGTTTATCGAAACCGAAAAGCTCCGGCTTCATGATCATCAGCAAATTAAACAATAGCAGTATCACACCTCCAAGGTAACCCATCGAATAACCGCGCGCGCTGATGCGATCCTGGTCCTCGGGCTTTGCAATTACCGGAAGAAAAGAGTTGTAAAACACAATGCTGCCGCCATAACCCAAGGTTCCCAGTGCAAAGGAGATCACACCCAACTCAATGTGATTGGCATCGAAGAAGAAAAGCATCCCGCAACCAACTGCGCCGATAATGGTGAATGCCCGCATAAATCCTTTACGGCGACCCGTGTAATCGGCCATCGAGGAGAACAACGGCGAACCAATGGCGACAATAAGATAAGCAGCTGCAATTGCCCATGAATACAAAGCAGTATTGACGACTTTATATCCAAAAAACGAAACCATAAAATCGGTTCCATGTCGTGTCACCGTATTGTAATAAATCGGGAAGATGGCNGACGCGATGGTTAACTGGTAAACAGAATTTGACCAGTCGTACATTACCCACGCCCGCACAACCTTTGGATCGCCTTTCTCTATGACCTGAACATCTTTCCTCTTTATCAATGGCTCNACTATTAAGTATCANGTATCAAAAGTAGGAATTTCTGAATGATAGCGTACGAATGCGGTGAAGATCATTTCTCCGATTAAAATTTTCTGTATTTGCTTATTGATCAGCATTCATTTAAAGAATTCAGGCATTATGCAATGAAAGAAGGAAGGATGACGTATCCCCTCAAAGCCACAATTTTCAGTCTTCTTTGTCAAAATGAATCCCTTTGGTATATTCTACCTTGAACTGGCCGCTTTTATCCGAATAGATCATATAGCCCTGCAACTCAGGATGCCGTTTTAAAAACTGGCGCGCCCCTTCAAGGCCAAGCACCATCAGCGGCGTATCGTATCCATCGGCAGTCAGGCCATCTTTGGCAATCACAGTGACGCTTAGCAGGTTGTTTTTATAGGGATAGCCGGTGTGCGGATCGATGATATGCGAGAATTTCTGACCATTCTCCTCAAAGTATTTACGGTAATTACCTGAGGTAGTAACAGCCTGGTTATCGAGAAGGATGATGGTCTGCAATGCTTCACCGGCTGTATTATTCCCCTCAACAGGTTTATCAACACCGATTCTCCAGAAATCAGCTTTAGGATTCTTCCCCTTTGTTCTTACTTCCCCACCTATCTCAACCATGAAATTTTTAATTCCAAGTGACTCAAAATAACGATATACCACATCTACACAATACCCCTGCGCAATTGAATTGACATCAATCTTGATACCGGGAAGTTTCTTAACCAGTTTTCGCCCTTCAAGCCTGATCTTTTCCATTCCGACATATTGCA
>JGI24143J45723_1001258_pt1 | contig 12207 bp, 8 predicted proteins | sample BarGraIncu00432A_FD_45723 | JGI IMG/M metagenome (IMG submission 45723)
AAGCTCGTGCGGGGTTCCCCCTCCCTGTCCCTCCCCCTCCGGGAGAGGGGACTGCAGTATCGGTATCCGGCAAAAACGGCAAAATATCCTGTGCCACCCTGAATAAATCCCCCTGCGCCCTCAGTACACCCCATCTTCTCCCAATGAAAGGAGAGGAACGACAGCGCCAAAAAAGGGGTATGCCCCTCGGAATACTATTCTTCCAGGCACACCCAAGCCTAACCTGCCGTTATTTCGGCCATTTCCTTCCGGCACCCGCCGACCGCTTTCCCCAGGGCATACCCCCTCCTCGCCAGCAGAAGCCTCCTACAGTAAAATAACAGCGTAATTCAAGCATGTTATCGCCGCACCCTTTGTTGGCACTGTCGATGCTAAGTAATAATAAGACAAGCATCCAGACTCAACACATACAAGGGAGTGCAAACCATGGCAAAGACACATCGTATCGAGCACGATTTTCTTGGAGAGCGTGAGATTTCCAACGCCTGTTACTATGGGGTTCAGACCCTGAGGGCCATGGAAAACTTCCCCATAACCGGCACCCCGATTTCCAGCGTTTCGGAGCTTATCTGGTCCCTGGCCCAGGTAAAGAAGGCCGCAGCGCTGGCAAACATGGAACTGGGGGTGCTCCCTAACGGGATCGCCCGGGGCATCGTGGCTGCCTGCGACGAGATCATCGCCGGCAAGCTACACGACCAGTTCCTGGTGGACGTCATCCAGGGCGGCGCCGGGACCTCGACCAACATGAACGCCAACGAGGTGATCGCCAACCGCGCACTCGAGATTCTTGGCCACGACAAGGGGGACTACCAGTTCTGCCACCCCAACAACCACGTAAACTGCTCGCAGTCCACCAACGACGCCTACCCCTCAGCCTTTCGCATCGCCCTGCACAAAAAGCTCTCCGTCCTGATCGATTGCATGCAGTACCTGCAAAAGTCGGTAGCGGCCAAGGGGGTGGAATTTGCCGATGTCCTCAAGATGGGACGCACCCAGCTCCAGGACGCGGTGCCGATGAGCCTTGGCCAGGAGTTCTCCGCCTACGCCACCACCATCGGCGAGGACATCGAGCGGGTCCGCGAGGCCCAGAAGTTGATCCTCGAGATCAACATGGGTGCAACCGCCATTGGCACCGGGATCAATTCCCCGCCCGAGTACACCCGGGTGGTCACCGAAGCACTGCGCACACTGACCGGCATACCGGTGGTAACCTCGGCCAACCTGATCGAGGCCACCTGGGACACCGGCGCCTACGTACAGATCTCCGCCGTCCTCAAAAGGGTGGCTGTGAAGATCTGCAAGATCTGCAATGACCTGCGCCTACTCTCCTCGGGACCGCGCTGCGGCCTGAACGAGATCAACCTGCCGGCCCTGCAGCCTGGTTCCTCCATCATGCCCGGAAAGGTCAACCCGGTCATGCCCGAGGTGGTGAACCAGATTGCCTACTACGTGATCGGCGCCGACCTGACCGTGACCCTGGCGGCCGAAAACGGCCAATTGGAACTGAACGTGATGGAACCGGTCATCGGCTACAGCCTTTTCAAGTCAGTTTCCATGCTCTGCAACGGCTTTAGGGTCCTGGCTGACAAATGCATCGACGGCATCACCGCCAATAAGGAACACTGCCGCGCCATGGTCCTCAACAGCATCGGGATCGTGACCGCCCTGAACCCGATCATAGGGTACGAAAACTCGGCAGAGATCGCCCGCGAGGCGCTGGTCAGCGGCAAATCGGTGTACGACCTGGTCCTGGAAAAGAAACTGATGGACAAGGCACTACTCGACGAGGTGCTCTCCACGGAAAACCTGCTGCACCCCCGTTTCATCGTCGGGGCCAAAGGGTAACCCCTGCGACAGCCGCCCCTTCCCCGCCCTCCCCTCGGAGGGTTACGTCCCTCCCCCTTCAAGGGGGAGGACAGGAAGGGGATGGGGATCCTGCACTGCCCCCCCATCCCCACCCCTACCCTCCACTTGAAGGGGAGGGAGAGTTTTAATCAAGTCCCGAAAGGGCGGGAAAGTATATTAAAGCCTCATTTAGAGGCGACAGCCGCTAATCAGTTCACTATCGAATGTTATTTGCAACGCACCCGAAGAAAGGAGAATCGTCATGTTCTGGCTGGAATTTGCGATCGTTTTGGCAGCAATATTCGTTGGCGCCCGGCTGGGGGGCATCGGCCTCGGCGTAATGGGCGGGCTCGGACTGGCCGTTCTCACCTTTGCCTTCCACCTGCAACCTACCGCACCTCCCATCGACGTCATGCTGATGATCACTGCGGTGGTGACGGCGGCCGGCGTACTGCAGGCAGCCGGCGGCCTCGACTACCTGGTACGGGTCGCAGAAAAAATCCTGCGCAACCACCCGGACCGCATCACCTTCCTGGGGCCGATGGTCACCTACTTTTTCACCCTGTTCTCCGGCACCGGCCACGTTGCGTATTCAGTGCTGCCGGTTATCGCGGAGGTCGCCAGAGAAACCGGCGTCCGTCCCGAGCGCCCCATGTCCATCTCGGTCATCGCCTCGCAACAGGCAATCACCGCAAGCCCCATCGCGGCGGCGACCGTCGCCCTGCTCGGTTTGCTGGGCGGTTCCGCAGCCAAATTCGGCTACAACATCGAACTGATCGACATCCTGAAGGTCTGCATCCCGTCCACTTTCATCGGCGTCATGATCGCTGCCTTTGTCTCCAATAAGCTCGGCAAGGACCTCGACAAGGACCCGGAATACCAGCAGCGCCTCAAGGACGGCCTGGTTCCTCCGCTTAGGAGCGAGGGGGCCGCTAAGGTCGCCGACGCACTGAAAAGCACACCGGCCAGCGCCAAGTTCGCCGTCGGGCTTTTCCTGATGGGAGCGCTCCTGGTAGTCCTTTTCGGCTCTTTCCCCCAGATGCGGCCGGAGTGGAGCATGGGAAGCGACATCAAGATTAGCCAGATGGTGTTGAGGAGCGAGCCTGAGGCCAAAGACGCCCTGACCCAATTGAAATCCGGTGCCGACTTCAGCCAGATGGCCAGAAATAGTTCAGTCGACGCTACGGCCGTGAGCGGCGGTGCCATGGGGTGGCAGGCCAAGGGCAAGATGCTGCCGGAATTCGAAAAGGCCGGCGCCAGCCTCAAAAAAACAGGCGATCTCAGTGAAATCATCAAATCCCCCTTTGGCTACCATATTGTCAGGCTCGAGGATAAGCGCCCTTCCCTGAACAAGGAAAAGATGGGAATGCCCCATGTCATCGAAATCGTCATGCTGTCCATTGCCGCCCTGATGCTGCTCGTTTGCCAGGTGAAAGTGGTCAAGGTGGTTGAGGGGTCGGTGTTCATCGCCGGCATCCAGGCGGTCATCGCCATCTTTGGTATCGCCTGGATGGGGGATACCTTCTTCATGGGCAACATGGAGCTCTTGAGCGGATCCATCAAGGGAATGGTAACTCAGGCCCCCTGGCTCTTCGCCTTTGCCCTCTTTGCCCTCTCCATTTTGCTCTACAGTCAGGCCGCCACCGTGCGCGCACTGATCCCGCTCGGCATCAGCCTCGGCATTCCGGCACCCTTTCTGATCGCCATGTTCCCGGCGGTGAACGGCTACTTCTTCATCCCCAACTACCCGACCGTCGTGGCGGCCATCAACTTTGACCGCACCGGAACGACCGGCATCGGAAAGTACATATTAAACCACAGTTTCATGATACCGGGCCTGGTGGCGACCTTCAGTTCTGTCGGTATCGGCTTCCTGCTGGTGAAGTTGATGTTTTAGGGAAAGCAGGTAATGAAACCGATGAGGTATCAATTTCGCGTCATTCGGGATACAAGGTTTGACATTTGGAAAAGAGCGTGGTAAAAGATCTCTGCAATCAGGCGCTGCAGGCAACATGCAACGCCCTGATACTCTTGCCGGAGTGGCGGAATTGGTAGACGCGCTAGATTCAGGTTCTAGTATTCGAAAGGATGTGCTGGTTCGATTCCAGTCTTCGGCACCAAGAAAAAAAATTAAGGTTAAGGTTTAACCACTTAGCCGACCTGAAAAGATGCTCCCCGATGATACGCACTCACAGCGCACACCGGGGAGTTTTTTTATGTCTGCTATGTCTGTTCCGTCCTACCTGCTGACCACGTCTCAAGGCTTTTTCTTCCGAATGCGTGTACCCCTACCCTTGCAGCATGTCCTGAAACGCAAGGAACTCAAAAAAGCCATCCACACCACGGATCGAAATCTTGCGACGCGTCAAGCCATCGTGTATGCTGCAAAGGCTATCGAACTTTTCGACTCGTTGCAGGAGGTTCAGTTGTCCGACATTCCGTTTTTTAACCGGCTCACCATGCGTAAGACATCAGACGGTTTCCAAATCGACTTTGACCCGAAACACCGGAAAGAAGAGATTCAGGATTTGATTGATACCGGCGTCATACCGAAAAATCTCTTCAGCGGGTCCAGCACTACTACGCCGCCGGAGCTAGTACCGGCACAAGGAGCAAAACCGCGAGGCCTTTTGTTGTCCGATGCTGTAGAAATGTACCTCGCGAGCAAGCGCGAGGACAATGCCCATTATAATGAGAGCCAGGAAAAGGAAAGCCGCGACCCTTTCCGGCTTCTCATTGAATTTCTCGGAGATCGTCCGATATCCGAAATCACCGATGAAGACGCCAAAGCATTCAAAAAGAAGCTGAAGCTACTGCCCAGAAGAAGAACCGGTGAGGCCCGAAAAGATTTGAACTTTAACCAGCTCATCGCACTCGGCGACAAGGACACCATAGGAGACAACACTATCGGGCAACGCATCGGCAGCATCAGCTCAGCATTTCGATGGCTCTGCGGTAAAAAGCATATTGACGCTAACCCGTTTTTCGGTCTTGCAAAAAAAGCCGAGATGACCAAAGAATCAACAATTAGAATCAAGCAAGCTTTCAGCCCCGACGATTTACATAAAATTTTCCATTTCAAGCTCTGGACTGAAAAAGACCTGAACCAAGATTGGGAGTATTGGCTTCCGCTCCTGTTGTTACACACCGGTGCTCGTGTTAATGAGCTGTGCCAACTTGAAAAGAAAGATATTTTCGAAGATGACGGCATTATTTGCATATCAATAAATGATACGCCGACAAAAGACGAGCCAGAAGACGTATGGGGCTCAACATGGAAACGCGTCAAGAACTCAAGCAGTCGGAGAGTGATACCGATCCATTCAACGCTGATCGACCTTGGCTTTTTAAGATTTGTTGAAAAGTTCAACGGCAGGATTTTCCCGTCAATCAAGCCGACCACAAAAGGCGGCAAGCTTTCGGCATATCCATGCAAACGATTCAACGAAGAATACCTTGTGAAGATTGGAGTTAAAGTCCCATTCCGCAAGACTTTTTACTCCTTCCGGCATACGGTAATGAACGTCTTGAAGAAACAGCGCGTCAACGTGGAAGAGCGTGGACAGCTTGCAGGTCACGCAATTAAGACCGTGACTGAGCGATACGGTGATGAATTCGATGTTCACGACATGAAGCAATTAGTGGAACGGCTAGATTTCCGCAAGATGTTGGATGATGTGCGCCCATGGTGACTAATCTGCTGCAAAATTGCAGCAAATTGCATGTGCGCACAGGCCCGCGCTGCTGCGTATGCAAATCCATGACGCAACCGAGAGTAGCGTAGATACATCAATTGCAGGAGATTTGGCCCATGGCCATATCATACGTGTTCGGAGGTTGGTGGAACCCGACATGACAAAATCGACCTCGTAACTAAAGTGCAAAACATTAAATAACTTCGTTATTAAAGGTTTTAAGACTCTAAGGTTTATAAAAAGAAAAAAGGTTGTCGTAGTGAATCGGGTCCATGCCCCTAAGTCTTCCGCTGATAGTCTTGATTATGATGTATGATGAACCATACCTGCTCGGACTCATAAGGATACCCTGAGTGGCATTTTACGATTAAACCTATAGAAGCTTATTAACTACCTGCCCCGAGGTCTCCAGAATAGATCCTCGTCATCCGATCCGCCTAGGCATGCGCCTTTCGACGAATTGGTGTGCATTTTGCCTACTGACCCCGTTTCGTGTGAGTAGCTCATAAACTTTTAGTCGTCCCATCTTCACAAACGTCTCATCTAAGGTCAGCGCCCTATCGTCATCCATGTAACCATCTTTCGGATCCTGAAAAGAGGGTTTAACTTTCAACATAATCGTTTTCGGAAATTCGCCTTTCAAGTAATGGTCTTCGCGTTCAAGAAAACCGGAAGCTATTAGCGCGTCCAGATGTTTTATATATGTCTGAGAACTTGACCACCCGATAAGCTTTTTAGAATGAACATTCAATCGGGTCTTACCAAAGGCATTAAAATACGCCAGCATCTGAGCCAAGAATTTGAGTAGTGGGATATTTCCACCGCTGTGCTTTGCTGCTGTCAGAATATCGGCCTCCGTAAACCAGCCATTATAGGTGTTGTGGGTAGAATTCGGAAATATCATCCATTTATCTAATTCGTACCACACCTTCTCGACAATGCTGATATGCTCGCGTTGGATGCCATGTCTGACTTTCCAGTTTCCGCTCAGCATTGCTTTTGCATCTTTACTGAACCCATTGTGTCGTGTCCGTAACCAGTCCAGAAGCTCATCAACAGCTTGTCCCATTGTCAGGTTTTGCCGATACAAGTGCATAGCTACGTATTTCTGAGACTCGAAACGCGTCGACATGGACGTTAACCCGTTCATGTATAAATCTGCGCCCATCCGTAGGCATCCACTGGATGGCTTAGGAAGCGGCCCTGGATTTACATAGGCACACCGTCGATTCTTTTTCATTGCCGCGACACTCTCCGCTCTACGCGGATCTGTAACCGTCTGAGCAATTGTGCGCATACGCCAGCGGTGAGCCTCGGCTATTTCCGAAATTTCACGGTAATCGAGTCCGTCAAAAGCGTCGAGTTTGTCTTCAATGGTTTCCAGCGTTGGAAGACCTGACCGCCCTACAATTCTGCAGGCCGGGTGGAATGGCGCTCGAATGACGCGCTTAGCCTGTGGATACAATTCTATTTTTGCAGCTTTCACCACGGCTCCAAGAACCATGTGTAACAAACTGATTGTTACAGGTTCTCCGTTGTACCGTGGCTTCCAAATTACATGGTAGGAACCGGGAGACGTCATATAGGTAATAGAATACCGGTCGCTCTCTATACCGAACAATTTTTTAATATCATTCACGTCTGCCAACGTCTTCGGCATGCCGCCGTGGCCATCAATGTCGAGAATAGCGTATTCTGGATACCACCGCGCATACGTTCCGATAATTACACGACCGTGGACATGATCAATAACCAAAGAATCCTCTAGCGTTCGTTTTTCAGTACGCCAGTCACCGTCTTTGACGCCGTAGGCTGGTTTCCTTTGAATGAACCTTGAGCCATATCTGTAAAGCCAGTCAGTCTGAATAAGAATTTCTTCATCACTTTCCGAGCTTCCGGTTATATCTATACTCATGCGGCCTACCCCTCAAAAATGGTTGCATACCTACACCCTCAATTCCATTAAAATTGCGGGTGCCTTATGAATCAAAGGAGTATAGCTGACTGCTGTACTCCTTTCTTTTGCTTTACTTTCAAGTATATGGGCGTTTTTTGTGTTTGTGAAGCAATATTTTTCCGCGTTCGAAAACGAAATTTCTATTAATCTGAGCTTTTTATTGCCTTTCTATCATCTCTCAAGCCGCTCCGACTCTTCCGCGCTGATCGACTCCAGCGGTGCCGCCTGCTCGGTCAGATATGGCTTCATCTGGGCCATTAGCTGCTGATACCTCGTATTGCGGACCAAAAATTCCTGCGCCGGATTCAACGGCATCTCACGTAAACCGATTGTCATCTGCATCATCAACAAATTTAACTGTAGCTGCGGGTCCGCCTGCAGCACAGTCTCGATATTGTCTGCTGTCAACGGTTTCGACCAAAGTTGCGGTGCAATCCAGTATTTCGACGGCTTGAAGATTTTCCGGTAAACCTCGCGCTGCCTTTCGGCTTGTAGGAGAAACAATCGCTCTTCCACGCGCGTCGCCATCTGATAATATAGCCGACCGGCTGCAGTTGGGTCTTCGCTAGATCCGGCTAACAACTCAATTGTGTCTCGATGCTCCGGCAACCGTTCTGTGAGATACACCATCATGATCCGAATTTTAGCAGCTTGAGCCAATACCACTATTTTCATTCTCTTTCTATCGTCTTCCGACATTTTGCCTCGCTCCGCTTCTACACATTTCACGGTTTCCAAGATGATCAAATCGGTAAAATCGCGATGTAGAGCCTCAAGATTCTGCTGGGTCGGAAAATCAGATTTTACGTGATTTGAAAACGCTTCCAAGGCCCGGCTTCGTGTCTCCTCCGATATCTCCAAAGTCTCGCCTGACAGAGCATGCACCGTCTGAACGGTTTGCTGAGATTCGATTGTGATTGGGGCTTTGGACTCCAAATTGAGAAATTCTGGCTGTAGCATGATCGTCTCCTTGGTGTTGTTGTGAAAATTCGATGTTGGCCATCTCGATTTTGACGTTTCGCCTGTAGGCTCTTTCAGCAGTTGCGCACTCTTCACCGAGCCGTTTACTCTCAAAATACCGCGCACGATTCACTTCTTGCCTCAAGCACTCACGTAGTGCAGGGTTGTAGACGGTTTTTATAAAATCGCCTTTTAGAATTTCCGTATGGGTCATGCTCTTCATGAACTTCGATTTTGCAGGGTGAAAATTCGTTACCTTCGGCGCAAGTTCGTCTTTTTTCCACGCAGCACCTGCGTCCTCGATGATCTGGTCAACCTTGGACCGAAACGTACGCATGCCCTCGATCGTCTTGAATTCTTTCAGCGGTGAACCCCATTTACCGCCTTCCCACGGTTTCTCGCTGAACCAGCCTTGGATATGGAGATTCTGAATCTGACGGCCGTCCACATCGACACGTTTCCCGTGATGGATCGTAAAAACTGCCGGGACATTTGTGGGGAAAAGCGCCGTCAGTTCCGAGACGATTTCTTTTACCTGTGATTTAGACGTATCATTAGGTAAAGAAATGTTAAACATGTTCCCGGTCCGAGCCGTAGGCTGGGCATAAAGCATGGTCTGACAAGCCGTATGGACTCTTCGCACGATTTCGTTGGCGTCGTCGGTGCCGCAGCGAACTTTACGATGGTGATCGGCAAAAATTGCTTTTCGTTCCTCAATGATTTTCGGTTTCATCGTACGAGCCTTGACCTTTTCAAGAAAAGACGTCTTTTGGGCTTCTGCTAGCGCCAATATCTCGGCGGTCGATTCGATCTTGGTCAAAACATCTGTCGCTACAAGATATCCTGTCTCAGTGCCTCGAAGATAATAGGCAACTATGGGTGAGGAATTGCGTCCAGAAATGAATTTTACGTTCATTTGCTTAACTCTCCTGTGGTCCTTGCCGCCGTGATGGTTATTGGCCTCTGTAAAGTTAATAAGCGCAAGGAGTCGATGAAGAAGATGCAAGGTGAATCGAATGCAGATGGCGCAAGACCACAGCAAGCCCAGTCTACGTTCTGCGAACGTATCCCGGCTCACTGTTGCGCTTCGGTCCTAAAGCACGAAACAGACTTGAGGAGTCATTTTTTAGGCAAATTATTTTAAAAGACAAATTTCTCGTTGGAGTCGAGGAAGTAGACCCGCACGTGGCAGTGACGGGCGAGTTTTAGCTCGCTCACCGCCTCGCGTGGTAAGGAAGCATAGTGACAATTAACTACGGCCAACGGAGTTAATGTGGATTAAATAATAGAAAAGTGTTATAAATCACTTGCCTAAGGATTTGAAATAGACTACAAAGTACGCAATTCAATAAAGCATTAATTTAGTGATGCTACCGATAAGAGCAAAATCAGAGTAATCTGGTGACGCAAAACCCTAGGGTCCATTTTCATATGGATTGCCGGTTACCGAAGAGCAAGTGGATGTTTTGTATTATGAAAACGCCCGTTCTCCGGTTCAGAGACGGGCGTTTTTTATTTTCTTTTTTTTGTATTTACTTGTTCCGTTAAAAGCGGAAAACATTCAACAGGGGGTTTAATCAATGAAACGCGCATTATATCTTGTTGCAATTACCGGAATTTTAACAATGTCAACTGGCTGTGCCAAAACACTGATGAATCGAAACTTGGAAGTAAACACCAAAGTTTCCAGCAGCATTGACCTTAACCCCGACATCTTGTCACAAGGCAAGCCGATATACTTATTGGTACGGGACCAGACATCTTCTACGTCCGGCAGTGCGTCTTTAGATTCTCTGGTAGCCCAGAAACTTAAAGAAAAGGGTTATAAAATCACCAAAGATTCGAAGAAGGCAGCGTATCGCCTGCTTGCGACCTTTATCTACCTGGATAAAGCAAAAGAAGGAATGACCGAAGAGGGTGCTATTGCCGGTGGATTTGCCGGAGCTATCCTCGGCGGCGACTCAGCGCGTTACAGGCACAACGAGAATGGTTCCTCGCTGTCGACGAGCGGACTTACGAGTTTTGTTACAACCGGACTCGGCAGCTTGGCAGGATCGCTCGTGACCGTAGATTCGTGGTATGGGATTGTCGATATCACAATCGAGGAACCTTTGCCTCATGGCGTCAAAAAGAAGACAAGGGTTGACGATACCCGCGCCGCCGCGAAAGCAAGCGGCAGTTCGAAGGTAACAGCATCCCGGACGGGCAATCAACGCAGCTTGGATTACGATGCATCGGCTGAAGCAAGTGGCAATGGCGAATCCAGCACTATGGAATATGTAGAGAATGCCACCCATAAGAAGATGAAAACGCGTATTGTGAGCGTCGCGAAGCAGACCAATATTGATCCTATGGCTGCAGGTACGGAACTGAAGTCTCAGCTTTCCAATGCGATTGCAAATTTCTTCTAACACAACAAGTTAATTCAATCGTGTGACAATAATTCCAGATGTTCATTTATGTAATTCAACCATAGGAGGTCTATCATGGCAGAAATTATCTGTCCTAACCAAAATTGTGGCTACAAAGGTAAACCAAAAAAAATAAGCCGTGGCAACACCTTAGTAGGAATTATACTTTGTATGTTTTTTATTTTACCAGGAATACTGTATTTCATGTTTAAAAGTGGCTACCGTTATGTTTGCCCGCAATGTGGGCTACAGTTATCAGCAGATATCTGAAAAAGACTTCTGCCGGGGGGGAACATGCAGAAATCGATAAATTTAGTCCGCTTTTTACTACTCGTAGCGATGTTTACAATGATCACGGCTTGTTCCAATTCGCCTGGGTCGAAAGATCTGGATTCCCAGTTGAAGCCCAAGCTCGCAAATGCTTACTGGGATGTGACCAGCATTCGCGAAACCGACGGCAAGGTGGACGAAACAACCAGAGCCATGATGGGCGTACCGAACAAGGTTTACACCTTGAGTTATGAATACGAGGTCAAATTCAAAAAGGGCTTGCCTAGTTTGAAGGAAGATCTCAAGAAAACACAGAAAGAAGAGATGATCCAGCAGCAGGAGAAAATCCGTAACGCACGCGGTGGGATGGAAGCATTTACCGCTGCAATGGGTGGACTTTTTGGCTCAGCCATGGATACCAGAGCAATCGAACTGGAACAACTGGGCCAGAAATACGGTAATTTCAAGGTGGGTGACACCAAAAAGTTGACTGGTAATGCCACGTTTGAGAAAACAGAAAAGGGATGGATAGCATTGTAAAGGGACTCTCCGGTCATCGACTTGCAACAGGCATCGCCGAACTGGCCGGGTGTTCCCTTCGGAATATCCTTACTGGAGGGCGGGTAAAAGCGGCAATCCGCTCTGGGCAGAAATCAGCAACGTGCAACTTTCTACTGTCATCCTGCCCCGGCTTAGGCTAGATTGCCTTCACAAATTGCGCACTCACTGCGCACACCAAAACAGTGCTTTGCTGAGTGTTGCGTATCGCGGCATCAGGTAATGATTTCAAGGTATTAGAAGATATTTGGACCTATGGTTCCAAATCCAGTCTTCGGCACCAAGAAAATATCAGGAAGCTACGGGGAACCGTAGCTTCCTTTTTTTGTTCTGATCACCCACCCGCCCTGCCCTGTTCAACCGGCATAAAGAGCATCGCTATCCCACTCAGCATTTCCTTTTCCTTTTCCTTTCGGAACTATCCCCCAAACAAAGGTAGGGGGAGTTGCGACTTAATCTGTCACACCTCTGCTGTAGGATGACCTCTGAAAGGAGGACATTCCTATGACCC
>JGI24143J45723_1001260_pt1 | contig 12191 bp, 8 predicted proteins | sample BarGraIncu00432A_FD_45723 | JGI IMG/M metagenome (IMG submission 45723)
AAGAGAGTCATACCAAAAACTATATTTCTTACTACCATCTTTGAAAATCTTTTCGTAAAATAAAGACATATCCATATAGGTTCCTGTAGAAGTAACAACAATGCCACTAGTTTTATATACAATATAGTAGTCATAAATAAAATTATTAGTCATTCTATATTGAGGCATATTAGCATTTAACTCCCATAACTTATAGACATCCTTAGAACCATCTTGAATAGGTGGAATGTTTATTATTGAGAGTACCTTATTGTTCATTGCAATTTGATTTGCAATTCCTTCGACTTCCTGCAATCTACTGTCTAATATATCCCTAGTTTGATCTAAAATTGTGGTGTTGAACCTTTTAGAATCTGCTTCCACAATTTTTAATGCTTCAAAATAAACGAAACTTCCAATTACTAATGGCATTGCTAATAAAAGTAAATATACAAATAAAAATTTATAAAAACTTTCTTGTTTCTCTCTTATTTTACCAAACATTAGCTCCCCCCTAAAATTGAAGAAGATATAAAACTGATTCAAATCAACAAACTCTTTCGGTACTCCAATCTCCTATGTCAAACTGGAGTACCAGTTAATTAATTCCTCTATATTTATAGATAATGGTAAAAGTGGTTTAGTTAGGATCTAACTTCTTCCTTTATCTTTTTTAGTCTCTTCATTATATCGTTTTCACCTCTGCCGAAATAATCATGTAAAATCCTATATTCTGCATAAAGCTGATCATACATTTTAACATTTGATGGATTCGGTTTGTAATATTTTTCTCTTACTTTACCCATCACCCTAGCTGCATCGATAATACTGTTATAACCACCTCTTGAATTCCCAGCAGAAACTGCACCAAACATTGCAGAACCTAATGCAGAAGTTTGTTCTGATGCTGCAATACGAATTTCCATGTTAGTTACATCTGCATATATCTGCATCATGAATTCATCTTTAGAAGCAATACCGCCGCAAGCATACAGTTCTGTTATTGGTACCCCGCTTTTGCAGAATGTTTCAATAATTATTCTTTTTCCAAATGCGGTTGCTTCAATTAATGCCATATATATCTCTTCTGGCTTTGTCTGTAAAGTTATTCCGATTATTAATCCAGTTAAATCTACATCAACAAGAACGGATCTATTTCCATTCCACCAATCAAGCGCAATTAATCCGCTTTCACCGACATTCAACTTTGATGCTTTTTGTCTTAATAGCTTATGTATGCTTATCCCCTTTTCATCTGCTTCATTTGTATAAGACATAGGCACACAATTTTTTACAAACCAATTAAAATGATCTCCAACACAAGATTGACCTGATTCATAGCCCATAAATCCTGGAATTACACCATCTTCCACCACACCGCAAATACCCTGCACAATTTTTTCTTCAGTTTCCAATAAAATATCACAGGACGAAGTTCCGACAATCATAAGCATTTTACCCGGTTCTGTTATTCCAACTGCCGGTAATGATACATGTGCATCAATACTTGCGATTGCAACTGCTGTGCCTACTGATAATCCCGTGAGTTTTGAAGCTGCTGGTGTTATTTCTCCGGCTTTCCCTCCAAGTGAATAAACATCTGTACCAAGCTTTTCTTCAACTAGATTTTCTAGTCTTGGATCTAAGGTTTTAAAGAATTCTTTTGAAGGATAGCCCTTTTGTTTATGCCACAAAGCTTTATAACCTGCTGCACTGCTGTTTCTTTTTTCTTTCCCTGTAAGTTGCCATATTATCCAATCAGCTGCTTCAATAAATCTATCCATTGCCTGATAAATTTCAGGCGCTTCATTTAATAATTGCCATATTTTAGGGATAAGTGATTCTGATGAAATCTTACCACCGTAACGTTTTAAAAAATCTTCTCCCCTTTTGGTTGCAATTTCATTAAGCTTATTTGCTTCATATTGGGCTGCATGATGTTTCCACAGTTTAACATAGCTATGTGGATTTGATTTGTATTCATCTTTAAAGCATAGAGGAACACCTGCTTTATCGGTAGGAAGAACTGTGCATGAAGTAAAGTCAATTCCAATTCCTATTACATCAGAAGAACTTATGCCTGCTTCTTTTAAAATAGAAGGAACAGACATTTCAAGAACATCAAGATAATCCTTAGGGTGTTGTAAAGCCCAATCTAATGGAAGCTTTGTAACTCCATCAGGCAAATATTCATCCATTACCCCATGAGCGTATTTCACTACTGCTTGTGCCACCACTTTGCCTGTCTCAACTTCAACTAAAACTGTCCTTCCTGATAAGCTTCCATAGTCTACTCCAATTGCGTATTTTTTACTCATTTTTAATCCATCCTTTCGAGTATCTATAATAGTTTTTTCTTCTTTCCAACCAAGTTGTGATTTTAACATTTGGTGATTGCTGTCACCTTAATAAAGATGCTCATTGCCAACACTAAAAAAACAATACATATCATAAACATCACCGATACACTTACCTTTTCGATAATCACTGCTCCACACGCAGATGCAACCACGCCTGCAAGGCCTGTATTGACGGCATCTGTCAACGTTTGGGCTGATGTGCGTAGTTCCTTAGGCGAATTCTGATATGCAAAGGTGCGCAGATTAGGAAGTAATATTGAAAATCCTACTCCCTGAAACAACATACCAACCGCAACCATCGCCGTTGATTGTGCATATGCTATAATAAGGTACTGTAACGCAAACGCACAGCATGTAAAGCAAAAACACTGCCTTGGACGAAAACGCGAAAAAATTTTGGTAGAATAAAAGAAAAATGGAAGTTCGGTAATAGCTGAAAGGAACATAACCATTCCAAGATCTCCTGAACTGCCTCCTACATCTGCTACCACCAGTGGTAACAGATTATCAGTTGCCTGATTCCCAAGCCCAATCAGAAAACAAGCAATTAAAAACATTAAGTATGTTTTGTTTTTCATCAAACGCACGTAGTTTTGACGCATATTATAAAACTTTATCCCTTCACTACTCCCGGTAGCATCAGCGCAAAGAAAAGAAACTGTCACTGTACCAGTAATAAACACTGCTGCAAACACAAACATGACCCAATAGCCTGCTCCCTCAATACTAAGTCCTATAATCCATCCAAAGCATGAAAATCCGATGGATGCCCACATACGGATAAACCCATAGTTGAGTGGTATTGTTACATTTTTTTTCAGAATCCAACTATCTAGAATTGCAGACTGTGGCATCTGGCAAAAGCCAAGAAATCCAATGGATATAAATATTTGCAATGGTGATATGGGATGGGATAGAGTTAAAATCGCCAAAAGTAGCAATATATTAGCAAAAATAAAAACCCTTTTTATTGATTGCATTTTGTCACATAAAAATCCCCAGAAGACCTGTCCTGCAATTCCGCAACTTATCGCCACAGATATCGCCGCACCTACAAAAGAATAACTATACCCATTATGAATAAAATACATTCCAGCAAACGAAAAAAAAGAGCACCATGTAGACCAGAATGTAAACTGAAGAATGCTGAACTTTAATGTTAATTTATGATTTCCGTATTGATTGATAAATCCTTGATACCACAAGATAACATCTCCTTATTTTGCATGGTGCAATCAAAACCCTATGTTTTCAGTAAAAGAAAAATTGGAGGCAACACCATTAATACACATCGGCATATCCCCCAATTAATGAACACTTTAAACACAGTCTAAAAAATGATTCTGTTGTTATTTTCCTATACCATGCTACTTTACATTTACCATTATTTTTATTAGAAATCTAATTCATGTAGAGTTCCGATTGCTTCGCAAAGGTTATCGCAACCATCTTCTGTGATAACAACCCCCTTCTCCCACCTTACACCAAATGAATCATTTGTGATAAAAGTATCTATCTGAAAAGTCATATTGGGCTGAAGGATATAATCAGAGGTTGTTTCCATCCAAGGAGCCTCAACCTCAATCATTCCTGTACCGTGGCAAGGGCCGTAAAGATAATTTTTCTCGTACCCATTCTCCTTATAGAACTTGTAGAAACCCTTCGCAACATCACTAGCCATTATGCCTGCTCTTAACTGCTTCTCTGTCCACTTGTGCGCTTTCCAACAAAAATCTATATATGCTTTTCGTTCCTCTGTAAGTTTACCCATACTGATTGGCAGACCAACTGAAGGAGAATAACCATCTATTTTAGCAGAAAGGTTCAACTGGACGATATCACCTTTTTGAATAACTCGGTGGCTGGAACGAGATATTGCGTGGCGTGTGGATGCTTCACTAAATACATACATTGGAAGTCCTTCATACTCTGCTCCATTTTCATATATCGCCTTTTGTGCAACTCCAACCATCTGACATTCTGTTACACCTGGATGGATTGCCTTAATCACCTCTCGAGTAGCAATTTCTGTAATTCTGAAGCCCTCACGCATACATGCAATTTCATTCTTAGATTTAATTTTTCTCATTTCAATCATAATATAGTTTGCATCAACGATTTCAGCTTCTGGAAAGCTTGCTTTGATGCCTTCCATGATTATAACACTAGTGTCCAAAAGGCTTGCAACGCCAATTCTCAACTTAGATCCCTTTATACCAAGGAATTTAAATACATCCGTGAATTTTTCAGGAGTAACCTCAGGATAGCTTGGATTCGCAGATTCTCTATATTCCATTAATGTAAAAATATTGTGTATCTTGGAAAAATCTGAAGCATATACTTTACTCTCGGGACCTACCATCAAAGCAGTTTTACCTTGCGGTGTGATTGCAACACCTGCACGCTCAAATAGCGGCCAGAACGCACTGAAATATCTAACATTTGCGTAATCTGCTTCATTAGAGTTAACAATTAAAATATCTAGATTATTTTTTGCAATAAGTTTTGAAACTCTTTGCGCTCTCTCTTTATATTCGTAATCGGGTATACATATTCTGTTTTCCATAATAATATTCTCCTTCTTATATTAAGTTTATTTTCCTTTCAATATTTCATATTTTCTTTCTTTACACATTTATTTCAGAAATGCTTTTAAATTCATTGTTATAAATTAACTTTACTCATAAATTCCCATTGTCGTATAAAATGCCATATTGGTCTGACGGTTATCCAATCTGCCATATTGTGCAATAATCGGTGTGTCACTGAACAGTTTAATAGCATATTGAGTCTCCAGTGGCACAATTACCCCACACATATCATCTTGGTTATTGGTTCTCAGGCATCTGACTCTTTTTGACTTAACAGTTACATGAATATTTTCTATCGGTTCCTTGTCAACAAAATATAGTATGATAGAGATATTAGCATCCTGAGAATTTGGATTTAGAATAACAATGGACTCATGTCCTTTCATTTTGCCTTCACCTGAAGGTGGAAGCTCTCCATCTGGAAAAAACCACACAGTTTTCCCATATTCTTTTGCATCTATTAAATGTTCTTGACTCACTTTATCAGTCACCGTCTCACTCCTTTATAAATATATTTATATAACTATTTTAGTTCTTCTGCAATTTCTGATGCAGTCTTAAATGTAGCTCCATTTTCTTTCAACAATACAACAAGCTTTTCAAACTCCTTTATTGCAACATCACCACAACCTTGTATAATAAATTCATCTGGTATTACAGTCGCTTCACCAAAGTTATAGCTCTTTTTACAAGGTATAAACTCCCAAGGATGGATGTAGTAACAAATCACTACCGGAAGTCCCTTTTTCTCCACAAAGTCAGCATAGCTTAAGGAACGCTCCATCAAATAATTCGCGCCCTTTGTTCTAAATAACGGCCACTGATCACGATCACGTTCCAAAGGACTGTCATTACTCAACATCGTCATATCCGCAAAGTTCGGAATCTCAACCAATTTCATATCTCCATCTTTTGTCCAGTCCTTTGAAGAAGGATGATAAGGAGCGAATCTTTCTCGATAGAAGTACATTGGATAGGTTGCATCAGAAGTATAACCGAGTTTTTCCAAGGCATTCACTACAGTGGTTGAACCCCACAAACGTGGGCATCGAAATGATGTAGGATTTACTCCGGTAGCTTCCTTCACCCACTTTGTCGCCATTTCCAGACGAGGAAACACTTCATGCAACAGTAATGGCTTTACCCCGGGCAATGGGAAAAGCTCGTCGCCCACGGTTTCATGGTACAGTGAATGACATCCTACCTCGCTGGTGCTGTTGGCAACCATTTTCGCTTGCTTTGGATTCTCCTTTGCAGCCTCACCTGTAAAATAAAAGGTTCCCTTAATACCATGCTTTTCAAATATATTCAGAATGATTGGGACACCCTTCTTCACCCCCTCATAAAACGGAGTAAAACTGCCTACATCTGTTTCCACATCTACTCCGATCAATACAGTAATATCTCTGCTCATTTTCTTTACCTCCTTTCCATTGATGCACTTTTTTTTATTATTACCAACTTTTAGAATCGATTGATTTTCAGTACTGGATTCTGTATTGATAAATTAGATTTCATTTTTGTTTTCACCTCTCCTTAAGAATTTATTTTACTAAATGCTACTTTTAGTTTATGATAACGTTTAAATGTATGTTTTAAAAGATGTATTTAAATAATCTGGCATACATATTTATATTTTATAACTTTTAACAGCATACTATTTTTGTAATGCCATCCATTTATACATGTTTGCTTACTTTTTATACTAAAAAAGGACTGATTTTAAATTTTAATCAGTCCTTAACAAGTGAAGGTTCTTAAAGCATTTCTATATTCTGAAGATATAGCACCCATGCTTCTTTTATATCTATGTCAAAATCCTGCTGAAGTAGTTATAAATACTTATTAGTAATGTGTTTTTAACAATTAGCCAACAAGACGGAGACATGAAAAATATCTGAAGCTTATTTATCCTCTAAATACTCATTGTGCAGGTACTCACAGGAAATAACTTTTTCTATAAGATCCTGAAGTGTATAGAAGTAATGGTTGCTCGCCTCATATCCTATTCGCGAATCCCGGGCAGCAATATCATAAAGTGCCTTTGCTATAACTAGTTCTTCATTGATTATTACGAGTATTTTCTTCTTTGCCCCTAAATAAATAGCTGACTCTGCATCATGGCTTAACAAATTACGTAGGCGTACAAACGCTATCTGCAAATATGTACTTTTGAAGTGGCAATAAGCAGCACCTGCAACATCTTTTAACTCTCTTAATTCCTTCAAACCTTTTCCATTGATTACTCTTTCAGCGTCCTCAAGGATTTCAAGTCCTCTCTTCCATTCCTCGCTTAGCTTTTTGAATTGTTCTTCAAAGACCTCTTCAGGATATATTCCTCTCCACGATTCCAAATCATCAAAAGGGAATCCTATCATCGTAGCACTAAATCCTGTTGGTTTTTTGTATAATAAGTTCTTTGGCCCAAAATTTTGTGGTGCAGTATAGAGCACTCCAATGTTAAAGGGAAATTCCTTAAACGCTTTACTAAAGCTTTCCCATGCGTGATGAACAATTTTCCCCGCTTGATTTCCAAATTTAATTTGTGCAATTTCAGATAAATTTACTTCGTTCATATTATCATGTTTCCAATAGTATTGTGAAGCTATTTCGAGATTCAGGGAAGGATATCCTCCCAGAGTCCATCCCAGCATTAATCCTGTTACTCCAACATTAATAAGTCGTTCCATATGTTGTGCCACCAGACCAGGAACCGGAATATAAGGAACTGCTGAGCATTCCCAAGTATTATTAAATTGTACTTTTGCCATTGTCTTTAGACCTTTGCTTGCTGCTAGGGTCCAATTTTCTAGCGCTCTCTTTCCGGGTCCAACCACAGACATAGAATAATCGAGCACACTGCCTTTTACCCCAGCAATATCAGTTTCTATACCTTCTTCACTTGTACACATCACCCTAACATCATTCGGTAATAATTTTAAAGCATCTTTAATCCACAATATATCTTTGCCGCAAGGATTCTGCCATCCCCATGTCCAACTTATAATCCTTGCATCTGGATTAACACTGTGTGCCCCTTCAGCAATCAGTTTGTTGACTTCAGCAATTACTTCAGAAGGTTCCCTATCAGCACATCTCGGACAACTCGTATGTCCATTAGTGCGTGAATAGCAATTGGTTAGGTTCTCTGACATGGTTATTGTAATAATTCCAGCAAGTTCGGGAGTTTCTTCAATCAGCTTCCTAACACCATTTCTCAAAAAATCTTGTACAGGTTTAACGGAGGTACAAAGGGAGGAATAATCCCCTTCTACATGCCCTTTCCAATCTGAGTGTTTATCAAAAAAAGAATTAGCCATTGATCTTGGTTCATTCAAATATAAGTAAACGCCAATACCATATTCTGCAGCTCTCTTTATTAAATTATTTAATCCGTCGATTCTCTTTTCCCAGTTAAAGGAGAGTTCCGGCGCTTCATCCCATGGAACAAGTGTATACAGTACTCCTTGTAGCCATATTCCGTTAACGCCCAAATCGGATAATTTCGCTAATAAACCTTCTGGGTAAGGATCCATATCAGTTTCTAATAGTGGATCACCAAACACAGCAGAGTAGGCGTAAACAATGCGGGTATCAAAACGGGTTTCTCTACTAACCAAACCTTTATTTAAAAAGGGGCCTTCCCTTATATCCATTGCTTTTGCTATCCACTGTAGTCCACGCAACAAGCCAACTTCGTCAACAGCTCTTATGAAAATCATATCCTCAGTTATTTCTATTGAATGACTCTCTGATAGTTTTCCCTTTTCCTTTTTTATCTCAAACTTGATATTTTTATTGGTACCTTCTTCATCACAGTTATTTAGTTTAATTCCCCATTTGCTTTCGTGTTTAGAGATAAATCTTTGTATAAATGACCCCAAATTTTTCGTTTGACCGAGGTTTACCACACGCCATTGTCCATCTAGCATAACCTCGTCCTGTTTTGCCATTCCAAACTCTTTTGGCTTAGGTGCAGTTACCTCAAATTCCTTCAAAAATCCGAAAGATTCATCTATATATTCATCTCTTGTGTGCGGAAAATGTCTTTCGACTATATATTTGATTTCTTCGGTTCGTTTTGTTTGGGCTTCCGTAAGAGGTGTGTAACTTACCTCCTCGACATCAGGCTTGAAATTGCCCATTTTAACGGACAAAAAGTCATCTTCCTTTAAAATGTTCGCCAGTTTCCCTTCAGACCATCCTAAAAGTATTAAAAGTTGACTATATGACACAATATGCCAATTATTGCGTATTATTGTAATATAACCTCGCTTAAGCCATTTTTCATTCACAATCGTTAAGTCTCTCAATCCTATATCTCGTGCCATTCGGTTTATGTTTTCTTGGGTTGTTTTCAGAACTTTTGCGATTCTGTCAACAGGGACCAACCCCCAGTTTCTCCAGACTATAACCTGCTGCACTGTTGGGAAATGCGGAAACTTCAGCGTTTTTTTCACGGTTTTAGGCAATGGTGCATTTAACATTTTACTCTCCTTCTTAATCGTTTCTACAACATCTGTAGGTATTTTGTAATAAAGTTTGCTTAACGATTTAAAACTACTAGATTCTTAACTATTAATATAACTTAACAAATGCTTCAAAGGAATGGATGATACTCTCTCCAGCTCCTATTTTAATAGCACTACCATTTTCAATAGCATCTGTAAGACAAGCTGGCATAGAGGACCATGGCTCCAAGGCAAGAGTATACCCTCTTCCATAGAAAGGAAATCCAATTCCTCCTCCAAATAACTGCCAAACCCAAATGTTTGGATAAATTGATTTATCCCAGCTCATACCAAAACCAACATTTAATCTCTTATTTTTAACTTCATAATAAGGCTTTTCTATATCACATAAACCAAATTCCATATAGGTTTTACTCTCAGGTGAAAGAACTTTACTTAAATCAATAGTATCTCCTACTCTTGTTGTTACAATAGGCCATTTAGCTTCTAAGTTGAGTGCAATGGGCGAGGCTACTCCTAACTCTACATCTAAAGATTTTACTAGTGGATGTCCATCCACAATAATTTCACAATCCTCATCTAAAAAATTTCCACCTAAAGCTGGATGCTGCCCCCAGGCAAACTGCATTTCTTCTAGTCCTTCATTAATAACAGTTTCATCAAAATGAACAACCAATTCGTTTTCGTAAAGAGTAATAGTTTTTATTAAATAGTACGGCGTTCTAGCTGTACGTACCCTTAATTCAATAGAAACCTTATCTTTTTCATCACATAAAATTTTCATATCCCATGGCATCAAATCAACTTCACCATGCATACCATATTCTGCTCCGCCTACATGACACGCTTTCCCAATATTAGGAAATAATTCTTGCCAGCCTCCTTCATAGTAGTCGAAAAAATTACCATTTTTTAAACTAACAGCAGAATGGTATTCATTGTTTCTTATAGGTTGATAAGATCGCCACATAAAATCAATATCTTTAGGTTTATATATGAACTCATAAATATCTGTTCCCTTATCTAATAGAATTCCTACTCTAATTAAACTATTTTCTATAGAAACTACTCTAAGATTATTAATAGAATATTCTTTAATTCTACAGCCATAATTTCTATTATAACTACAAAAGGTTAATGTTTTCATAACCATACCTTCCTTTAATTATATAAATTAGTTACATTCACTTTCTAGCGGACCTGCCAACTCTTTTAAATAAAATAATGTACCTGGAATAGTTGGGATATAGGTGGAAGTGATCCATCTTGTTGGTTCATACCTTAATGTCATCCAAAGTGACATTCCTTGCCATTGCATCCCTCTAGATAAAGCACCATCAGCCCCACCAATCATACGATCAGATTGTAAAAATAGACCAGGACCGATAGTATTTGCAGTACAAGGTACACGACTCGTCCTACTCTTAAAGCTTGAAATGGCATTTTGCTCTATTGTTAATGGATGTAATTTTGCACCAAGGCGATAACATTGTTTTTTCCATTCTTCGTCAGTTTCAAATTCTGCTGCAAAATGTGGTTCCCAAAACGCAATATGGCACATTCTCCCAATTCCATAACAAGTCACTAACCGTGCGCCCTCTTCTTTTAAATCTTTAATTTTCTCTGGATATGTCGGAAGATTTTGTTTTGTAGCAAAGTTTCTTTGTAAGACAGGTACAGTTAGTTCTCCAAGTAAATTATAAAAATTAGTTTCCATAGCATACTGGAATGAAGCATGATTGGTGGAATCTAAGGTATTTCCTTCTGGGTCTGCCCATTCATCCATGTTAAAGCAATATACATGCTCACACGAAACATTCCAAGCCTTTAAGAAATAGACAATCCATTTGTACATTCCCATTGGGCCCACTGGAAGAATTAGAGCTAGTTTTTGACCCCTATCTTTTGCTGTTTTTATTTCTAATGCAATTTCATGTCCCATTTTTACATCAAAATCCGAAATATTTTCACAATTAACAAGGGCAAAATCTTTATGCCAAGATGCCTGTTTGACCCCAATCTCTTCTGGTCTGTGACTACAACACTCATCAATTTTATCCATATCCCATCCTGCTGGATAAAAGCCTTCAAGTAAAGACCCTTTTACTGTTGAATTAAAATTCATTTTTTCTCCCTCTTTCTTTATTAAATTTAAATTATGGTAATAAATTTTTAGTTGTCATTCTCGGATATACTATACATGGTCTAAAGCCTTCTGCATAAGTTACACCACTCTGGTACCCTCTATATTTAGAACAAGTTTTTACCATATCTAGAAAATCAATATTATCATGCTCTAACATCCACTTGATCTGTGATTCGTGACAAGAAAGTGCTGTTAACTTCACATCCATACAATCTGTTATATCTACATAATTGGTAGGAACAAAATTAACTCCTGCAAGTGTATCCATATAATAAATAGGAACAATTGGAGAATATGCAACAGACTTAGTTGCTCTATGTACAAGTCCTGCCATAAAACTTGCATCGAAAGCAAGTGCACTTACCTCTTGGTGATCTTTCATATAGTCAGTATCATTGTGTGTAATAATTACATCCGGTTTACAATAACGTATAATTTCAGTCAGTGCATCAACCACATCATTATCGTATCTTGTTACATAAGTATCATGTACATTTAAGTTAAATACTGATTTTGCCCCTATCATTTTCCCAGCCTTCTCGGCTTCTAAGGTTCTAATCTCGGCCAATTCTTTTGGCATGATGTCGACATGACCCAAATCGCCATTTGCAACATGACACATATAAACTTCTGCACCATTCTT
>JGI24143J45723_1001270_pt1 | contig 12160 bp, 8 predicted proteins | sample BarGraIncu00432A_FD_45723 | JGI IMG/M metagenome (IMG submission 45723)
GGTCAAAAGACAGTCGCAGTCCTTGATGGTGATGACTATATTCTTAATGGAAGCAAAATTTTTATCACCAATGCTGGTGAGGCTGATACATATATTGTATTTGCCATGACGGATAAAACAAAAGGCATGAAGGGCATTACTGCATTCATCGTGGAAAAGGATATGCCTGGTTTTAGCTTTGGCAAAAAAGAACGCAAAATGGGTATACATACTTCATTAACGAATGAATTAGTTTTCCAGGATGTACGTGTACCGAAAGAAAATCTATTAGGCAAAGTTGGTGGCGGGTTTAAAATTGCTATGACCACTTTGGATGGCGGACGTATTGGCGTAGCTGCTCAGGCCTTGGGAATTGCTCAGTCGGCCCTTGACCATGCGATCAAATATTCGAAAGAACGTGTACAGTTCGGTAAGCCAATTGCTAGTAATCAGGCCATTTCATTTATGATGGCTGACATGGCGACTAAAATTGATGCGGCTCGNTTCCTTGTTTATCGTGCGGCTGCTTTTAAAGACCAAGGCTTATCTTTTTCTAAGGAAGCTGCTATGGCGAAGATGTTTGCATCGGATATCGCTATGGAAGTAACGACTGATGCAGTTCAAATTTTCGGTGGCTATGGCTACAGCAAGGATTATCCTGTTGAACGCCTAATGCGTAATGCTAAAATTACACAAATTTATGAAGGAACTAACCAAGTTCAACGTATGGTTATTTCCGGATCGATTTTGCGCTAAGTATTATTTACCCCAAAGAACGCTGATAATAAAACCACGTTAAACACAAAGGTCACAAAGAANNNCAAAGGCACAAAGATGTTAGCATGATCTCCTTTGTGGTCTTTGCATCCGCGTAGCGGCTTTGTATCTTTGTGTTTAAATATCTGGTTGTCCTATTATCTTATACAAAACAGGGAGGCTTAAAATATGGAAATAGTAGTATGTATCAAGCAAGTGCCTGACACTACTGAGGTACGAATTGATCCGGTAACGAACACACTCATTCGTCAAGGTGTTCCAAGTATTGTTAATCCTTTTGACAAAAATGCACTAGAAGCAGCATTACAGTTGAAAACAAAATACGGTGGGAAGGTGACTGTCCTTTCTATGGGACCACCTCAGGCGAAAGAAGCTCTTAAAGAATGCCTTGCAATGGGTGCAGATGAAGCTATATTAATGAGCGACCGAGCTTTTGGTGGCTCTGATACATTGGCAACAAGTCATACATTGGCCGCTGGAATTAAAAAAATTGGCAAGGTTGATATTATTATCTGTGGAAAACAAGCAATTGATGGTGATACGGCGCAAGTTGGACCTGAAATTGCTGAGCATTTAGATATTACTCAGGTTACCTATGTAGCTAAAATTGAGAGTGTAGAGGGTAATACTATACGTGTGCAACGTGAGCATGAAGAAGGTTATGAAGTCATTGATGCACAATTGCCGATACTCTTAACTGTCGTTAAGTCCATTAATGAGCCTCGCACTGCCACTGTTAAAGGTGTCATGAAGGCTAATCGTAAAGAAATTACGACATGGACAGTCGATGATATCGTCGTTAATGCCAGTGCTATTGGACTTAAAGGATCACCAACTCAGGTGCGTCGTATTTTTAGCCCTGAGCAACGTGTACAGGGCGAAATGATTCAAGCAGATAGTGCTCGGGAAGCAGCAGCGACCCTTGCTAGCAGATTATTGGATGCAAAGATTATATAGGTAGGAGGTGCAAAAATGGCTGTAGTAGTTAATAAAGACGAATGTATTGGATGTGGGGCCTGCGCAGGTGCTTGTCCCTTCGGCGCTATTGTAATGGAAAGCGATAAAGCGGTGATTACTGATGCGTGTACGGTATGTGGGGCTTGTGTTGATACTTGTCCTGTAGGTGCAATTACTCGTACTGTAGAAAAGAAAGAAATTGCTATCAATAAAGATGATTATAAAGGTGTATGGGTCTATATTGAGCAAGTTGATGGACATGCACGTAATGTTGGTTATGAGCTTTTAAACGAAGGACGTAAGTTGGCAAATGCAATGAAACAAGAGTTAGCGGCTGTTATCATTGGTGAGCATGTAGATCATCTGACAAAAGAAGCCATTGCTAGAGGCGCTAACAAAGTATATTTGGTAGAAGGATCAGAATTTAAGCATTATAGTACAGATGCTTATACAATTACTTTTGCGGATTTAATTAATACGTATAAACCTTCTGTTCTTTTGATGGGTGCAACGAATGATGGACGAGATTTGGGACCAAGAGTATCCTGTCGAGTCACAACGGGACTAACTGCCGATTGCACGAATCTTGGTATTGATGAAGCGACTGGCCTTGTGGCTTGGACTCGTCCAGCCTTCGGTGGTAATATTATGGCAACTATTTTGTGCCCAGATCATCGCCCACAGATGGGGACTATACGTCCTAACGTATTTAAACGTGTAGAACCTGATTATAACCTCACAGGAGAGGTTGTAAAGGTCGCCAGTAAAGTAAAAGCCGCAGACATTCGTACCAAATTAATAGAAATTATTAAAGAAGGTACTGTAGCGTGCAATTTAGAAGAGGCTGAAATTATCGTTTCAGGCGGACGTGGTATGGGGAACCCTGAAAATTTTGCTCTGATTGAAGAACTGGCAAGTGTCCTGGGTGGAGCTGTTGGTTCCTCCCGAGCAGCAGTCGATGCTGGTTGGATGTCGGCCTTGCATCAAGTTGGACAATCTGGCAAAACTGTAGGTCCTAAAGTATACTTTGCCTGTGGTATTTCTGGTGCCATTCAGCATGTGGCGGGCATGTCATCTTCCGATGTAATTATTGCCATTAATAAAGATCCAGAGGCCACTATCTTTAAAATCGCCAATTATGGAATTGTAGGCGATGTCTTAGAAGTGATCCCGGCTTTAATTGAGGAAATTAAGAAAATAAAAGCAGCTCATTAAGCAAAAGTGACTAGGCGGGAAACCTGATTATTAACACAAAGATACAAAGCCGCCACGCGGGCATAAAGAACACAAAGGAGATATTAAAATTTTCTTTGTGTTCTTTACTCTATGGAGGACCTTTTGTTTAGGGGCTTTTTACTTGAGGTATAATAAGCGGGTAGCGTTTTCCCGATGGTAGGATCACTATAAAAGGTTACTAAATTAGAGGAGAGTGCTTCCATGGAAATTAAACGTGTATTAGTAATTGGAGCAGGTCAAATGGGCGGTGGTATTGCTCAGGTTATGGCCCAAGGAGGTCTAGAAGTAGTACTACAGGATATAAAAGAAGAGTTTGTTCAAAAAGGCATTAAGGCAATTGAGAACAATCTAACGAGAGCAGTTGAAAAAGGGAAAATGACGGCGGAAGCTAAAGAAACTCTCATGAAACGTATTAATGGCGTCGTTGAACTGGACTCTAAATCTTGTAATGTAGATTTAGTCGTTGAAGCAGCTATCGAAAATATGGATATTAAAAGAAAAATATTTCAAAACTTAGATACACTTTGTCCATCTCATACCATCCTAGGGACCAATACATCTTCCATGCCGATCACGGCTATTGCTGCTACGACAAAACGTCCAGAAAAAGTAATCGGTATGCATTTCTTTAATCCAGCGCCAGTTATGAAACTAGTTGAAATTATTAATGGTTTGGCCACCAGTGAAGACACCTTTAACACGGTAAAAGCTTTGGCTGAAAAGTTAAATAAGACACCTGTTAAAGTTGCTGATTTCCCTGGCTTTATCGGCAATCGTATTATGATCCCAATGATTAATGAGGCAATATTTGCGTTAATGGAAGGGGTCGCTAGTGCAGAAGACATTGATAATGTAGCGAAGTTGGGGTTCAATCATCCCATGGGACCATTAGCCCTTTCTGACCTGATTGGCAATGATACGGTACTCCACATCATGGAAGTATTACATGATGGTTATGGTGACCCCAAGTACCGCCCGTGCCCATTATTGAAAAAAATGGTGCAGGCCGGTTATCTTGGACGCAAGTCTGGCAAAGGATTCTTTGATTATAGTAAGAAATAATTGTAGAGTAGTTTATAGTAGAAAAAGCTCTTGGACTCGTATCGTAACGAGACCAAGAGCCTATTTAGTATTATATCGACTGTGACCTTTGCGTCTTAGTGGTTGGATTATATTATAGCAATCCAGTCATAGTATGAATAGCAATGATGACAAACACCATAGCAGTTTTTAAACAAGTTAACACAAAGATATCTTTATATGAATCTTTGTGAGTCATACCGCACACTGCAAGCAAGGTGATGACGGCACCGTTGTGAGGTAAAGTGTCCATACCACCAGAGGCCATGGAGGCCACTCTGTGTAAGATTTCAGGAGACATGCCGATGGTGTTCGCCCAAGCTAACCAGTCTTTGGACATTAGATCTAAGGCAATTGACATACCACCAGAAGCTGAACCTGTAATACCAGCCAAAACATTAACTGTTACGGCTTCAGAAACCAAGGGAGAACCACCAACTTTGATGCCCATTAAAGCAGCTGAGATGTCCTTGAATCCTGGGAGTGAAGCGATAACATTGCCATAACCAACTTCAGAAGCAGTGTTCATGATAGCGAGGAGAGAACCGATAGCCCCTGCATTGAGGGACTTCGCCAAAGAGCCTTTGCCCAGATTCTTATAACCCAGAGCAATCGCCAGCATAATACCCGAGACTAAAGCAATAATGAGGGACCAGATACTAATAACATTTTTAACCGCCGGTGCTGTGAGAGGAAGTTTCATGGCGATGAAGGGGGCGAGCATGTTTGGGTCCCAAGTGAACATTTGATTCATGATATAGTTTACAATTAAAACTGTTAACAAGGGGAGAACAGATAACTGCCACGAAGGTAGATGCATATCTGTTTTAAGTTCAGGTTCATTAAGAGTATGAAGACCATAACCTTCTCCCGCTGCCGCAGCTTGTCTGCGACGGTGCTCTAACCACATAACGCCGAGGAAAAATATCGCAATACCACCAATGGTTCCTAAGATGGGTGCCGCATAAATATTGGTACCAAAGAAATTTGTTGGTATAAGATTTTGAATTTGGGGCGTGCCTGGTAGACAGTCCATAGTAGCAGTAAAAGCTCCTAAAGCAATGGTACCTGGCAATAGTCTTTTAGGAATGGCAGCTTCTTTAAATAAAGCCGAGGCAAAAGGGTATACTGCAAAGACGACTACGAACAGGCTTACACCACCATAGGTAAGGGCGGCACCGGCGAGAACGACGGCCAGTATAGCACGTTCTTTACCGAGAGATTTCATAATGGAATGGGCAATCCCTTTGGCGAGACCAGTATCTTCCATTAGTTTTCCGAAAACGGCGCCGAGCAAGAATACAGGGAAAAAAGCCTTAATATAAGTGACGGCTTTGGCCATAAATAATTCTGTATAAGCTGGCATAAGTGGCAAGCCTGACATTGAAGCTGCTAGTAATGCGAATACAGGAGCAAATAAAATAACAGAATATCCTCTATATGCAAAGAACATTAATAAAAATAAACTAAGGATAATACCTAAGACTTCCATAACCATGACCTCCCCTATTTTATTTATAAATAGTCACATAAGTTGATTGGTCTCATGGCCTCCTCTCTTGATAATATAGGGATCATACATCTAATATATGCAAATTCTGTGCCAATTTAGAATACAGTGAAAATTATAGCAAAACAATAGTAAACGGAGTAAAAAGAAAATTTTTGTATAGATTTATAGACAACGTGTATAAAATAAGAGACACAAAATAAGAGGAATATTAGCATATGTATCTAATAAAACTATTAAGATACATATGCGGAGGTGGGAAATGCGCGTAATAGATTTAATGGTTAAAAACATCATTACGGTAGTGCCGACAATGACATTAAAGGACGCAGCAATTCTATTGAATGATAATAATGCCGATGAGGCATTTGTAGTTAATCATGAAGGTGAAGTCATTGGNTTTATTAACAAGGTCGGGTTTATCAAGGCTTTAGCCTTGAAAGATATACAGCAGATCATGGTTCAAGATATCATGGAGCATGAGTGGATTTCCTTGCCCTCTACCATGACAATCGAAGAACTTGAGGAACAATTTAATATTTATCACTATAACTTTTTTCTAGTAGTGGATACAAAAAAAAATCCAATAGGCATGTTAAAGGCAGTTGATGTGGCTAAGTACCTATCGAAAGAATCATTGTCTTTGGCTGCAGAAATGCAAGCTGTATTGAATGGAGTCTATAATGGTGTTATTGCTGTAAATCTCGAAGGTATTATCGTCTTATTTAATCCCGCAGCTGAACGCCTTACAGGGTTATCGGCCGAAACGGTCCTTGGGCATCATATTAATAATGCATTACCGAATACAAGCCTTTGTCGTGTTCTTGAAACAGGCGTGGCAGAGCTCAATCAACAACAAAATATTGGCCGCTGTAAGATTATTACCAATCGATCTCCTATTCGCAGTGGCAATACCATTATGGGGGCTGTGGCTGTATTTCAGGACATTACTGAACTGCAGACTGTAGCTGCTGAGCTTGAAAATGTAAAGAGCTTGAAAAGCACATTGGAGTCGGCGATTGAAAGCATTTTGGAAGGAATCGTTATTGTGGATAAAAAGGGTATGATCACCATGATAAACCAATCTTATTGTGAGTTTCTGGGTATAGAGGCCGGGCAAGTAGTTGGTCAACATGTGGCGGATGTCATTCCCAATACACGGATGCACATTGTCGCTCAAGGTGGTAAGGTTGAGACTGCCCACCTGCAAAAAATCAAGGACAATAATTGTGTGGTGACCAGAATTCCCATTGTTAAAGATGGGGAGAGTGTTGGGGCAGTAGGAAAAGTGGTTTTTAAAGATGTTAAAGATTTGAAAATACTATCAACCAAGCTGAATAAATTACAGTTTGAGGTGGAGTATTATAAGGAAGAACTTCGAAAAGCTTATGGTGGTAAGTATACTTTTGACAATATTATTGGCGATAGCGAAAACATGCAGGGAAGTAAAAATATCGGAATTAAAGCTGCAAAAGGTAATTCTACGGTGCTTATTTTGGGCGAAAGCGGGACAGGTAAGGAAATGTTTGCTCATTCCATTCATAATGAAAGTCCACGCCATAATGGGCCTTTTATTAAAGTGAATTGTGCCGCAATTCCAGACAACCTTTTGGAATCAGAATTGTTTGGTTATGATGAAGGAGCCTTTTCAGGGGCTAAAAAAGGCGGAAAACCGGGCAAATTTGAGCTTGCCAATGGGGGTACTATTTTTCTAGATGAAATTGGCGATATGCCTCTATCGATGCAGGCAAAGATGTTGCGGGTGTTGCAAGAAAAAGAGATTGAGCGTGTGGGTGGAACTAAAACAATTAAATTAGAACTCCGCATTATCGCTGCCACTAATCGAGATTTGGAAAAGATGATTGAAGAGGGGAAGTTTCGCCACGATTTATATTATCGCTTAAATATTATTTCCTTAAATATATGTCCTTTGAGAGACCGAATTGAGGATATACCCATATTATGCAACATGCTGTTAAAGAAAATCAACCAGCATGCCCCACACTGTATTGAAGGCGTATCCAAGTCTGCTTTGCAGTTATTAATGAATTATACATGGCCGGGTAATGTTCGGGAATTGGAGAATATATTGGAAAGAGCCATTAATTTAATGGACGATGATGAATTCATGATTACTCCTGATGGTTTGCCACCTATGGTAAAAAGAACCGGTAAAGGGAAAGAAAATAAAGAAATTGGTGATAATTTATCTGGATTACTAGGAGAGACAGAACGGCAGGCAATCATAAAAGCATTAGAATTATCAGGTGGTAATCGAAGTGAGGCTGCTAAAATTTTAGGTATTCATCGATCTGGATTTTATCAAAAAATGCGAAAGTATAATCTGACAGATTCTGAGGCGTAGGGCTATTTTCAAGGAGGGCTTCTTCATAAGAGGAAAAATACTATAATATACCGTTACCTATTGAATAAGTTGACATAGTGTTTTATAATAATAGTAACTTAAATGTACTTTCTAAAACTACATATGTTTATCTGAATGAAGTTTACGGGAGAGAGGCTCACATAGCCCGCCGAAGGAATAACACTCTCAGGCACTCGCTCATCGAGTAGAATCGTAAATGGACAGGACTCTGGAGAGATCCTTATATAGGGCGCCGAAGGTGAAATACAGCAATCTCAAATTGCTGGCAAAGCTCTCAGGCAAAAGGACAGAGACAAAATCGTGATATGATGGATATTATTGATATTCTTTATATTGTGGTGCAGAAAACACCTGATAGTGTTTTCTATTTGTTGATCCAGAGTCAAATCATATGTGATTTGACTCTTTTCTTATTTATGGAAAAGTACACGAAGGGCGCAATTTAATGAAGTTAAGATGGTATAAAAAAGGAGAGAAAAATTTAATGAGTAAAAGCACTTATAAAGTAGTATTGTTATCCATGTTCGTATTACTAATGGCAGGTGTGTTAGCCGGTTGTGGGGATTCAGCTTCTAAAGATATAAAAATTGGTGTTCTGAATGAGATGACTGGAAGTAATGCAACCTTTGGTGCCTCCTCGGCAAACGGAGCCAAAATGGCAATTAAAGAGGCTAATGCCAAAGGTGGGGTACTGGGTAAGCAGATTCAGGCAGTCATTGCTGATAATAAAAGTGAGCCTTCAGAAGCAGCCAATGCCATGACAAAACTTGCAACACAAGATAAAGTTGTAGCTGTAACAGGGACATTCTCCAGCTCCAATGCAATTGCAGCTTCCAATGTAGCAGAAGCAACTAAACTTCCGTATATGGCGATTGGTGCGACCAATCCTAAAGTCACAGTCGATGAGCAAAGTGGTAAGGTGAAAAATTATACCTTCCGCGTTTGCTTTATCGATCCATTTCAAGGAACCGTTGGGGCAAACTTTGTGCTCAACTCCCTAAAGCTTAATAAGGCTGTTATGTTAGTTGATAGTAGTAGTGATTACAGTAAGGGACTCGCTGCTTTCTTCAAGGATGCATTTGTTAAAGGCGGCGGCAGTGTTCTAGCTGAAGAGTCATATTTACAAAAAGACCAAGATTTTAAAACTATTTTAACGAAAGTAAAAGCACTGAATGCGGAGGTCATTTATGTTCCTGGTTATTATGAAGAAGTGGGCAAAATTGTTAAACAGGCACGTGAAATTGGTATTACAGTACCCATTGTTGGTGGAGACGGCTGGGATTCGCCTAAATTAGTTGAGATTGGCACTGGGGCGGCCTTGAATAACACATACTTTACCAATCATTACTCGCCAGATGATACAAGTGCTACTTCTCAGGCCTTTGTAGAATCGTATAAAAAAGAATATGGGCAAGCACCAGATGCAATGGCTGTACTTAGTTATGATGGTACCAATATATTGATTGATGCCATAAAACGTGCGAATAGTGTTGATCCCGAAAAAATTCGCGAAGCCTTGGCTGCAACCAAAGACTATTTAGCAATCACAGGATCCACGACATTAAATGCATCTCATGATGCCGTAAAAAATGCAGTTATTATTGAAATGAAAGATGGCAAGCAAGTATTTAAGGCTACTGTTAAACCATAAAAAAATGAGAAGAAAAGTGGGGTTAGATTTGGCTTAAGTCAAACCTAGCCCCACTTTTTATCAATGAAAGGCCCTGCTGCATAAGATTAAATGCTATACTCTTAAATTTTATGGAGGTTTTTTTGACTTTAGACAGAATTAATAATAAATTAGGGTAAAATAGTTCGTGTGGAGAAGTTCGTAGAACTTAGGAGAGTAGTATGGCTCATCTTTATAAAGGGAAAAATAATTTAGGTAGTAAAGCAAATCGAAGCTTGATTGCGGGCATTGGATCTTTTATAGTCGTGATTGCAGCATTTTATATTATTTTTGCCCAACAAGTTCAGGTAAATAAGTGGTATTATTTTTTGCCCATCATGGTGTTTATGGTCTTGGCCAGTTATTTTATTAAGCGAGGAATTATATTCGGATTTGGTGCCAAGGGAGAAGAATTGGGGTTGACTCAAGCATTAAATCTTCCTGAGGGGTATCATGTATTCACCAATGTTACAATTTCATATGATAACTATAGTCAGGAAACTGATTTAATTATTGTGGGTATGAAAGGTGTATACATTATTGAGGTCAAAAATCATAATGGGAAAATAGTTGGAGATGCTGAAGATGCTGAATGGATGCAATATAAAGTCGGTCGAGGTGGTGGCCGATATTCTAAAAAGATACACAATCCGGTCAAACAGGTCAAAGGACAGGTCTATAAGTTATCAAAATTTCTAAAAGAACAAGGAATTAATGTATGGGTTGAAGGCGTGATTCTATTTACAAATGATAAGGTAAGTGTAAATGTGAACAACAGTAGCATCCCCATTTTATTTCCTGCGAAGCGATTAAGTCACTATATTTTGACCTGTAGAAATCGGCAATATTTAAATAAGAACTTAATCAATAAAGTTGTTGAAATGATTGCAACAATACAAAACAAGTAGTTTGGTAGATGGAGAGACAATGATAAAGCAACAGTTAAATTTAACAGATATATTAGCAGCTAAAGAAGCACGCTATGACAGACAAAGGACATTTAGGAAAAAGTATACGACGTCACTGGTCAGTATTACTATCAATATGCCAGGGGCAGTGAAGGATATGCCCATACTCAGAAGACTCAGGAATTATGCTGTACAAGAGGTAAGAAAACAACTCAATGTATTAGGTGAAGAACAAGTGAACTTAGTGACGGGGCCAGAGGCTTTAGTCGCCGTAAACGGGGATGGATGGTCCACTAAAAGGATAACAAAAGAGATTGAAGAAAAGTATTCTTTTGCACGTTTATTGGATATTGATGTCTTTACAGATAGCGGGCAGCTCTTATCTCGTCAGGAACAGGGGCAAGGACGAGGTTGCTTTGTATGTGGCGAGGCGACGGTGGTGTGTATGCGGGAACAAAAGCACACCCCGTTGGATTTGGAGCAGGCAGTCGAGAAAATGCTCAATGAATTTAGAGCCTATGAATCGCGCTCAGTGAGCCCTAGGGCTGAAAAGCTGGGTGCAATGGCAATTGAGGCCATGTTGTATGAGGTGACATGTACTCCAGCACCAGGCCTAGTTGATCGGAGCAATAGTGGCGCTCATTATGATATGGATTTTTATAGCTTTATGGCAAGCTCAGCAAGTCTTGCAATGCCTATGGCTAGATGCGCTCAGGCTGGCATTCAACATGAAGGCAGCTTGCAATCTTTGTTGCNGGTGCTCCGGATTGTGGGTTTAGAAGGCGAGCAAGCGATGCTGACAACCACTCATGGTGTCAATACACAAAAGGGTCTGGTATTCTTATTGGGTATTATGGCTGGGGTAGCAGGTTGGCTGAGTGGTCGGGAGTGCCCTGTGACTGCAGAGGCAGTATTGAGCAATGTGGCACAGATGGTCACAGGGATTGTAAAGCGAGAACTGAGCTCTGCAGCGGCTAAAAAACCCCAACAACTCACGGCTGGCGAAGGCTTATATCTTAAATATGGCATTACTGGGATTCGTGGGGAATTAGCCGATGGGTTACCAACTGTAAGTGGAAAAGCCTTACCGGCGTTGCGCGCAGCTCTGCACAATGGACTCTCCATAAATGATGCTTTAGTACAGACATTATTAGTTTTAATGACTTGTGTAGATGATACGACGGTTATGCATCGACATCATCCGGATAAGATGCGGGTATGGGTTCGAGAAAAAGTTGAGTCAGTCCTGGCAGTGGGTGGAATGGAGACTGCTGAGGGACGAAAAAACTGTGAAGCTTTGGACCAAGAGTTTATAAGTCATAATGTCAGCCCAGGTGGTGTGGCAGACTTATTGGCAGTGACATGGTTTTTATATCGATTATCTGATGGCTAGCCTCTCCAAGGCTTTGAATCAAGTCTTCTTTATAAGATAATGAAGCCTATAAGTTTATTGAAATATTTGATTTCTTTAATAAGAAAACGCTGTAGCGTCTTTTAAAACATAGAAAAAAATACGTTTAAACACGAAGATGCAAAGAACATGAAGATCACGAAGATTTTCTACTATACTGTTTTGTGTTCTTCATGTTATCTTCGCCTCTTCATATCTTCGTGTTTAACGTTTCTTACTCAATTACCCAAAGAAATTATACTTTCTA
>JGI24143J45723_1001271_pt1 | contig 12160 bp, 1 predicted proteins | sample BarGraIncu00432A_FD_45723 | JGI IMG/M metagenome (IMG submission 45723)
GGGCCGCCGTCGCCGCCGTAGCCGCCGGTGCCGTTCCCCGCGACCGTGGAGATGAGCCCGGTCGCGGCGCTAACCTTGCGGATACGCTGGTTGTTGTAGTCGGAGATGTAGAGGTTACCCAAACCGTCCAAGGCGACGCCGTTGGGGTAGATTGCCGCCGCGGTCGCCAGCACCCCGTCACCGTCATAGCTGTAACCGCCGTTACCCGCAACCGTCGTGATGATGCCGGCCGTGTCCACCTTGCGGACCAGATTCCGGTCCACCAGGTAGACGTTGCCGGAGCTGTCCGCCGCGACGGCGATCGGGCTGATGGATGCTGCCACGGCCGGGCTGCCGTCGCCCGGGTAGCTGTTGTCGCCGTTTCCGGCGATGGTCGTGATGACGCCCGCGCCGTCCACCTTGCGGATGCGGTGGTTGTTGACGTCGGCGATGTACAGGTTGCCGGCGCCGTCCAGCGCGACCCCCTGGGGACTATTGAGGGAAGCCGCACTGGCCGGGCCGCCGTCGCCCGAGAACCCGGCGCTGCCGGTTCCCGCGACGATGGAGACGGTTCCGGTGGCTGCGCTTACCTTGCGCACCAGGTTATTGTCGGTGTCGGCGATGTAGCTGTTGCCGGCGCCGTCCAGGGCGACCGCCTGCGGGTTTTGCAATGAGGTGGAGTTGCCGGCGCTGCCGCTGCCGGTCCCGCCCCCGGCGTAGGTGATGATGGTGCCCGGTGCCCCGGGGAGCACGACCCCCGTGTTGTAGCCGGCGAAGATCGTGTACCCCGCCTGCACGACCGCCTCGGAGTGGTTGGCGCTGTCCTTGGAGTAGAACCTGAGCAGGGTACTCCCGGTGATTGCTATCGGCGCGCTGTAGAGCGTCGTCGGCGTGCAAGCGCTCCCGAGGCAGTAATAGGTGGAGCCGCACACCCCGGCGCCGTCGTTGCAGGAGAGCGTCACGTTTTGCGCCGCACTGAAGACCCCGCCGGCAGGGCTCGCCGAGGTGGTTGGAGCCGTCATGGTGATGGTGTAGGACGCGCTTTTCACCCCCTCGCTGTTTCCCGCCCCGTCCACCGAGAAGAACTTCACCGTGGTGCTGGTCGAGAGAGCGAGCGGGCCGGAATAGACGCTGGACCCCGTCGTCGGGATGGAGCCGTTGGTCGTGTAGTAGGTGGTCACCGGCTTGTTGCCGGTAAGGGTGACGCTTTGGGGCGTGCCGTAGCTCCCCCCCGGAGGGGCTATCGTGGTGACCGGGGTGACGCTCGCGATGACCTCCCTGATCCGGGAGTTGTTGCTGTCCGAAATGAAGAGGTTGCCGCTCCCGTCCAGTGCGACGCTCAGCGGGGTGTAGAGGCTTGCCAGGGTCGCCGGGCCGCCGTCGCCGGAGAACCCCTGGTTCCAGTTGCCGGCAAAGCTGGAGATGGCAAGGGTAGCGGCGTCGACGCGCCGCACCCGGTTGTTGCCGGAGTCCGCGATGTACAGGTTGCCGGCGGCGTCAAGCGTCACGCCGGAGGGGTAGCTGAGGCCCGCGCCGCTCGCCGCCGCGCCGTCCCCGGAGAAGCCGGCGCTTCCGTTGCCGGCGAAGGTTGAGATGATATGGCTCGTTGAGTTGACCTTCCTGACCCGGTGGTTGTAGTAGTCCGCGATGTAAAGGTTCCCGCTCCCGTCCAGCGCCACGGAGGCGGGATAGTAAAGGTTTGCTGCCGTAGCCAGGGCGCCGTCGCCGCTGTAGCCGGCGCTGCCGCTGCCGGCGACCGTGGTGATGATCCCGGCGAAGTCCACCTTGCGGATCCGCTGGTTGTAGGTGTCGGCGATGTAGAGGTTACCGCTCCCGTCCAGGGTGATCCCCTGCGGATAGGAAAGGTAGGCAGCGCCGGCGAGGGCGCCGTCACCGCCGAAACTGCAGTAGTTGCCGACCACGCTGCTGATCATGCCGGAGAGATCGACCTTGCGGATCCTGCAGTTGTTGGTGTCGGCGATGAATACGTTTCCGGCGCCGTCCACCGCGACCCCCTGGGGGGAGCTGAGCGAGGCCTGGGTGGCCGCGCCGAGATCGCCGGAATAGCCGGGGTCGCCGTTACCCGCGATCGTGGAGATGGCGCCCGTCGCGGCGGTCACCTTCCTCACCCGGTGGTTATTGCGGTCTGCAAAGAAGAGGTTGCCGGCGCTATCCACGGCGACCCCCTGGTTATAGGAGAGGGTGGCGGCCGTTGCCGCACCGCCGTCGCCTGAGTAGCTGGTGGAGCTGCTGCCGGCAACGGTGGAGATGATGCCGGTCGCGGAGCTTACCAGGCGGATCCGCCCGGAGTTGTAATCTGCAATGTAGAGGTTGCCGCTCCCCGCTACGGCGACTGAACAGGGGTACATCCCTGCCGCGTTGGCGGGGCCGCCGTCGCCGGAGAACCCGGCGCCATTTCCGGCAATCGTGGTGATGACTCCGGTTGCCGCGGCCACCTTGCGCACCCGGTAATTGTAGCGGTCGGCGATGTAGAGGTTCCCCGAGGCATCCAGGGCTACGCCGCTGGGAGAATTGAGCTGCGCGGAGCTGGCGGGACCCATGTCCCCGCCGTAACCCGCAACTCCGCTTCCGGCGACCGTGGAGATGATCCCGGTCGAGGCGACCACCTTGCGGATGCGGTTATTGGAGCTGTCCGCGATGTAAAGGTTCCCCGCCGCGTCCGCCGCGACCGCGTTGGCGTAGGTCCCCGCCGCGAGCGCGGCCTGGCCGTCGCCGGAATAACCCGGGTTTCCGGTACCTGCGACCGTGGTGATGATGCCGGCGCTGTTCACCTTGCGGATCCGGTAGTTGTTGGTGTCGGCGATGTAGAGGTTCCCGGCGCCGTCCAGCGCCACCCCCGCAGGGTAGCTGAGGCTCGCCGTGCTGGCGAAGCCGTGGTCGCCACTGAACCCGGCGCTGCCGTTTCCGGCAACGGTCGTGATGACGCCGGTGGCAAGGTTCACCTTGCGGATGCGCTGGTTGCCGGTGTCCGCTATGTAGAGGTTGCCGGCGCCGTCCAGCGCGACCCCCTGCGGGCCATTGAGGTTTGCGGCGGCAGCGGGGCCGCCGTCTCCGCCGTAGAGGTCGAGCCCGGTCCCCGCGATCGTGGTGATGAGGCCGGTGGTGGCCGAGATCTTGCGCACCAGGTGGTTGCCGGTATCGGCGACGTAGGCATTACCGGCGCCGTCCAGCGCCACCCCCTGCGGAGAGCGCAGCAGGGCCGAGGTGGCGGGGCTGTTGCCCCCCACCCCGCCGCCGGCGACGGTGATGATGTTGCCGGGTACCAGCCCGGAGGCGCCCCCGCCGGTGGCGATGCCGTTCATGACGAAGGTGAAGGGGAGCTGCCCGGCCGTCGTGTTCACCGCCAGCAGGTAGTAGGAGTGGCCCGGCTGCCAGGGATAAGCGCCCATGACCCTGCTGAAGGAGGAGTTAGAGCCGCTGGAGCGCCAATGGGCGGAATAATCCTGCGGCGGCACGGTGTCCTGGGCCAGGTACAGGTTGATTCCTGCGTCATGCAGGGCGTACTGCTGCCAGTAAGCGGCGTTGAGCGGGGCGTCGATGCGGTAGAGCTTCGCCTCGCCGGCAGAAAGGTTCGCGGTCACGTTGCCGTTCACGAAGGGGATGATCCCGGCAATTGCCAGATTCGGTCCCGAAGTCCGGGAGCTCAGGTCGAAGCTGGCGTCGCTCAACGCGTACACGCCGAGGTAATAGGTTTTACCGGGTCTCAGCGGCGGAACCGTGAAGGTCGAGTCGCCGATGCTGTTGACGGTTACGAACGGGTTGGGACTAAGCCCGCTGGAGTCGTCGTACCAGTCCTGGAAATTACCGTCGCCGCTGCCTGCCGCGCTGGCGCCGCCGACGGCCTGGCTCCCCTGCCCCGGCGGAATCGTGTCGCGCACCAGCACCGTGACGTTGCCGACCTGCTTTTGCAGGTTGATGGTCCAGGAAGAAGGAGTGGAGCTTGCCAGGGTAGCCGACGACTGGGGGAGCAGCACCCGGTAATAGCGCATGTCTCCGGCCGCCAGGGTCTGGCCGGTCTTGGAGCCGGCGGAGAGATCCAGGTCCTGGAAGTATCCGGCGCCGTCCAGCGGACCGGAACCGTTACGCACGTTCCCGGCGGCCACTTTGAGGCGGTAGCGGACGTTGGAGTTCACCGCCCGGACCCCGAGCCACCAGTCGCCGGGGGCAAGCTGCACCTCGGTGCGCCGGTCGAGCGGCACCCAGTTGCCGTACATGGTGCCGCTGGTGGTCTGGGACCGGTCGTAGGCGGGCGGGTAGCTGTTCGGCTGACTTTCGTTGTTGCCGTGGTACACCGAGGGGACGGAGCCTTGCCGCAGGTACAATTCGGGCTTGCCGCTCAGCGCTTCCACGACGGTCTTCAGGATGCTGCCGTTATTGTCCGGGACCGTCACCCGGTAGAAATGCCAGTCGTCCTGGGCAAGATCGATTCCCTGGTCGTGGGTCGAGGGGTTGTCGACCTTGGCGCAGACTCCGCCCGTGTCAGGCGGAAGTACCCCGGCGTCCCCGAAGAGCGGCGCCGGCAGGAGGTTGGTCTGGCTCAGGTCCGGGCAGGCAGTAAAGCTGCCGCTTGCCGCAGGCATGGTCCAGCTCCGGCTGTGGTAAGCCGGTGCCGCCGAGATCAGCTGGCTGGTGACGGTGTAATCGGTGATCCCCACCCCCTCGACCGCGACGTACCAGACGCCGGGAGCGAGATAGGGTGGCGCCATAACCACGAAGGGGGTCGAAACCGCGAGTGTCGGCTGGTTGGCGGTGTTGGGGATGTTTCCCTTGGCAACGAACAGCCTCACCTGCCCGTTGGTGGCGGAGGAGCCGATCTTCCATCCGGCGACGGGAAAGCCGCCGACCTGGTCCGGAATGGTGATCTGGTAATAGTCCATCTGCTGGTCGATGAGGTGGCTCGTCAGTGAACCCTTGTCGACCGGGAGCAGCACCGGCGCCTTGGCCACGACTTCCAGGTCGAAGGAGGCATCGGGATAGGTGGTGCCGATATTCGTTACGTACAGGTTCTCGGTGCCGACGACGATCGTGTAGTCCCCCGCCGCGGGGTTGGCGACGGTGATCAGGCTGCTGTTATTGGCAAGCTGGGTGGCCCCCCCCTCGCTCTCGGCGTAGTCACCCCAGCCGTAGGGGATCTGCCCCCCGTCATTCGGGTCGGAGCGGTACCACATGAACGGCTTGCCGACGCTATTTTTAAGACGCATCTCTATTCCCGTGAGCCCTGCCGGGACCCGGAAGCGGTACACCTTCTCCTGGCCGTACATGAGGCTCTCGCCGTTCCAAGCGACCGGGCTTCCCGGCTGGACCGACGCCGGCGTCAGGTCCGGATTCAGGGCGCGGTGCACCGGCACCTCGCCTATGCTCGTCACCGTGTAGGAGATCGGGTCCCCGCTTCCGGTTCCCTGGCTTACCACCCCCAGGTAGTATTCGCCGGCGACCGTCCCCCCGTCGGGCGCATACTTGTAGAAGAACTCGCGCCCCGTCTTGCTCCGTTTGGTTCCGTAATTATTCTCGGAGCAGGTGTTGTACCCTCCGCATCCGTTGTAGGCCCCGGCGTTTGGAATCCGGTCCTTGGAGAGCACCAGGAGCGCCTCACCCGGCGCCTGCGGGTCCATCTGCACTCCCCAGCTCTTGCTTCCCGCCGGCACCGTCACCCGGTAATAGGCTGCCTGGCGGTTCGCCAGGGCGCCCCCGGAGAGGGTGTTGCGCGTCTCGGTTCCCGTCTTCTGGGTCAGGCTGAAGGCGAGGTTTTGCACCTGCAGCGGCCAGGCTACACCGGCGCGGTTGCTGGCGAAACCGATACCGCGGCTCACCAGGGTGTAGCTAAGTGGCACGGTGTCGGAGCCGTTGCCGGTCACCCCGATGTAGTAGGTCCCGGGTTCCAGCGGGTTCCCCATCCCCATGATGAGGGAGCGCTCCGCCGGGTTGTCGGAGATGTAGTCCGCTCCGGCACCGAAGGTGCTTCCGCTGGGCCAATTGTTGTAGTTGTACCAGATCCCTCCCCCGCCCGGGGGAAGCAGGTCGCGCCGCACCTGCATCTGGGGGAGTCCGCCGGCGACCTGCAGCCGGAGGTCCCAGCCTCTCAGGTTGGGGTCGACCGGGACCGTCACCGCGAACCACTGCCAGGAGAGGGAAGACTGTCCCGCCACCTGCGCGCTCCCGTTGACAAAGTCTATCTGACCCAGGCCGGTGGCGGTCACCACCAGGTCGAAATTGGCGTCCGGATAGGTGGTGCCGACATTGGTAACGTACTGACTCTGGGTCCCGACCACGACGGTGTAATCGCCCGCCGGGGGGTTCGACACCGTCATCAGCGAGTTATTGTTGGCCGTCTGGGGGGCACCCCCCTCGCTCTCGGCGTAGTCGCCCCAGCCGTACGGGATCTGGCCGCCGTCGGCAGGGTCGGAGCGGTACCACATGAGCGGATTGCCCAGCTTATTGTTCAGGCGGATCTCGACGCCGGTCACCCCGGCGGGCACCCGGAAACGGTACACCTTTTCCTGACCGTACTTAAGACTCTCGCCGTTCCAGGCAATCGGGTTTCCCGGCTGGACCGCCTTGGGCGTGGCATCCGGGTTGAGCGCGCGGTTTACCGGAACCTCGGCGCTGGTCAGCGTGTAGGCAACCGGCCCCGCCCCCTGCCCGACCACGCCTATGTAGTAGTCTCCGGCGGGAAGCGGAGCGTTTTCCGGGGCGTACTTGTAGAAAAATTCGCGACCGGTTTTGCTTCTTTTGGTGCCGTAATTGTCCTCGGAGCAGGTATTGTACCCCCCGCAGCCGTTGTAGGCCCCGGGGTTGGGGATCCGGTCCTTGGCGAGCACCATGAGGAGCTCTCCCGGAGCCTGCGGCTCCAGTTGCAGCGACCAGCTCTTGCTCCCCGCCGGTACCGTCACCCGGTAGTAGTCTGCCTGGCGCAGCGCGACGCCCGCGCCGGAAAGGGTGTTGCGCGTCTCGGCCCCCGTCTTCTGGGTCGGGCTGAAGGCGAGGTCCTGCACCTGCAGCGGCCAGGGGACGGCGAAGGCGTCGCTGCCAAAGCCGATGCCGCGGCTGACGATGCTGTAGCTCAGCGGGGTGGGGTCGGAACCGTTGCCGGTCACTCCGACGTAGTAGGTTCCCGGCTCCAGCGGGTTACCGAGCCCCATGATCAGGGAGAGTTCGCCGGTCGTGTTCCCGGTGTAATCTGCCCCGGCCCCCATGCTGTTTCCGCTGGCCCAGGAATTATAGTTGTACCAGATCCCGCCGCCGCCCGGAGGGAGCAGGTCACGGCGCACCTGCATCTGTGGGACCCCGCCGGCTACCTTCAGCCGCAGGTCCCAGCCCCGCAAGTTGGCGTCGACGGGAACAGTCACCGCATACCACTTCCAGGAGAGGGCCTCCTGCCCGACCACCTGCGCCGTGCCGTTGGTAAAGCCGAGCTGCCCCACGCCGGTCGCAGTCACTTCGAGGTCGAAGGAGGCGTCCGGATAAGCCGTGCCGACGTTGGTGATGTATTGCGTCTGGGTCCCCACCACGACGGTGTAGTCGCCGGGAGCGGGGTTTGCCACCGTGATGAGAGAGTTGTGGCTCGCCAGTTGGGCGGCGCCTCCTTCGCTCTCGGCATAATCACCCCAGCCGTACGGGATCTGCCCCCCCTCCGCCGGGTCGGAGCGATACCACATGATCGGGTTGCCGATCTTGTTCTTCAGGCGGATCTCGATGCCCGTGAGCCCCGCCGGCACCCGGAAACGGTACACCTTTTCCTGGCCGTACAATAGCGTCTCTGCGTTCCAGGACACCGGACTTCCGGACTGTACCGACTTGGGCGAGCTGTCGGGGTTGAGTGCCCGGTTTACCGGCATCTCCCCTTCGCTGGTCAGCGTGTAGGCAACCGGGTTGCCGCCGCCGGAGCCCTGGCTCACCACCCCGATGTAGTAGTCGGCGGAAACCGTCCCACCCTCAGGGGCATATTTATAGAAAAACTCGCGCCCGCTCTTGCTCCGCTTGGTCCCGTAGTTGTCTTCCGAGCAGGTGTTGTAACCGCCGCAGCCGTTGTAGGCCGCGGCATTGGGGATCCGGTCCCGGTCCAGCACCAGGAAGGCATCCCCCGGAGCCTGGGGCTCCATATGCAGCGACCAGCTCTTGACGCCTGCCGGCACCGTCACCCGGTAGTAGTCGGCTTGGCGCGGCGCCAGGGCGCTTCCGGAGAGGACGTTGCGCGTCTCGGAGCCGGTTGTCTGGGTCGGACTGAAGGCGAGGTTCTGGACCTGCAACGGCCAGGGCGCGCCCGAGAGGTCGCTGCCGAAACCGATGCTCCGGCTCACGATGGAGTAGCTTAGTGCGGTCGGGTCGCTGCCGTTGCCGGTGACTCCAATGTAGTAGGTTCCCGGTTCCAGCGGGTTTCCCATCCCCATGATGAGAGATAATTCTCCCGTGGTATTCCCGGTATAGTCGGCCCCGGCACCCATGTTGCCCCCGCTGGGCCAGGAGCTCCAGTTGTACCAGATGCCTCCGCCCTCCGGAGGGAGCTGGTCCCGGCGCACCTGCATCTGCGGCACTCCCCCTGCGACCTTGAGGCGCAGGTCCCAGCCCCGGAGGTTAGGGTCGCTCGGGACAGCGACTTTGAACCATTTCCAGGTCTGGGGCGGCTGGCCGGCCACGGAAAGCTGGCTCGCGCAACTGGCAGGAGTGCTCTGGCAGGTAGCCGAGCCGTCCAGGAAGGCGAGCGGCGCAGTCGGGATCTCCCGGGTGGTGAGCTGGAAGGGACCGAGCGCCTGGTTCGGTGTGTAGACGCCGACGTACCAGATGTCCGCGGGGTGTCCCGGGTGCTGCAGGAAGCCGAGCGTGCTGGAGAGGTCGAGCTGGCTGGAAGAGGAGACATAGGGTTGATAGGCGGAGCCGCCAGTGCGGAAATTCCAGCGCGCCGGCACCGCGTTCTTCCTGAGGGCGATCTCGCTTCCGGCCACCTGGCTCGCCAGGTCGAGCTGCCAGCCAAGGTAGCCCAGCTGCGAGCTGATGTCGCTCACCTGGTAGTAGCGCCACCCCGAGCGGTTCGGGTCATCGTTGGCGATCGGGTTCACCTTGCAGGGCCAGGACGGATTGGCGCTCGGACAAAGCGCGGGATAGTGGGTGTCCGGCTTGTAAGTGAGGGAACCCAGGGGGAGATACAGATTGGGATCGTTGATGAAGGACTCCCCGGTGACGGTCGGGACCCCGCTCTTCAGGGTGTAGCTGAAGCTGCCGGTTCCGTAGACCGTCACGTACCAGGTGCCGTCGGCAAGCGTGGGAGGCACCTGGGTAATGGAGTCGGTTACCCCGGCCGGGGCCTCGGAGAGCCCGTCGTTAGTCCAGCGGTTCGGGATGTTCCCCTGGCGCAGGTAGAGATCGGGATTCTGGCTGCCGGAACCCGGGGCGAGGTTCACCTGCCAGGCGATCTGCTGGATCGGCACGTCGACCCGATAGGTGGTATAGCCGTAGCCGGTGACCGCGGCCGGCGTGTTGGAGCTGAAATTGAGGGTGGTCACCTGCTGCTTGCGGGAATCGAAACTGAAGACCGTGCCGGGAGCGCCGGTCACCCCGACAAAATAAACCGCATTGGTCAGGTAGGGGGGAACCAGCAGCATCTGGCCGGACTCGAACTGGTCGGCCAGCTCGGTCCAGACCGTCTTCACCGGGGCGGCCGCCTGGCGCACGTACATCGTGTTGGCGGCGCCGGAGAGCCAGAGGCGCCACCCCAGCGTGCTGGCGTCGACGGCGACCTTGAAGTAGGCAGTCCCCTCCGGGCCGATCTTGACGTTCTGGGCCGTGCTGACGTTGCCGGAGGAGGCCGGGTTCCCCGCGAAGTCCAGGGTGGCGCCGCTGTCGACCAGGGTCCCCAGGTCGCGGGCGTAGATCTCGCCGGATAGTATGTTCCAGCTGGAGGCGGCGGAGGCGTGCACCCTGATGTACCAGGTCTGGTTGGTGCTGAACTGGTTCGCCGACAGCACGATGCCGTCCGAGCCGACGTTGGTCGATTTGTAGTAACTGTCGCCCAGGGGAACCGTCCCCTGCTGCTGAAAGAGGTCCGCCTCGCCGGCGCTCAGGTTCAGCACCGTTCTCCAGGCGCCGGTGGCGGGCGACTGGCTGGTGACGCGGAAAAAGTAGTCCCCCGCGGCGGTCGCCGGCTGGCTGAGGGCGCTGCTCCCCGCGGCGGCAGTGCCGGGATCCCAGGAAAGGTCCTGTACGTACAGGTCGCCGCTCAAGAGTGTCCAGGTCGCGTTGGGGGCCGCGTGGACCCGGAGGTACCAGACCTGCCCGGCGAGCGACTGGTCGGCGGGGGCGTAAAGGGAGCCGGAACCGGCGCTGATGGAGTTGTACTGGCCGCTACTGGTCGGGACGCTCCCCTGCTGCAGGAAGAGGTCCGCCGTGCCGCCGGTTACCTGGAGCACGCTGCGCCAGGCGGGATGCGCCGGGGCCTGCCCGGTGACCTGGAACAGGTAGTCGCCGCCCGCGCTGTCGGGCTGCAGGGTCGGGCTGCTGCCGGCGAGGCTGGTACCCGGGTCCCAGGTCAGGGTGCGGGCATACTGCAGGTCGGGGGTGTAGCTGTAGCTGAGCGCCGCGTTGGCGTGGATACGGACGTGGTAGCTCGCGCCCGCGGTCAAGGAGGCAACCGGCAGCAGCAGGGTGTGGAGGGTCTGGCCGGTGCTGGCGCTCGCGACCAGGGTGCCGGCCGTGTGCACGATCCCCGTATAGAGCGAGAAATCGCTGGAGGCAGTACTGGAGAGCACCAGGCGCATCCCCTGCTGCGGGGTGGGAAGGGTGATGTCGTAGTAGGCCGTGCTCCCGCTGGTGAGCGTGCCGGTCTGGGTGGCGGCCCGGGCCGTTTCCAGCATCCCCCCCGCCAACAGGAAGAGCGTCAGGGAAAAGACCCCGATCCAACGCAGAAGTGTCAATCGTGCCGGTGCTTCCCCCGTGACTCGCATATCATCCCCCCTCAGAAAAGAAATAATCAAATAGTATAAATAGGTAATGTCCGTTAAATGTTCTTTAGTGCAGCATTTGATTCAGTTAATTCCTGCAACAGTCATCGGTTCTCTGTAACGCCAAACACGTTTACTGAAAAGCACGGGATCAAAAACCTGTATTTCTTACAATAGCTTCACTGCTGTACCAAACGTTTAAAACGCGATTTTAATTTAATCAAATCACAAAAATAGGTCAATTGTTTTTTCCCGTACCAAGGACACCTTCGGCCCCCTCCCCGCCTAGCCAAATAGTAACTCTGTAGGATCGTTACCGACTTTGCAACCAGGGCCCAAACAAAATTATCATTTTTATTCAGTGGCAGCGTAGCACCAGGTAGATCAGCAGGTTTTTCTCCTGTCAGTACTGCCCTGGGGCCTCTTGAGTCGCATGCCATGAATGCCAGTAAAAGCAAAATCGAGTAGGGTGAGGTGAACGGATCAGGTTCACCTCATCCCTCTCACAGAACCGTACGTACGGGTCTCGTATACGGCTCATGCCCATCTTATCCTCGTTTTGACGAGGCGGTTGCTGCCGTGGGTACTCGGCTAAGATCGAAAAGACCTAGCTCTCTTAGGTTGTCGTTGGGGAGAGCAAAGCTTGCCAGGGGACTGGCTGAACTGCGCCAAGAGCTCATATTTATCTTCTTGAACTCTCCCTTATAGCCAAGTTGCCTCAGCTTGCGGTGCAGCCTTCTAGGCTTTTTCCACAGCTTCAACTGTTTGGCTCTAAGGCGCCTCCTGATCCACTGCGCTAAATCTCTGAATGCTCGCTTGCAGTTCGCTACTTTGAAGTAGTTGGCAAAGCCACGCAGAATTGGGTTCAGGTCCATGATAACCTTTGCCAGATTGACCGGAGAGTTACGCCGGGTAATCTTTCTCACCTTGTCTTTGAATCCGCAGACCTTCTTCTCCCGGATACGGGTGTAAACCGTTCCTATCTCCACACCCAGGAATTTGACTCCATCGTCACTGTGCACGACTTCTGTCTTTTGCCGATTGACGGTAAGCTTCAATTCTTCTTCCAAGTATCGGCTCGCCTGTTTCAGAACGTTTTCCGCAGCGCTTTTCGACCGGGTGAGAATCAGGAGTCGAGTAGCGCACGGGAATCTCACCCCCACGCTCTCACAGAACCGTACGTGAACCTCTCAGCTCATACGGCTCCTATCGTCTAGCCGTTCCCTGTA
>JGI24143J45723_1001275_pt1 | contig 12150 bp, 12 predicted proteins | sample BarGraIncu00432A_FD_45723 | JGI IMG/M metagenome (IMG submission 45723)
CATAAACGAAGCGCGGCCCCGGAAATCATCCCCGGGGCCGCGCTTTTTTCATTTTCAGGCTAGTCGATCAGCCTATGTTAGCCAAGGATCTGCTTGAGATCGCCTTCAGCGGTGCCGATCGGGGCAATGTTGAAGTTCTCAACCAGGAAGTTGAGGACGTTCGGCGTGATGAATGCCGGCAGGGTCGGTCCCAGCTTGATTCCTTTGATTCCGAGGTGGAGCAGTGTCAGCAGGATCGCGACAGCTTTCTGCTCGTACCAGGAAAGGATGAAGGAGAGCGGCAGCTCGTTCACGCCGCACTCGAAGGCGCCGGCAAGTGCCACGGCGATCTGGATTGCAGAGTAGGCGTCGTTGCACTGGCCGATGTCGAGCAGACGCGGGATGCCGCCGATGTCGCCGAAGTCGAGCTTGTTGAAGCGGAACTTGCCGCAGGCGAGGGTCAGGATGACGCAGTCGCTCGGCACTGCTTCGGCGAACTCGGTGTAGTAGTTACGGCCGCTCTTGGCGCCGTCGCAGCCGCCGATCAGGAAGAAGTGACGGATCTGACCGGCCTTCACTGCAGAGACGACCTTGTCTGCCACGCCGAGCACTGCGTTGTGCCCGAAGCCGGTGAGGATGTCCTTGCCGGGGTTCTCTTCAAAGCCCGGCAGCGCCAGGGCCTTCTCGATAACCGGGGAGAAATCCCAGCCGTTGATGTTCTTAACGTCCGGCCACTGAACCAGGCCCCAGGTGAAGAGGCGGTCTTTGTAGCTTTCAGCCGGGCGCTGGATGCAGTTGGTGTTGAAGATGATGGCGCCGGGGAAGCCAGCGAATTCCTTCGCCTGGTCCTGCCACGCGCCGCCGAAGTTACCTGCCAGGTGAGCGAATTTCTTCAGGCCGGGGTAGCCGTGGGCGGGAAGCATCTCGCCGTGGGTGTAGATGTTGATCCCTTTGCCTTCGGTCTGCTTCAAAAGCTCTTCCAGCATGCGCAGGTCGTGGCCGGAGACCAGGATCGCCTTGCCTGCCTTGGTGCCGAGGGCAACCGGAGTCGGAACCGGGTGGCCGAAGCTGTCCGTGTTGGCCTTGTCCAAAAGCTGCATGGTGACCAGGTTGATGCGGCCGCACTCCATGGAGATGCCGACAAAGTCCATGAGCCCCAGGCTCTTGTCCAGGGTCGCTGCCAGTGCCTTGTGGGTGAAGGCGTAGATTTCGTCGTTTTCCAGTCCGATAACCAGGGCGTGGTGGGCGTAGGCCGCATATCCCTTGATGCCGTAGATGATGATTTCCTGAACCGACTTCACGTCCGGATCGATGGTGTCGTCTTTCACGCCGTGGCGGGCGCCGAGAGCTACCAGTTCGGCGGTGCTGGTTGCCGTGAAGGGCTGGGCTGCCTCGGGGACGCTACCGGTGAAGGGGCCGCCATTGGCCTTCTCGAAGAGGGTCTGAGCTTTGACCAGGTTTTTAGCACCGTCGCGTACCAGCTTGGCGATTTCTTCAGCGTCGAAGTCAACGTTGGTGACCGTGGTGAAGAGTCCATCAATCATGAAGTGGTCGATGCCGGAATCCTTGGCGCCTTTCTCACGTGCCTTGTCGGCCCAGAAGGCGATCCCTTTCATGGTGTAAACCAGCAGGTCCTGCAGTGCCGCGACGTCCGGCTGCTTGCCGCAAACGCCTACTTTCGAGCAACCGCCGTTAGCTGCCTGCTCACACTGATAGCAAAACATGTTCTCCATTTTTGTCTCCTTGGGTGCCGCGTTAGTGGTTGAGGGGGAAAATCCGAGCCAGCTTTTAATCTTGTTCTTCATCAGGTCTCCTGTACCCCCGGTGCTGCAGGGGAAGTGTTTTAATTGTCTGTTTGCGTCGGTTCCGGGACATCGCGCCGGGCCGTTCGTTGAAGACACCTTAACTGCAACCGGAGGGCACGGCCTTGACCTATGTCATAAAAATGCAGTATCTGTGCATTCGGCTCCTTTTTATCTTCTTTGCTGAAGGTACCCCTTGAGTGCCATCAGGTTGAGACGCATTGCCTGCCTCTCAGCCTTGAGTACCATGAGGTAGAGACGCATTGCCTGCGTCTCAGCGCTGCCGCCATCTCTCAGTGTGACTAGGTGAGGGAGACGCATTCAATGCGTCTCTACGGTTAGTCAGTGGGATTCAGTGACTGAGACGCAGGCAACCTGCCTGGTCAATCGGGACCCAGTTACTGGGACACATGCAGTGTGTCTATGATTTAGTTACCTGGGACACTGTGGGCTGAGACGCATGCAATGCGTCTCTACCGTTTGGTCAAGTGGGGCAGGTGGCTGAGATGCTTTGGTGCACTACGAAGGATAAGGAGGTTTGTAGGGTGACAGACGACGCTGATAGAGATAGAATTGCTTCCATCTCAGCTAATGATAGTAGTGTACGGCACTGAAGGATAAACCATGACCGAGAATAAAGTTCGCAGCATCGCTTCCATACGGCCTATGGCACGCTTCGTCGGGGTTTCTCTGCGGGACCTCATGGTGACCTCGGCCCCCATCATATTAATCACCCTGGTTGCCATCTGGGTGGCCTACTGGTTTGTCCGCCCGGCGCCGCCCGACACCATCACCATAACGAGCGGCCCCCCGGGGAGCAGCTTCCTGCTCACCGCCGAGAAGTACCGGAAGATTCTGGCGCGGGACGGGGTGAAGCTCAAAGTGCTCCCCTCAGCAGGATCGCTGGACAACCTTACCCGGCTGAACGATCCGAAATTTCGCGTCGATGTCGGTTTCGTCCAGGGCGGTGTCACCACCGGAGTGAACCTGGACCGGCTGGTCTCCTTGGGAAGCGTGTTTCACGTGCCGTTATTGCTTTTTTACCGCTCGGCCGATCCGGCAAACTTTATTGCGGATTTCAGCGGGAAGCGGCTCGCCATCGGGCCGCAGGGAAGCGGAACCCATGTCCTCGCTCTGGCACTTCTGAAGGCGAACGCCATCGAACCGGGAGGCGCCACGACGTTACTGGATATTGGCGGTGAGGCGGCATCCCAGGCTGTCCTGACCGGGGGGGCGGACGCCGTGTTCCTGATGGGGGACTCCGCGACGCCGCCCGTGATGCATAAGCTGCTCACGACCCCGGGGATCAGGCTGTTCGATTTCACCCAGGCCGATGCCTATGCGCGCAAGTATTCCTACCTGGAGAAGCTCAACCTTCCCATGGGAGTGGTCGATTTCGGCAAGAACGTGCCGCCCCAGGATGTGCACCTGATAGGTCCCACGGCCGAGCTGGTGGCGCGCAGCGATCTGCACCCCGCGCTCTCCGACATGCTGATCGCCGCAGCGCGCGAGGTGCACGGTAAGGCGACCGTCATGCAGCGCGCGGGTGAGTTCCCGGCGCCGCTGGAGCATGACTTCCGCATCAGCTCCGACGCGAAGCGCTTCTACAGCTCGGGCAACAAGAGCTTTTTCTACCGCTACCTTCCTTTTTGGATGGCAAGCCTGGCGGACCGGCTGATGGTCGTGGTCGTTCCGATCATCGTACTGCTGATTCCCGGGCTGAAACTGGTGCCGGCGCTTTACAGCTGGCGCATCAAGTCGCGTATCTACCGCTGGTACGGTACCCTCATCGCCCTGGAGCGGAGCATCATCGCCAACCCCGCACCGGAGGAGAGGGCGAACCTTCTCAAGCGGATCGACGATATCGAGGGCGAGGTCAACAAGATGAAGATGCCGCTGGCCTATGCGGAGCAGTTCTACGTGCTGCGGGACCACATCAAGTTTGTGGGTGACAGGTACCGGCAACGGATGGCGGTGGGTGAAACTCAAACGAGCGTTTGAGTTTAAAGGTCCAGCGGGTGTTTGAGTTTATTGGCCAAGGGGGGGTGCTGCGCAGGGTGCCTCCTTCAGTTCCAGATGCCGCCGACCATGGCACGGTAGATATCCGGCCGCAGGACAAATTGCATACTGGTAGAAGTAGCTGAGCCAAAGGCGATAGCCTGTTCTCCGCCTATCGAGGTGTTGAGGTTGAAGATCGGGCGCATATTGAGGCCGAGCCGGTTTACGTCTGCTTCGAATACCGGTCCGTAAATCGAGGCGAATTCAGACAGCCGATCCCAGACGGACAGCATTTCTACAGGTATGGCAACTCCATCGGCGATTCTCACCAGATCCGGCATTTTTTGCTCCTTTGTGCAGACACTTACCAGATGTATCGGCGGCGCAGCGAAAAACTTAAGTTTCTCGAGGGTGGCGAAAGGAGGATCAGCTGCGCAATGCCTCAAGACCGGCCACGGCCTCACCAGCCGCGCGGTCCAGTTCCGACATTTTGCAGAGCCGTTTGGCACAGCAAAGCCCCGCCCCAAGCAGCGCCAGTATCAGTCCGACGACCCCTACCCAACCAAAGGAAGTCCAAAAAAGCCCGCCGGCCGTTCCGGACACGCTCGACCCGAGGTAGTAGCTGAACAGGTAGAGGGAGGCTGCCTGAGCCCGTGCGGTGCGTGCCCTGCTCCCGACCCAGGAGGACGCGATGGTGTGGGAGCCGAAAAAACCGCAGGTGAAGAGGGCGATTCCCACGACTATCGTGCTGACGTCCTGGGAGAGCGTGACCAGCGCCCCGAGGATCATGCTGCTCAGGGTGAGGTAGAGCATGCGGCTCCTGCCGAAGAGTTCCACCTGGCGCCCCACCATGGACGAGCTGAAAGAGCCGAGCAGGTAGACCAGGAAAATCCAGCTGACTGCTGTGTGCCCCAGGGAGTAGGGGGGGGCGAGCAGCCGGAAGGTGATGTAGTTGTAGAGCGTCACGAAGGATCCCATGACGAGGAACGAGATGCCGTAGAGATAGAGCAGTCCCGGGTCCTGCAGTTGCTTGAAAAGCGAACTGAACAGGTAGCGCGCCGCGAAGGGGCGCCGGGTGAAGTTGCTGGAGGGGGGCAGGGACCGCGCGAAGAAGATGCTGAGGATCAGGCAGACCACACCGATGCTTCCGAGTGCCGCGCGCCAGGATATCCATTCGGTCATGGCTGCGGTGAAGATCCGTCCGGTCATGCCGCCGATGGCGTTGCCGCTGATGTAAAGGCCGATCGCGGAGCCCAGGGACGCGGGGGCGATCTCCTCGCTCAGGTAGGCCATGGCGATGGCCGGCAGTCCAGCCAGGGCGATCCCCTGCAGCAGTCGGAGCGCGAGGAGCGCGGGGAAACTGCTGGTCAGGGAGGTGAGCAGGGCGAGCGCAGAGGTGAGGACCAGGGAGCTCACCATGACCTTTTTGCGTCCGAAGGTCTCCGAGATGGTCCCGGCAAAGAGCATGGTGACGGCCAGGGCGCAGGTGGTAAGCGATAGCGGCAGGCTGCCGAGCGCCGCCGTCAGTCCGAATTCCTTGGTGAAGACCGGCAACAACGGCTGCACGTCGTAGAGGGTGATGAAAGTGACGAACCCGGCGGCAAAAAAGGCCAGGTTGATCTGTCGATATCTTTTGGTCCCGCTCGTTACTGATCCCATGCCTTAGCTGTCCTTTTCCGCGCACCCGCTAGTCTAAACCACGACTATAACGCCTGAAGGCCGATAAGAATAATAAAAAATCACCAAGTGCGCGCGGACTCACCCCAAAAGCTCGATCAGTTTCGCGGCGATCCCCCGGGGCGGCAGCACGAAGTCGACTGCTCCGGTTTCCAGAGCGGCCTTTGGCATGCCGTAGATGACGGATGATTTCTGGTCCTGTGCCAGGGTCGTGCCTCCGATCCGCTTGACATGCCGCAACCCCTCGGCACCATCCTTTCCCATACCGGTCAAAATCACCCCGATGACCGCTCCGACGATCGGCCGGGTAAGCGACAGCATGGCGACGTCAACCGAGGGTTGCACATAGTTTACCCGGGCTCCCTCGCACAGGGATACCCGGTGGTTCCCGTCCAGTTTCAGATGAAACCCGCCCGGTGCCAGGTAGACGTTGCCGGCCTTGAGGAATTCTCCGTCCCGGGCAAGGGCCACCGGCATGGAGGCGCTGGCGTCGAGTCCCTGGGCAATCCGGTAGTCCATCTCCGGGGTGATGTGGAGCACGATGACGAAGGCCGCGTTCAACGGGGGGATTTCGTTGAAGAGCTCCTTCAGGGTGGAAGGGCCGCCGGTAGAAACCCCGATCATGACGACGTTTTTGCTACTCATGGCGTTTCGACGCTCAGCAGCGACAGGTAGTACTGCAGTGCATCGGTCAGCAGGTCAGGGCCGAACGGCTTGGTGAGGTAGTCGGTCACGTACTCCTGCAAACCGTCCATCCTGGAGTCGGGCTCTCCCATGCCGGTCAGCATGAGGATCAGATTTCCGGGATAAAGGTCCCTGGCGACGATCTCCCTGATGGTCTCCCAGCCGTCCCTGCCGGGCATCATGACATCCATCAGGATCACCCCGCGAAAGCCCGATTCCAGATGGCGCAGGCACTCTTCCCCGCTTGCGGCGCTCACCAGATCCAACCCTTCGCTCTGACAGATGAATTCCACGGCCGCCCTGATGAACTCGTTGTCATCGACGATCATTACCTTGTTGCTCATGATACTATTCCCCTTGGCACGGGTCGTTAGGTTGCCTCCGTTGCTAGCAGAGTGAAAAAAATCGTGGTTCCCAGGTTCTTCCCCGGGCTCTCCGCCCAGATGCTCCCCTGGTGGTTCAGTGCGATGCTCTTACTGATGGCAAGCCCGAGCCCCTGCGTGCCGGGATCATGGCGCGCGGCGTCGGCCTTGAAAAATTCAGCAAAAATCAGCTTCTTATGCCCCGCCTCCAGCCCGATGCCGTCGTCCTGCACCGAGACCTGGATCGCGCCGTCCTTGGGGACTGCCGCGATGCGGACCACGCCGTTTTGGGCGGCGAAGCGGGCGGCGTTGGAGAGCAGGTTGTCGAAGAGCAGCAGCAGTTGTCCCTCTGCTCCCTGCACCGTCAGGGCCGGGGCTATCTCATTAAAGCAGCTGATCCCGCGCTTGGAAAAGAGCGCTTCGCAGCTGTTGACAGACTGTTGAGCGATGCTGGAGAGCTGCACCGGAGCCAGCTTGGTCGCCTCCGCCTTGGAGGAGAGTCGGACCAGGTCGAGGGCCTTGTCGGTCAGCCCCTGGATCTGGCTCACGCAGCTTTGGCAGATATCCAGCATCCGTTCCAGGCCCTGATCCGCAACCTTTCTCCTGATCAGGGGGAGCATGGCAAAAAGCGGGGTGAGCGGGGTCTTCAGGTCATGGCCCAGCTGGACCATGAGGGACTCCATCATGCTGGAGTTGTGCAACTGCGCCTCCAGGGCGCCGCGCTCCTGCTCGGCCCGCCTGAGTTCGGTCATGTCGCGCAGGGTCTGAATGCCTCCCACCTGGTTTCCCTGCCGGTCATACAGCGGCGCGGCAACGCTCCAAAGGTAGCGCTCCTCCCGGCCATGAAGGAGGACCTTTTTCTCAGCGCAAAGCGTCCTGCCGTTCCGAGTAACCCCCGGGTAGCTGGAGGTCGGTAACTCAAGATCCTCGTCCAGCAGGTCAATCAGGAAACTTCGGGAGTCTCCGTAGAAGGGAACCGCATAGGCGTAGTCGCCTTTGCCGAGGATTTCCTCCTTCGGCACCTCGGTCATGATCTCGATGGCCCGGTTCCAGGCGATTACCCGGCCTTCCCGGTCCACCACGAAGGTGGGGTCGGGGAGGAACTCCAGGATGTCGGCAATCCTGCGGAAGGCGTCCCTGGCCTCCTCCTCGGCAGCCTTACGCTCGGTGATATCGAATATCACCCCGACTACCCCCCCGATGGCTCCGTCCTGGTTCCGGAAGACCGCCTTGTTGATAATGGTGTCCCGATGCGTACCGTCCGGGTAGCGGACGGAGGTTTCGTAGCTCTGAACGCCCGATTTCTCGAGCAGTTCCTGATCCTTCTGCCGGTAGTGGTCCGCCTGGTCCTTGTGCCAGAGGTCGTGAACCGTTTTGCCAAGCATCTGCTCCCGTGACAGCCCCCGCATGGACTCATAGCTCCGGTTAAATCCGAGGAACTTCCCCAGATCATTTTTGTAGAAGATCGGGGTGGGGATGGCGTCTATGATAACTTGCAGAAACTGCAGTTGTCTTTGGACCTCGTCTTCTGAGCGCTTGCGCTCCGACAGCAGCAAAAAGGTGCCAAGGATTAAAATGCCGGTGAGCGTGCCGCTGATGGCGCGTATACTGACGCTGGTCCGATGGTAGCCAGCCAGGTAGTCGCTTTGTTTGTTGCCGACAAAGAGCGCACCGATGATTTTGCCGCTGCTGTCTCTGATCGGGTCATAAGCGGTGAAATAGCTGCTGCCAAGAATGAGGGTTTCTCCCCGAAAGGGGACCCCGCTTCGGAAGGTGGAGTCGTAGGCTGGGCCGGTCAGCTTGGTGCCGAGCGCCCGGCGTCCATTCGGAAGCAGGACGTTCGTGGCGACCCTGGTGTCCCCCTGGAAAATCGTGGCGTTGCACCCGGTGATGTCCCTCACCTTGTCGGGCAGCTCGTTCGCGCCAGTGAGCTGGTAAGCGCCGACCCAAAGCTTTCCGCTGCGGATCCGAAAGTCGTTTCCCTTGGGCTTCAGTAATTCCCAAAATAAGTTCAGGGCGTGTTGCTGGGTGACCCGGGCCTCCTGGAACTCTTCCTGGCGGACTTGCCTGAGGACCAGTTCGCTGGCCAGGGCCATTAAGAGTGCCACGACAACAGTCGTGATTATCATGGTGTTGGATATCTTTTTGGTGTCGATATGCACTCCGGGTACCCCTTCCCTCACCTCGTCCCTGGCGAACCGTTCCGCCCAAAGTCCAGCCGTCCAGGCAACCGGTTCCCTGCTTTCATACCTGGAAACTGCGCTGACCCAGGCCCGAGAGCCAGGCGATCAGGAGGGCGGAGAGCTCGCCAAGCGGTGCCACCTGGTCCACTCCGCCCCGGGCGATCGCCTCTTTGGGCATGCCGAAGGCAAGGCAACTCTGCTCATCCTGGGCTAGGGTACGGACCCCTACCTGGTGCAATTCGAGCATGCCGGCTGCGCCGTCGTCCCCCATGCCGGTCATGATGATCCCCAGGCAGTTTTCACCGGCGCAGTTCGCCGCGGAACGGAACATGACGTCGACCGAGGGGCGCTGCCGGCTGACCAGCGGTCCGTCGGAAAGGGTCACTGCGTAGTCGGCGCCGCTTCGGGACAGAAGCAGGTGGCGGTTCCCCGGTGCGAGATAGGCGTGCCCGGGCAAAAGCCGCTCTCCGTGCTCCGCCTCCTTCACTGTCATGGCGCACACCCCGTTCAGGCGTGCGGCGAAGGCGCGGGAGAAGGCCTCCGGCATATGCTGGGTGACCAGAATTGCCGGACAGTCGGCCGGAAGCGCCGTCAAAAAGGTTCGAAGCGCCGCGGTTCCCCCGGTCGAGGCGCCGACCACGATGACCTTTTCCGTGGTGGAGAAATTCAGGTGCTTGGCCGGAAGCACGGCGTCGGCGCTATATTTTCGCTGGGAATGGTGCACCATCCGGGACCCCGCGCCGGGCTTTTTCGCCTGGCTCTGGAAGGCGCCGCGGATCTTGCCGGTCAGTTCTTCGGCATATTCCAGAGCGCCTTTGCGGGTGTCAAGCCTCGGCTTACCGAGGTAGTCGAAGGCGCCGAGTTCCAGGGCACGTAGCGTGACGTCGCAGCTTTTCTCGGTGAGGGAGGTAATCATGACGACCGGCGTGGGGCGCAGCCGCATCAGCTTCTCCAGGAAGTCCAGGCCCTCCGTCCTCGGCAGATCCACGTCGAGGGTGATTACGTCCGGGTTGAGCGCCGTGATGCGCTCACTGGCGGCCTGGGGGGTGGGTGCTGTCCCCACCACTTCCATGTCGGACTGGGTGTTGATGATCTCGCTTAAAAGCGCCCGTATCAGGGCTGAATCGTCTATGATGAGAACCTTTATGGCCATTATGGTAATCCTTCCGGGATATCCCGGAGTCTTTTCACCAGAGCGCGCCCGGTGGCAGGGAAAAAGGTGACTTTGCGCGGGCAAAATCCACCCAGGTCTGAAGCGACGACAGGGATGCCGCGCTCCTGCAGGTACTCCAGGGCAAACGCGGAATTTTTTTCGCCGATGTCCGTCATTCCAGCCATCACCCGTCCCGCTCCGAAGAGCTTCGCCTGCAGGCGGGAGCGGTTGGCGCCCAACTGCTCCAATTGCAGTAACAGGTGCCTCATGGCGCAGGCTCCATAGCGGGCGGAACAGACGTTGGTGCAGCTTCCTGCGTGTGGGGCGGCGCAGCGGGTCGCGTTACTGCCGAGCATGACCTGGGGCAGCATGAAATGGTTCATCCCCCCGACGGCGCTGCTGCGGTCGAAAAGGCAGACTGAGACGCAGGAGCCGAGCAGGGTGGTGATGGCCGTACCGTCAGCCGTAGCAAAGTACTCGCCCGGTAGGATCCTCACCGTCTGGGCGGCGACCTCCGGATCGAAAAAGCCCGGTGTGGTGCAATGCTTTTCATCTATGATCCCGTTCATAATCCCTTTCATTGATTTGATGCCGGCCAACGAATCGACGGTGCCGTCGACCACCGGGCCCTAGACAGTCCCCCTGCGCGGGGTTTTTTCCCATGAGAAACCCTGGGAAATGTTTTCATTATGCCTAATTATCCTCTTCGGATGGGGGGCTGTATAACTTTAATGAAACAGCTATCCCCTGCTTCGACTGGGTTACTGTGGGAACCGGGGAGGGCGGAAGGACTTCGTGGTTAGCCCGACGATGAGGTATGGAAAGTCTTGCTCTAGGAAGGGGGGATGCCTGCGTCTTTTGGTTAAAGGCAGGGGAGCCGCTGGTACCTGGCATTTACCAGATATTCGCGAGGGGGGGCCTGCAGTTGAGTATCATGATGGGAACCAGGTGCGGGTGCCCACTTCAGGGTGCGCCAGGGAGGGATTGGGATTGATGGGTAAACGGGCTTTTTCCACCTTGAAAAAGGGGGAGGTGATTGCAGAAGAAGCTGGGTGCTGCTTATTTTTGTTTCACAAAGGAGGCTGCCAGGCGGATTCTCACCAGGTCGGCGAGCATCTGCAGCGAGTCGTGCACCGGTCGTACCTTGGAACCGGTGCAGTCGGTCCATCTAATCGGCACCTCGGCGACGCGGAGGCCGCTTTTTTTGGCGAGGGCGAGAATTTCCACGTCATAGGCGAAGCGATCAATTTGCGCGGCCCCGAAGAGCTGCCTGGCTGATTCTCCGGTAAAAAGCTTGAAACCGCACTGAGTATCGTGAAAACCGTCGAGCACCAGCGCCCGCACGATCTGGTTGAACACCCGGCTCATGCCCCGGCGCCACAGCGGCTGTGCCCGCACTATTTCGCTCAGTGCCAGCGCCCGGGAGCCGATCGCTATCTGGTGCGCCTGCGAGGTGATGAGCGGTCTCAGCGTTTCCAGTTCCTCAATCGGGGTCGAAAAATCTGCATCGGAAAGGAGAACCATTTTCCCCCGGGACGCCAGGACGCCGGTCCGTAAGGCGTAACCTTTACCCCGGTTCTGACGGTAGCTGATCAGTTTGAGTCCCTCCACTTCAAGGCTGAGAGTCACGACCAGCAACGCCGTGTTGTCAGTACTGCCATCGTCCACGACGATTATCTCAACCGGGAGGTCCGTCGCTGCCTGATAGGCCTGAATTTTCCTCAGCGATTGGGCGAGCCGTTCTTCTTCATTGTAGGCGGCGATGACGATGGTCGTTTCGGGAAGCACTGCGACCTCCTTTTCGGTTGGCTGCTTTAGTAGCGGAACTCTTTCCAGTAAAGCCCAGTTGTTGCATTGAATTTTGTCTCGCTCTCTGAATCCTCCATGCTGCCGGTGAAGGCTGATTCGTCCTCCCCAAGTATTGCATCGGGCATCAGTATTTTCACCAGGACGGTCGGGCCGGAGAGTGAGCGGGCGCCGAGAGCTGCTGTCCTTTCCCGGGCGCCGGACTCGAAGACCTTGAGGGTGAAGGTTGCTTTCACTTCACGGCTGCCCGCCGGTTCGGCGCAGAAGAGGTAGATGCCTTCACGCGCCGTTTGGATAACCGCCTCCCTGGTATCCTCCCGTGTCGCGGCGAGGAGCGGCGTAACGATCTGCTCCCTGCGCACTTCGGATCGGGTGAGCACCCTGGTCCTGCGGTTTTTGGGGTAATCCTTGAAGGGGGGTAGTCGGTTAGAGCCACCTAGCCAGCTATTCCCAGTTATATCCGTTTGTTACATCGCACTCCGTAACCGGGCCAGTTGAGACTGCGC
>JGI24143J45723_1001282_pt1 | contig 12121 bp, 11 predicted proteins | sample BarGraIncu00432A_FD_45723 | JGI IMG/M metagenome (IMG submission 45723)
TGACCTGAATGCCGCCGACGGGTTCAGGAACCCTGAGATTTACAGAAGTATCTGAAATTACAAGAGCCATACGTATAATGTCCCTAGATTAATAACCTAGGAACATTATACTAATATTATAAAATTTTATCAACACGTTTATCGACCGGCTTGGAGAAATCGGGCCTTTTCTTGTAATGATGCGGTATTTAAAAAGTTGCCTTCTTTCTTGTCTTGTGTCCCGGGCAACAGACGCGCTACACTGCCAAATAGGCCAGCCCATTGATTAAAATCCCTGTAGTCGGGTACCATCTTGAGAAGGTCCCAGGCTTTTCGGTTCATAAACCGTTGATAATGTCATAGGCAGGTTGATTCTAAGAACCAGGGGTGGCAAATGCAAGATGAAGATTGGAAAGCCAAAAACAGGCTTTTGACAAATAAGCTGACAGAACTGCAACGAAGCGAAGCAGAGCTGCGCAAGCTCGCTTCAGCCGTGCAACACAGTCCAATCTCCGTCATGATCACCGATCCCGGCGGCATCATTGAGTATGTCAATCCCAAGTTTTGCCAGGTGACTGGCTATACGCCGGAGGAAGTCATCGGGCAGACCCCGCGCATTTTAAAGGGAGATGCCCTCTCCGAAGAGGTGTACCGCGACATGTGGCAGACCATTCTCTCCAAGCAGGAATGGCATGGCGAGTTCCACAACCGCAACAAGGACGGCGGCCTGGTCTGGGAACTTGCTTCCATCTCACCCGTTTGTGACGACTCCGGGGTGATCACCCACTTCGTTGGCGTTAAGGAGGACATCAGCGAACTGAAGCGGCTGCAGAAGGAATTGGGGCAGATGGCCCACTCCGACAAGCTTACCGGTCTGCCCAATCGGGCGCTGCTCTACGACCGGCTGGAGCAGGTCATGGCCCAGGCCAAGCGCAAGCAGGCGCGCTTTGCCCTGCTCTACGCGGATCTGGACGGTTTCAAGGCGGTGAACGACAGCTACGGCCACCAGGCCGGCGACGAGTTGCTCCAGGCGGCTGCCCGCCGACTGGTATCCTGCGTCCGGGAGTCCGACACGGTGGCGCGCCTGGGAGGGGATGAGTTCATCATTCTCCTGAGCGATCTCAAGCGGTGGGAAGAGTCCAGCATCGTGGCGCGCAAACTGCTGGAGGTCATCGGGGCTCCCTTTAGACTTGGCGAGATCGTTTGTCGCATCGGTATTTCCATCGGCATAAGTATCTATCCCGACAATGCCGTTGATGCCCAGAAGCTCATTTCGTGTGCGGATTTTGCCCTGTACGAGGTGAAGCAGTCGGGAAAAAACAATTTTCGTTTCAGCTCCAAAGGGGTGGCGCAGCGAAACTCAGGGGAGTAGGTTAAGCCCATGACAGAAGCATCAGGCAATGAAAGACAGCGCACCTTGTGGAGACTGGCATGAACCCGCCTGATACCAATAACCCTCTGGAGGGAGCTACCACTTTCAAAGTGGCAGCTATTCAATATCGAGCCGCCCCGTCTGATAAAATTCGCAATATGCGCTGTCTTTCTGCTTTAGTCAGAGAGGCCGCAGTAAACGGTGCCAAGGTCATCGTCCTTCCTGAGCTTTGCACTACCGGCTTGAATATTCAAGATAGGGCCGCAGCTGAAACCCTGGCAGAGACCATTCCTGGCCCTGCAACCAATGCCTTCGCCGAACTCGCACAGCGTTACCAGGTTCATCTTGTCCTGGGCCTCGCTGAAGCTGATCCTGCCACCCATACCTTCTACAATTCACAGATCCTCCTCGGCCCCGACGGAATGCTCATCGGTAGCTACCGTAAGATGCATCTCTTTGGTCCGGATCTCAATTGGGCGGCAAGAGGAGACTCAGGGTACCGGTCTTTCGACACCGAATGGGGCAGAATCGGGATGGGGATTTGCTGCGATATTAACTATTGGGAACTGATAGATTTTCTTTCAGCAGTTCAGGTGGATATGTTTGCCTTTTCGACCAATTGGGTGGGGGATGAACTCCCCTTTGGCTATTGGTCAGAGATGATAGCCAGCGGCTGCTATTACCTTATCGCGGCAAATAACTGGGGGGATGAAGGGGATATTCACTTTTCCGGGGGAAGTACCATACTGTCTCCTGATTTGTCCATTTTGTCACAGTCTCATCTTTCCGCAGATAGTATCATCTATGCAGACATCAAACCGTCCTGCCTTTTTGCCGACCTCACGTCCCGCCAGCAATTACCTGATTAACTGCCGAATATCCGCAGCCGCTTCTTTAACCTGCCGCCCGCCACGACTGACGACCTGTACACTGTTGCTCATACCTTTTTTATACCTGTAATCATCCCTCCGCCTGATATCGATCCTCCCCTGTTAGACCTAGGATAATCTCAAGGAGGTTTTGTCTGATGAAATTATTCTACCCTAGTGCCGGAGGCAACGATATGGAGCAGGGAAAAATAGGTAACCCAGCGTTCTCGCTTCACGGGTGTTGGCATCTTTTTCGAGAGGCTTTATATGTGTCAGGTCAAAAGAACCCCATTTGTCGGGTTACTGCTTGCGCTGCTACTTCTTAGTCTGCTCTCTCCCCTGTCCGGGCACTGCGCCCCAGGTTGGGAATCCCCTGGAACAGACCATTTCGTCCCCGTTTTTGCGGAAGTCCAGGCGTTGGATCAGTCCGGGTTCAATTCAGCTACCGGCCCGGCAGCTGAGGAAACCATCGATCTTCTCTTGAAACGCGGCGTGGAACGCGATCTGGTCTCAGGTGGCGTTGTCCTCGTGGGGAACCGGAACGGCATACTTTCCATCACTGCGCGCGGTCGGCTCGATCGCGACCGGGGTGCGCCGCTACTTGATGAACGCACTATCTTTGACCTCGCCTCACTGACCAAGGTCGTGGCCACGGCCCCGGCCGTGATGAAGCTTTTGGACCAGGGCAAAATCAGACTGTCCGACCCCCTGGCTCGCTGGTTTCCGGAGTTCAGATATTCCGGGCACCGGAAGGTCACCGTCCTCGCGCTGCTGACCCACACCTCCGGTCTGGTCAACCCGCAGCAGAGCCCGAGTCCCTTTATCCGTACCCTGGTTCAGCGGGCTGCGGCCGAAAGAGTCGTGGCGGCCCCCGGCGGCCGCTTCAAGTATGCAGATATTAACTTCATATTGCTGGCAGAACTGGTCCGCCGGGTATCGGGGAAACCCCTGGACGTGTATTGCCGGGAGCAGATCTACCGCCCTCTCGGGATGCATGAGACGATGTTTACTCCCCCCAAGGGTCTTGCTGACCCGCTGGCCCCCACGGTCGGGCTCAATAAAGGCAAGGGATTTTATCAGGGGGTAGTACAGGATGCCAACGCCAGGAGGTTAGGGGGCGTTGCCGGACACGCAGGACTTTTCAGCTCGGCGCTTGATCTCTCCAGGTACGCGCGCCTCATGCTCGGGCGCGGCGCGCTCAACGGCAAGAGGATACTTTCGGTGCGCGTGGTAAACCAGATGACCGCAGCGCACCGATGCGGCCCCACCCGGGTCAAGCGCGGCCTTGGCTGGGATATGGACTCACCTTTTTCCGCGCCCAGGGGTACTCTTTTTTCCCAAAGGTCCTTCGGCCATACCGGTTATAGCGGTTCATCCATCTGGATAGATCCGCAAACGGACCTCTTTGTCATCCTGCTGACTAACCGGCGTAACTACCGCGATACTGCCTCGTTTAACAGGTTGCGCGGGGATGTTTCCATTGTTGCGGCAGCCCAGTTCGGCAGGCTTCCTGCCGGTTCCAGCGCCTCTGCGCGGGGGGCTTTGACCAGGATCACCACGAATCTCAGGCAAGGAGGCAGTCGAAAATCAACAATCGCCTCGCGCAGGATAAAACCTGCTCCGGGGCGTCAGGGCAGAAAGCACCTGCACAGGCATGGCAAGATTGTAGCGCGGCTTGCCAACCCGCCGTTGTTGCCCCGAAAGCCGGTGTTGAAAAATCCGACAGATGCTGGAAACGCGCAGGGTTAAAAGCGTCGGAAAATTTTACACGCCCTCCTTTTTTCTTTGTTCGATGTCTCATTAATAGCGCACTTTCCGCATGTTAACGACTTGGCGCGGGACTTGCTAATTGTGATGACATCTGGACTGACTAAGCGGGAGGCTATTATGAGAGTGAAAAAAATTATCAGCGGAATAGTTGGGGTATGTGCATTGATTTTGTCGGTTTAAAGCTCACAGGCAACCATAATTGACTGGGTTAGCTGGAATTCATATAACTCTACTACAGTTAACGGCACCCTGGCGGGCGGTACCAATGCTGTGACCTACAGCGGCGAACTTGGATTTGCCCAGATAAACGGAGTGGGAACCAACTGGTGGGGGAATTTCCCGACTGTGTACATCAACGCTACCGTGTCGAACTCTCCCTCTTCAAGCGACATGATTGCCATAACCGGTAACGGAACCACCAACACGGTGACGTTTGCTGCGCCGGTTACTAATCTGGTCATGGGGATCATCAGCTTAGGGCAGTCGAATCCCAATACTGAATACCACTTCGACACACCTTTTACCGTTCTCTCCGATGGTCCTGCTTATTGGGGTGGCCCCGGAACACTGAACGATGTCGGCGGGAACGTGCTGCAGGGTATCGAAGGGGACGGCATAATCCAGTTCAGCGGGACGATTAGCTCGCTTAGCTGGTCCACCAGCGACGGCGAATACTGGAACGGCTTTAGCTTTGGCGCCTCGGTTTCTGCTCCGGTTCCCGAGCCGGGCACCCTGCTGCTGCTTGGCGCAGGCCTTGCCGGCCTCGGCCTGGTGCGCAGGCGGGCGAAGCGCTAGCTGACTGCCAGGTCCGCTTTATCCGGGCGGGGTCCTTTGGGACCCCGCCTTTTTTTGTGCGCTGCACGGAGCTTTGCTGCAGGGAGTCGCGGCCTTTACTGCTGCTGCGGTGGGGGAGGGTTGGCGATGATAATGTCGACCTTCTTCTCCAAAAGTACGGCTAGCCAACCGGAAACATTTGCTGAGGCATCCTGGTCGACCAGCTGCCCCTCCCGCTCTGACGGGCGTCCGATACCCGCTCCAACCTGCGTCATTGACACGACCTCCCACCCCTCGCTGAAATAGTTCTCCAGGTGCAAGTCCGTTCCCCCATGATGGTCAATGCGTGACAGTCCTATGGTGACTAGTTTCTGCATACCTGGTTCCCTTCCTCTGTTCGGATATGCCTGGTTGTGATGCAAGGATCATTTGGTAAGAGCCGATGTTGCAAACATAACCAATTTCAATACGTCGGCAAAGATACCACCGTTTTCCGGTTTGACAACCGGACGCACCTGTTCATGAAGCCCGCGCCAGCGACCCACGTGTTAACCTGGAAGCGGATTCAAGGCAAGGGGGCGTTGTCTTATCTCCGTCCCGGTCAGGGCTTTTCTGTCATGTTTTTCAGCCACCCTGCCGCAACATACTCAGTAGCTTTATTGTCAATCAATCTGCTTGATATTTGTGTAAACCAATTTATACTTCCCAAGTTAATTGTTGTAGCTTTGACTGTTCAGGTCGCATGATTTCCATTTTTTTGAGGGAGGATTAAATGCAAAAGCTCATTCGCATCGAGCCGTCCAAGTGTGTCGGTTGCAAGTCCTGCGAGCTTTCCTGCTCGTTCAAGAACACAGGTGAGTTCGCTCCCAGCAGGTCCCGCATCATCAACGAGGTCTTTCTGGAGGAGGCCCAGTTCATTACGGTGACCTGCATGCAGTGTGACGAACCATGGTGTCTCAAGTCCTGTCCCAAGGGGGCCATCTCCAAGCATGCAGTCTCCGGGACCGTTTCGGTGGACGAGCTTAAGTGCGTCGGGTGCCGCACCTGTGTCAGTGCCTGTCCTTTCGGCATGATCAAGTACCTGGCGGAAAAGGGGAAGGCGGATAAATGCAACCTTTGTGGCGACGATTTCCCTGAGTGCGTCGCCTTTTGCCCCACCGGGTGCCTGAAGTACTCGGAGGAGGACGCGCCGCTGCGGGAGAAGGTGCTTAGATTTGTGCAGACCATGAAGGCCGGACAAGGGGAGGTGTGATATGGGAAACGGATGGAACGGAAAACTGTTGCGCGTGGACCTGAGCGCCCAGACCTGCGTCGTCGAGGATCTGAACCTGGCCTGGGCTGCAAGCTACATCGGCGGCCGGGGACTCGCGACCAAATATCTGAGCGAAGAAGTGGATCCGCAGGTTGACCCCCTGGGGGCGGACAACAAGCTGATCTTCGCCACCGGCCCTCTGACCGGGACCTACGGCGCCGCCAACGGGCGCTACATGGTGGTGACCAAGTCGCCCCTGACCGGTACGGTCGCGAGCTCCAATTCGGGTGGCTATTTCCCGGGCGAGCTGAAGTACGCCGGGTTCGACATGATCATAGTGGAGGGGAAGGCGGAAAGACCGCTCTACTTGAGGATTTTCAACCAGCGGGCCGAACTGGCGGGCGCCGCCCACCTTTGGGGGAAATCGACCAATGAGACCGACGACCTCATCAGGCAGGAGTTCCACGGCGACGCCAAGGTCGCCTGTATCGGCCCGGCCGGCGAGCAATTGGTCCAGTACGCCTGCATCGTGAACGACAAGCATCGCGCTGCCGGGCGGACCGGCGTCGGCATGGTCATGGGGAGCAAGAACCTGAAGGCGATCGCAGTGCGTGGCACTGGCGGGGTCGGGGTGGCTGATCCGGCGGCCTTTCGCGAGGCGTCGCGCGAATGCTACAAGATGCTGAAACTGCACCCGGTGACCGGCCAGGGGCTCCCGGCTCTCGGGACGCCGGTCCTGGTGAACGTCATCAACCAAAGTGGAGCAATGCCGACCCGCAACTCCCAAAGCTCCACCTTCGACAAGGCGGAGGAGATTTCCGGCGAGCGCCTGGCCCAGACCTTCCTGAAGCGCAACAAGAGCTGCCTTGGCTGCATCATCGGCTGCGGTCGAGTGACCCAGCTCTCCGACCCGAGATACTCGGGAAAAGGGGAGGGGCCGGAGTACGAATCCCTCTGGGCGCTGGGGGCAGCCTGCGGCATCGCGGACCTGGCAGCGATCACCAAGGCCAACTATCTGTGCAACGAGTACGGCATGGACACCATCACCGCCGGCTCGACGATCGCCTGCGCCATGGAGCTTTTCGAGCGCGGACTGATCAGCGAGGCGGAAGCAGGGATGCCGCTTAACTTCGGCAATGCCGACGCGATGGTCCGGCTGGTGGAGCTTACCGGTAAGGGTGAGGGTTTCGGCAGGAAGATCGGCCTCGGCTCCTACCGGCTGGCCCAGAGCTACGGCGCCCCCGAGCTTTCCATGAGCGTGAAGCAGCTGGAGTTTCCCGCCTACGACGCCCGCGCCATCCAGGGGATGGGGCTGGAATACGCCACCAGCAACCGGGGCGCCTGTCACGTGCGCGGCTATCTGGTGTCGCCGGAGATCCTTGGGGTTCCGGAAAAACTCGACCCCCAGGCCGTCGAGGGGAAGGCCGCCTGGGCCAAGGGGTTCCAGGATGTCACGGCGGTGGTAGATTCCGCCGGGGTCTGCCTTTTCACCACCTTTGGTATCGGCCTGCCCCAGGTCGCCAAGCTCTTCAACGCCGCGACCGGCCGGAGCCTGAGCGACGAGCAGGTGCTGGAGATCGGGGAGCGCATCTGGAACCTGGAGCGGGTCTTCAACCTGAAGGCCGGCATCGAACCGTCCCAGGACACCCTCCCCCCGAGGGTGCTGAACGAGCCGTTGCCGGACGGTCCGATGCAGGGGGCGGTGAGCCGCTTGCCGGAGATGCTGCCGGAGTACTACAGCCTGCGCGGCTGGGACGCGGCCGGGATCCCAACCAGGCAGAAGCTGCAAAGCCTGGGACTTGTTTACTGAGGGAGCACGCATGTCACAGCGCTTTGATATCGTCATCGTCGGCAACTCCGCGGCTGGCCTGCAGGCGATCCGCACGCTCCGGCGCCACTCCGGCCAGCTCTCCGTCGCGCTGGTCGACCGGGAGGACTGCCCGGCCTACTCCCGGGTGCTTACTCCCTACTTCGTCGGCGGGAAAACTGCCAGGAGCAATCTGTTCATCGTGGAGCGCGCTTTTTACGCCGAAATGGGCGTAACCACCCTGTTGGGCCAGGCTGCGGTCGGGATCGACCCGGAGCGCCACGAGCTCCGCCTGGCAGATGGCAGCGCGATCGGTTTCGGGAAGCTTCTGCTCGCCGCAGGGGGCGAGGCGCGCAGTTTCGCGGCAGCGACGCGCCGGGTCTGCACCCTGCGCCACCTGGCCGATGCGGAGAAACTCGCGACCCTGCTCGGGTCGGCGCGCAGCGTGACCGCCCTGGGCGCCGGTCTGGTGAGCGTCCCGGTGCTGTCCCATCTGCCGCCCGGGGTGGAAAAACACCTGGTGGTCGGAAGCGGCCGGGTCTTCAGCCGCCTGGTGGATGCCGAATCGGCCGCCCTTTTGGAAGAACATTTCGCTGAGGCTGGGGTCGTGCTGCACAAGCACGATGACATCACGGCAGTCAAGGAAGCAGAGCGCCTGGAGCTGACCCTGGCCTCGGGTGGGACCTTGACCAGCGATCTTTTGGTGGTGGGGAAAGGGGTCAGCGCCAACACGGCCCTGGCAAGCGCTGCGGGGCTCGCGGTGGGAGACGGCATCCTGATCGATGACTACTGCCGGACCACCCACCCGGATATCTATGCCGCCGGGGACGTGGCCGAAGGGAAGGACTTCGTTTCCGGGCAAAAGACCGTGCAGGGTAACTGGATGACCGCCGTGGAGCAGGGTGAAAATGCGGCGCTGAACCTGCTCGGCCTGACCTGCGTCTACGGGGGGAGCATGAAGAACAACATCACCGAGGTCTTCGGTCTGGACGTCGCGGTGATCGGCTACTGCCAGGACGACGCGCCGCGGACGCTTTGCGCCGGAAACCGGTTCACCAAGCGCTTCAGGAAGGTGTTCCTGGACGAGCAGGGGCGCCTGATCGGCGCCAGCCTGATCGGCGAGACCAACGACGCCGGCGTGTACTATCAGATGGTGCGGGGGAGGATGTCCTTTCCCGGCGCCCGGATGCTGCAAGGGGAGAACCGCCATGCCGGCATCGTGCAGCAGTTTGCCTAAGACACCGGCTGTCCGGGTGCAGATTTACGGGCTGCTGCGGCTCCTTTTGGAGGGGAGGGAGATGCTGGAGCTCCCCTGGCAGGAGGGCGACAACGTGGCGCGCGCTCTGGAGAAGTTCCAGGCGGCCCTCCCGGTTCCCGTCCGGGGGAGGTTGCTCGATGCCGCGGGAGCCCTGCACCAGGGAACCATCATCCTGGTAAACCGCAGGAACATCCTGCACCTGGAAGGGTTGGGAACCATCCTGCACGACGGCGACGTGCTGGCCCTGTTCCCGCCGGGGGCCGGAGGGTGAGCACCGTGCCAGATAACGCTGAGCGCTATTCACGGCAGCTGCTCTTCTGGGGGGAGCGCACCCAGCGCCTGATCGGGCAAGGCTCGCTCCTGATTGCCGGAGTCGGCGGGCTGGGCGCCACGGTCAGCCAGATCCTGGCCCGGGCCGGGGTCGGCCGGTTGCACCTGGTGGATGATGGCGTGGTGGCACTCCCCGATCTGCAGCGCCAAAGCCTCTACGGGGAGTGCGACCTGGGCCGGAAGAAGGTCCTGGTCGCCCGGGAGAGGCTGGAAAGCATCAACTCGGCCCTGGAGGTCATCGCGCACGATTACCGTATCGGCGACTGCGCTACGCTGCCGGAAGGGATCGACGGAGTGGCGGATTGTCTGGACAATTTCGCGAGCCGTTTCGCCCTGTACCGGGCGGTCCCCGAGGGACGTTTTTTTCTGCACGGCGGGGTGCAGGGGAACCAGGGGCAAGTGCTGACCCTCGTCAAAGGGGCGTCCCGGCCGCTTGAGGAAATTCTCGCCGGCAGCCGGCAGCCGGAGGGAGTCATCCCGGTGACTCCAGACAGCGTGTTCGTCATAGCCGGGCTGATGGCGAACGAGCTGTTAGGAACTCTGGCCGGCACCCCCAAACTGCGGGACCGTTTCTTGGTGGTGGACCTGGCAGGATTCACCTTTTCCTATCTTGAGGTGTGAAGCACGCCGTTGGTAAAAGGGGAGGAGCAAGGAAAGGAGCGTAGGGCTTGTGTCTTTTCCAGTAACAATCGTGCAGGATAAAAATAAAGTCACAAAAAAGGGGGGCACCTCAACGGCAAGCCGTTTACCGATCGTGTTGATTTTTGACAGCAGCCCCCAGGCGTCCGTTATGGCAAGCCTGGGGGCTTTTCTTTATACTAATCGCCCTCAAAGGTCAGTATCTCTGTGAGTCTGACCTTTCCCTTTGCTAGCCCTAAGCGCATAGCAGGCGTCTTCTTGTCATCCCCAACCTCCAGATAGTTGTAGTGTATGCGGTAAATATCAAGGAGCATCGCCGCCACCTCCGGATCATAGGCGTTGCGCTGGTACCACACCCGGCCGGCATTACTAGCCGAACTTGGCGCCCTCGCCAGCAGGGATAGGCTATTACGTACTTGGGAGAAGAACCGGTCGATCCCGTGCAGACTGGCCTTGTCCATCAGGGCAGCGAGATGGTTCTCGTCGTAGTCGTTGAAATCGGTGAGGTGGCAGACCTTCTTCTCCGGTTCGTTTTTGTTACGGGTCAGGACATTAACCCACATATCTCGCCACGGCCCCATAGGGGTTCGCTCACGAATGGCTCGGGCGATGTGCATAAGCCGAAGCGATTTGGCTGAGAGGTCGTACGGATACTCCTCGGCGAGTTTGCGAATTTCGCGGTCGACGTCGCGCATCGCCCGCTCCTTCTCGTCATTGGTCATGGTCTTGTTGATGCTGACGTAGAACGCGTCGCACTCTCTATCGAGGATGCGGTCGTGGAAGGCGGCCAGGCAGGCGGCGCGGATGCCGGACTCCTGATCGAGAAAGAACCTCAGCTTGCTGGTATGCCGCAGCAGGTCCCGGAGGAAATAGAAATGGCCGTAGAGTGTGTATTCAGCATGCACCTGCATTCCCTTGACGGGAAATCGGGTGTATTCGGCCGGAAGATCACAGGCCTCGACATCCGTCCGGGTGACCGCCTCCCGGTAGATCTGGGTGATCGACTGCTGAAGGCTCTGAGTGCCTCCATCCTGCCGGATGCCCGCAGTGCGGAGCTTCTCGACCACGGCCGGCGCATACTCGCCAAGGAGCCACAACCGAGCGTGCCGTCGAAAGGGTGCCTTCAAGTCGTAATCGCCGTCCCTACAGCCTCCATTTCGACCACCTCAGGCTTGAGAGGGGGATCGTAGTTTAGGTGGATGGCGAAGACATAACTGGTGTCGTTGTCAGCGGTCCCCAGAGCCTGGAACTGCGTCTGCCGCTTGTCTTTGCGGTTGGTCCAGTTAATCAGGTGATCCTGCCGGTCACGGACAGATACAGCTTCTCCAACCGTACCTCGCCCATCAATAGTCGCCGTTCGCGTCGGGCCACGAACGCCATCGCCTGGCTGTGAATGAAGCGAACCTTGTCATAGAGTGTTTTCTGACTAATCCCCGCGATTTTGCAGATCCGCCGCATCGGCACCGAATTGACCAGCATACTGTAGACTTCTGAGTTCTTGTGCGGTAATTGGTGGTTTTTGGCAGGCTTGCTGACGTTGANTGAGAAGGTTTTTCTGCAGAGAAGGCAGCGAAAACGGGGCGAGCCAGCGGCCGTGGCGCCGAATGACTGGTAGCTCCCCTTTTTGTGGCTAACCCCCACGCCCCGGTTCGGGCAGGATTCACCGGGACAGGACGGCTCCTGGACGGCAAGATAGGCCGCCATGCGCTCACGCTCCTCGTTCACCCCTCGATTGCTCTTGAGAGGCGGGGCCTCATTGCACCGCAGGCAGGTAATGGCAGGAATCGANATGGGGCCACCGTGAGTGCTCCCACAGATCCTGTAGTTGTCACGGCCTCGTTCNCCAGCANCTGGGCCTCTAGGTTGCTTCTCTGAGCTGGCGGGGATACCGAAGTTCAAGCAGTTCGGGTTCTTACAGAAGTTGACTTGGATGCCAGCGGCTTCCAAGGGGATACGCGGTGCCCCNTCTCCGTNTCTAGAAACAGACATAACAAAAACCCCCTAGCCGCTAAGACTAGGGGGTTACGGGTAATTGTCAAGATTTTTCAACACGATCGGTAAACGGCTTGCC
>JGI24143J45723_1001284_pt1 | contig 12108 bp, 9 predicted proteins | sample BarGraIncu00432A_FD_45723 | JGI IMG/M metagenome (IMG submission 45723)
TGGTTATCCGCGGTATAGGTGATGGTAACAGCAGTATCGCTGATGGAAAGTCCGGTACCATTCGTTGGCGTCGTAGTAATGCCTTTGGTAGCAAAATCAGCACCGGCCACGTCCTCCATTGTGCTGTCACTCCTATTCAGGGTTGCCACCAGACCGCTAAGATCAAGGAGATCGCCGGCCGTGTAAGTGGTCTTGGTCGGTGCGGTCTTCACCATAACCGAGGTCACCGTCACAGGGGTTACATTCACCTTTACCTCAGCAATCGAACTTTCGATCATCGCCGTCTTGACTCCGGTCACAGCGTTGTTCGTGTTTGTCACCACGCAGTAGTAATAGGTTGTTCCCGCGAATGACACATCCGGAGAGTAGGTGCCCGTTGTCACTCCCAGCGCTGTTGCGCCTGTGGTCGACCTGGTCGTGTTTTTGTACCACACATAGGTTATCGTGCCTCCGCCGCCCACCGTCGACGCGGCATCCAGTGTAACCGCCGTTCCTAGGGTTGTGGTCTTGTCACTGAGATTCACTGTAATCACAGGCGTTTCAGCATTCACCAAAGCGTTCACATTGAAGGACAATCCGGCCGTCATTAAAAGTCCGTTATCTCCCGTTATTTTAAGGGTATCTGTGTAAGTTCCGGCGGAAAGTCCGGTCTTGGGCCGCACCTTTACTGCGGCTGTTCCGCCCATAAGAATGGTTTCGCTGGTCAATGAACCGCTGATTTCAAACTTGGTTCCATCCGTCAGCGATGCTTCAAGGCCAGTAATCTTACCTGTGCCAGTACTCAAAATGATGAAGTTTTTCGCCTCCTGCTCACCGTATCCTTCTGTCACCGTATTAAAGGTGTTGCTGTTCGGGGTAATTTCTGCCGTATAGGTTGGTTTCACCGTCAACGTGAAATTCAGAGATGCATTCGACAGAGTACTGTTTTGGGCTGTCAGAACAACCGGATAACTGCCCGCCGTAAGACCTGCCGCAATATCCAGCTTCTTGTTTGTATCATCCCATATAATCTTGTCATCACCGGAAGTTTTGCTCACTGTTACCGGAGCCGTACCCGTTATGGTGTACCCACCTGTAGCGGTGGCACTGTATCCCTCCGTCAGGCTCATCTCAGTTGGGCCGGTGATGGTCGGGGCGGTACCAGATACACCGAAGCTCATATTGACCGATGCGGAAATCCCGTTATCACCCGTGATGTTAAGGGGGGTTTCGTAGAACTGGATGGAGAGGCCAGGCCCTTTCAAAAGTCCTGTCTTAGGCCGTGCCTTCACTGTGGCTGTGTCGCCCGGACCAATGGTTTCGCTTGTCAGCGGCTCGCTGATTTCATACGCGCTCCCCTCCGGCACTGATGCTTTCAGACCGGTAATGGTGCCGGATCCGGTATTGCGAATGATGAAGTTCTGCGCCGGCAGTTCACCGTAACCTTCTTTCGCTGTATTGAAATACTTAAAGTTCGGGTCAACTTCTACCTTATAGGTTAATACCACCTTCAGTGTGAAATTCAGCGTCGTGTCCGGCGAAATACCGTTGCTGGCTGTCAACGTAACCGGATAGCTGCCTACCTCAAGCCCGGCGGCAATGTCCAGCTTCTTTGTACTACTATTCCAAGTAATCCTGGCATCACCTGCAGTTTTGCTCACTGTTACCGAATCCGTACCCGTTATGGTGTACCCACCTGTAGAGGTAGCGCTGTATCCCTTACTCAGGCTCATCTCAGTTGGGCCGGTGACGGACGGAGCAATGCTGTATCCCGGTGTCAAGACCGTACCCATAGCGAGGGTGAGTGTTGTTCCTGGTTTGTAAAATAGGCTTCCGTCGTACCAACCGAGTGTACCTGTACCAGAAGGCCCCGAATAGTTAAACCCATTCGCTTCGGTAATTGCCGGTATGGTCAGGCTGTCACGATATACCACTTTAGCTGAGGTCAGCGTTTTCTCGTCACCTATCGTGCCCTGGCTGCCCATATTAAAGGTGATAGTTTTCAGTCCGTCCACACTCCGCGAGGCGGGCTTTGGTACCCACGGAGGTACCGTTTCCCCCCTTCACTAAGATTCGTATCCTGCCCCCAGGAATACATTTCGGAGGTGTTCTTTATATAGTCTATATCCTTATTTAGTATTTGATCCCATTCATTGGTAAGTGGAAGCCCCCGCAGGCTTTCTCCGGTTCCCGTGATGTTGCTTCCAGCGGACAGGGAACGGAGGAGGTAATTAGCGCCGTCTTTGCTGAAGGCTTTGCCGAAGATGAGATCGGCGTTGTTGAGCTCGTCCCAGGAAACCGCTTTTGTAACGTTGTAATCCGCCACAAACAGGCTGCGCTTATTGACAGCTACCGTTTGATCCGTGCTGGCGCCCGCCGATGTACGGGAATAGGCATTCACCGTTCCGGCATAGGTGAAGGGTACCCATTTCAGGCTGGAATCGGGCTGGGCGGTGTTCTTTGTACCGGGAATGTTCTGGGTCGACAAATCGAAATAATACGTGCCTATCGGAAGATTTAATTGCTCGCTGTCGACTTTACATCCTGCCTTTAATACCGCACCGGAGGGAAGGTCGACTTCTGTTCCTGGTTCATAAAATGTATCCTCGTAATACCAGCCTGGCTTGCCTGCTCCTGTATAATTAAAACCGTTGGCTTCGGTAATTGCCGGTAGGGGCGGCATGCTGTTGTAACGTCCGTCAACGATCACGGTGGCAGAGGTAAGGGATTTGTTGCCCAGCGTGCCGTTGCCATTCATATCGTAAGTGATGGTTTTAAGATATGTAGGGCCGTAATTTTTTGTAATCTCAAGAGCGGGGCGCAAGCCGTTTATATTATCACAACCGAGATTAAAGCTAGAACTATAAGAACGGGCCGAGCCCTTCCCCCGCTTAGAACGATAGTCTATTCTGGATGTTGAGGTATCCTGACCCCATGAAAATATTCCTAAATGTTTAATATAGCCCATATCCTTATTCAGTATTTGATCCCACTCATTGGTTGCCGGTGATCCTTGACCATCAATGGAGCTGTTGCCGGTGCTGAGGGAGCGAAGGTTGTAGGGGATGCCACCACTTTGGTAATTTTTACCATATATTAAGCCTGCCTGGGCATACTCATGCCAGGCACCAAATGTCGACGCATTGTAATCAGCTACAAACATGCTTTTTCGATAAACTGGGGCAGTGGAAGAAGCTCCTGCATCGCCGGAGGAAGTTCCATTCAGGGAATAGGCATTCACTGTACCAACATAGGTAAAAGGTACCCATTTCAGGCTGGTATCTGGCAGCTCAGGGTTTATATTCCCCGGAATACCCTGCGCCGACAGGTCAAAATAATAGGTGCCTCCCGACTCAAGATTGAATTGCTCATCTATACTTGGATCATCGGCAAAAGCAACCGGCATCGGTATCAGTATTAGTATCAGTGTCAGCATCATGGCTGCAGTAATGAATATTGCACGGATCTTTTTTGTAATCGTCATCTGAATTTTCTCCTATTCGTCTATTGGAGCCTTTCATAAAGCTCCTTTTTCACAAAGCTCTACCGCAACGCAAATAAAATGTTGTCCACGGTCATCCGCAGCGGCATAACTTCCGGCTTTCCATCCGGAGCGTCCCAGCAAACCGCTTTGTCCTCAAATTTGACATCTTTGAATACTTCCAGATCCCTCAGCCGTAAAAAAGGGATGGTTTCAACCATTCGTTGCATATTAAAGCGGACCTGATTGCCTTCTTCAAAGTCGATCAAAAGCTTATAATCATCCGTCGCATGGACGTTAGTTATTTTCATTTTTCATCTGCCTTTCTTTAGATAAACATAATAAAAACTGTGTCATATTATATTTTAAAGTGGATTTCAAAATAAAAACATCTCCCAAAAGGGGTATTTTTTCCTGCAAGTTGTGTGATTTTTTGAGATGTCATACCCACCACATATCTTCCCGGCTAAAGGGATGGTTTATAAAACTAATCCTTGCATATTTAGTGTCACATATTTCGACTCGGAACTGGATTTATGACGTATTATGTGCTAAAATATTACGATATTTATAAAAATATAAAACGATTAGCAACCCGGACAGTACCAAGCGCCTATATCTTCAAATCTGCGATAATAAACGGCAAGACGGCTAGGTTCGTCAAAAAGTCCTGTGTAGTAGACCCTAAATGAAAAAAAAGAAGAAACCAGCCTGCCAGAACAAAATCTGGCTTGTAGCATCGCACCGGATTTCAACAATTCACGTTCTGAGATATAATAATTTCGTAATGGGGTAAGAGATTGAAAAATAAAAAGATTTTAAACAGAGATCGGATTAACACTATGCTGTCCGCTGTTAATGACTATCCGCTCACCATTCTGGAAGCCCCCATGGGATACGGAAAGACGACAGCGGTAAAAAAATTTATTGATAAGAAAGGCCTTCACACATTCTGGTTTACCTTTTCTGATTTCAGGAATTCAGAGACAGCCTTTTGGGATAGCTTTACCAACGATATCATAAAAATAGACGTACAAGCGGGAACCATCCTGAAATCAATGGGACTCCCTACGGACGCCCCGCAGATGGGTAAGGTTTTGCAGACACTCGATGCGGTGGAATTCGATGTAACCTTTTTAATGGTTCTAGATGATTACCATCTGGCGAAAGATATACGACTGAACAGACTGTTTTTGCGGCTTGCCCAAGAGGAGCTGGACGGATTTTCTATCTTGTTGGTCACCAGAGATACTACCGGACTCGACTTCATAGAACTTCTTTCAAAGGGGCAATGCTGCCTTCTGCCAAAGCAACTGCTGCAATTTACACAAGGCGAGCTTCAGGACTATTGCCGGATGATGTTAGAAGATATCACAGATACGGATCAACAGCTGATCTGGCAGTACACTGACGGATGGATTTCCTTTGCCTATATCATCCTTTTAGGGCTTGACAGCGGTATCCCCATTGGAATGAGCAGCAACCTGGAGAATATGATCGAGCGAGCTCTGTTTGCCCGCTATGACGAAAAGACGCAAGGTTTTCTGCTGCAGCTTTCGGTCATGGAAGACTTCACGGCAGAACAGGCCGCGTTTGTGACGCAACAGGAAGACTCCCCGCAGCTTTTAAAGCGGCTGGACATGGAGAACGCCTTTATCTATTACGAGGAAAAGACGGGAATCTATAAAATACATACGGTGCTGCAAAACTTCTTGCGGATAAAGCGGCATCTCTCCGAAGATGAGCTGCGGAATTTGTATGGGAGGCTGGGAGACTGGTTGATGAACCAGCAGGATCTTCTTACCGCCTACAGCTATCTGAACCGGGCAGGACGGTCAGAGGATATCCTTGCCCATTTGAACAATCCTAAAAACATCCGCAACGACTGGCTTGATTTTGAAGGCGCAGATGAAATGTTTAACAGTTTGCCGCGTGAATTGTTGTTCCGGTATCCTTTCGCCTACCTGTTGAATATGTTCTATTCGATCCTGCTTGGAAAGGAAAATGAAATCCTCGGGTGGGACGAAAGACTTAATGAGCTGGAGCAATATTACAAAAACATGGAGGGTCTGGAGGAAACCTACCGGAACCGGATTCTTGGAGAAATCTTAATCGTGCGTAAGTTTACACGATTTAATGATGTCGCTACCATGTGCGCTTCTGATGCGGAAATCATCAGGCTGCTGAATGGCCAGAATTCCTACATTACCTTACAAGGAAATGAATTTACTTTTGCCTCTCCCCACTATATGTATCTTTATTACAGGGACAAGGGCAGCTTTCGTAAATTGGCAGATCTACTTTCAGAGGATGTGGGCTACGCCAAATTTTCCGGTGGCTGCGGGACGGGAAGCGACGCACTTGCTTTAGCAGAATACGCACTTGAGACAGGGGATTTGAAAAATGTCGCATCACAATGCCGCAAAGCGATTGCAAAAGCAGAAGTAATGTCACAAACCGGCGTTGTCATTTGCGCTAAGTTCACTTTGATTCGCCTGCGCCTGGTGGAAGGTAAAGTTTCCGAGGTACTTCATCTCCTGACCGAGTTGGAGCATCATGTGGAAAAGATGAACAACTCCATCTACAACACGACCATTGATCTGTGCAAGGGATATGTGTTCGCCTGCCTCGGTCAGCCGGAACAGATTCCCGCATGGCTGCAGATTGGGGAAATTAAGGCGGCCGACTTCTACAATCAGGGCATCGCTTTTAATTATATCGTATATGGGAAAACCCTCCTTGCTTTGGGAAAATACGACGAGCTTGAGACCCGCATCGAACAGTTTGATGAGTATTTCTCCGTATTTTGCAACCGTTTGGGACTGATCCACAACCGGATCTTTGAAGCGGTGGCTCGCTGCCGTTTGTACGGACTGGAGGACGGCGCATCCGTTCTTGAGGCTGCGCTCGACGAAGCACAGGCCGACAGTCTGGTGCTACCCTTTGCGGAAAACACACTCCACATTATGGGAATGCTCAAAATAATTGTTCAGGGAAATCCCGGCAATGCGTTTTTTAATCACATCCTGATGCTTTGCCGCAGATATGAAAGCGCAGTAATGGGTCTTTCCCATCCTGTGGCGACTCTCTCCCGGCGCGAAATCAATATTCTATCCCTCGCAGCCATAGGTCTGAGCAGAAAAGAAATAGCAGCTCGATTGTACATCGCCGAGGGAACGGTAAAAACTCATTTCAAAAATATCTACCAGAAGCTTGGTGTTAATAGCAAGATGGCAGCCATCAAGATAGCACGGAACCGAGGTTATCTGAGCATGACTGAAAGTTAAGCGATTCTTTGTTTCCATATTGACGAACTGAAAGAAGGGGGACGGTGCTAAATCATGCACCATCCCCCTTCTTTGTAGTTGTTTTCGTGTTCCTCACCCCGGTTTCGTCCGCCTCCCAGCTATCAGCTTGATTTGCACAATCAAGAAATCGTTGTCTGCAGATTGTGGCCAACACAAAGATGTGTAACTTGTATATGACACACTGGCTTCTGTAAAAACTAACCTGAATAATTTCAATATTTTTTATAAATCGATGCTACATAAGTCAAATCTTCCACAGCCGAACTACGTATGGTAATCTCTTCTTTCTTTTTTGAAGTAGTCTTCCTCTATTTCCGATACTGACAGGCTTATGCTACTGGTATGACACAAATTGATGGCCATGACAAACGAAACATCTCTGCGTCATACCTGTGTCATATTCCATAATACCGGGCGGTTTCACTCCTACCCAGCCCGTTAAGCTGGGGAAAAACATACCACATCCAATGGCTGCGCTTGCTACCACTTTTAATTTCCGTTAGTGCTTGCCCATAGCTTTCTTCCTGAGCTACGACAAAACGCTCAATTGTGTCCATCCGCTGTTCCTCTCCTTTGTTTTAATTAGGCGACTTTTCAATCTTGATCTGGTGAATTTGATGCATTAACTGTCTTAAAATGATTATAATTTATCTTTGTTTGCATTTCAACATCTCAAATGAAAATATCTTTTTTTAGTATTCACTTTATCATGATTTGCTTGGCAAGATCCTTCTTTTTGAACTATCCGGAATTTCCAGATAGTTGTTTCCCCAAGTATTATAACGGTGGAGATACTTTGGAAACAGTGGAAAAAGTCTTTTTTTTTGCTAATTTTATAAAATTCGAGTGAATTATTTTAAGAAAAAAATAATGATTTTTTTAATTGTCATCAAAAGCGGTTCAGAACTGACTGCTAATTTGTTAGGCGCTCTTCCTTATAAGCTTGTTTCCTTTTTTAATCTGTATAATGCCCATGAAAAACTGATAAAGCACATAACCACCAATAAAAGAAAGACAAGGGTAACGTCATGGGCAGCAATATTTCCCTGTAGAATCAAAGCTCGTAAGGCGTTAATTACATGAGTAAACGGGTTTAGATTAACTGCAATTGCCAATCCCCCAGATAATCTGTCCGCCGGAAATAATGCCGTACTGAGAAAGAAGATTGGCAGGACAATTGCGTTCATCACGGTTTCGTAAATGACTTCATTGGGAAGGCAAAGGCTAATCGCATAAGTAAGTCCTGCCATAAAGAACGCTGTCATAAATACCAGCAAAACAATTATGAGCAATCCTGTAAACCCGGAAGCAATTTTTACAGAAAAGAATAGACTGACAATGCACATAATAGCAACTTCAATAAAAGTGCATAATACTGCTTCTAATACTTGGCCGAGTACAATCGAACTTCTTTGAACCGGAGCAATCAATACCCGGTAAAAACTACCGTCCGTTTTCATTAGGTAATTCATAATGCCGCTGCTACTGCAAGCGCCAAAGCTTACCAGTACAATAAGTCCGGGGAGAATAAAGGCAGTATAGTTCTTAATTCCAATACCCTGCATGGACTGCCCGGCAACGGCGCTATATAAAACAAGCCAAAGTATAGGCTGTAAAATTGTCATTATAATGGTGAAAACATTGTGGAAACGCCACTTTACATTGCGCTGGAATAGAGTAAAAACTCCCATCAACTGACCTCCTTTCCATCTTCGCCAGTTAGCTCGATAAAAACATCTTCCAAGGTAGGCTGCATAATTTCTATGCCCAAGAAAGAAATATCATGCTCCAACAGCCAATGGTTAGCTCTTGCTAAATCGCTATGCCCGTTTTTTAAACTGGTGATAATTTTATCATGGCGTAAATCCGATTCTTTCAGAGCAACAATGCTTTTTAACGGTTCAAAACAGTTTTTGGCTTCTTCTTTTGATACAAAGCTAATTTTCAGCATATCCTGTCTCAAGTATTCTCGGAGAGCATGAGGCGTACCTTGAAGTATCTCTTTCCCATTTTTCATAATGCAAATGGTATCGCTTAACTGGTCGGCCTCTTCTAAATAGTGGGTTGTCAAGAAAATCGTGGTTCCAAAATCGTTTCTGATCTTTTTCATCATATTCCACATCGCCATGCGGGATTGAACGTCCATCCCAACGGTCGGCTCGTCCAAAAATAGCACTTTGGGATTTGACATCATATTGAGTGCAATATCAAGCCGTCTTTTTACCCCACCGGAGTAGGACGAAACAGGGTACTTCAAATATCGTTCTAACCCAAAGCAGGAAATTAATGTTTCCATACGTTTTTGTGCTTCCGGTTTTGGCACCTTATAAAGCTTACTTTGAAACATCATGTTTTCCGTGAGAGATAGGTGTGTATCAATCGATGTTCGCTGTGCGACACAGGAAATTTTGGTTCTAATAGCAGCCGCTTCACGGTAAACATCTTTTCCAAACATGATTACGCTACCGGATGTCGGGCGCAGATATGTGGTCAGCACATTGATAAGAGTTGATTTTCCCGCACCGTTTTGCCCTAAGAGAGAAAAAATTTCTCCCTCATTTACAGTCAAAGTAAGCCCATCTAATGCCTGCACCCCGTTCCGATACTTTTTAACTAAATCTTTAACGCATATGGCGGTCATATTATTCCTCCTTGATTGGGAACAAAATTTCTGTAATATATTTATCCGGGTTCCCCTTCAAAAGCATCCCAGGCCCTTTGATGTAGACCTCCCGAAACGGCGGTTGCAATTGCAGTTTATGTTCCGCAGCGTATTGGTCGATTGCTCCATAGGCTTGATACAATGTTTCATAAGAGCCAGTATGTGTAGCGCAAACGGCCTTGACATGAGGCATTTCCTTTACTTCAATTCCATTCCCGACAGGAGTTTCCTCAGTCGGTACGCATAAATCCATTTCGCCCATTTTCGTTTCCGGGTTCATCACATAATAACAGAAAAACGGTGCACCGTTTGTTTTCCCCTGAATAGACTTAAAAACATTTGGGAAAAACTTATTTGCTTCGTTTGCAATCCCCTTGTACCGTAGGAAAGCAACGCGAATCGGTTCAATATCTCTAACTTCAATTTGATATTCCATCACTTCAATTCTCCTTTTCTTTTTTTATCGCAATCCACACTTCGGAGTGTCCCTCCTGCGGTCTTGCTTTGCTGATCGGATAGACTTCAATATCTGGCAACTCTGCATAAGTATACCCCGAGAATGGAAGCCACTCTGTGAGGAAGCGTCTGAAAATACTTTGAATTGATTCTTTGAAACGCCCATCACTCTCAAAAATCACCCATGTTGCTGCCGGAATTTCATATTCAAACATCTCTTCTGGGGTAGGTATATCGGTTGCCGCCGCAATGTAATAATAAATTACGCCAGAGCTTTGACATGCGGTAACTCCTAACACACCCTTCGGTGACTGGTTTGACAGTTTACAGATTTCCGGGAATTGCCTGTTTTTTAATGCCTCGCTCCAGAAAGGCGGGACAAGTTTTTTATTTTTTTCCATATCCAACGTTAATGGAATACGAATACCCACAATTCGTATCACTTCTTTTTCTTCGATCCGATAGGACATAACATTACCTCCTGTAACTTTTACTGAAAACTTAATCGGAGGATACGCCTTAAGTACGCTCCCCTGAGCTTTTGCGGAAATCGGAGAGATTCCATGTACACTCTGAAATGCCCGATTAAAGGATGTGGGGGAAGCATAGCCATATTTCAATGCAACATCCAAAACTTTCATAGCTGTCGTCTGTAGATCAAATGCTGCCTGCGTCATCCTCCGATGTCGGATATATTCAGATAACGAAATACCAGCTACATAAGTAAACATCCGTTGAAAATAATAGGTGGAACAACACGCAATTTTAGCGGCCTCTTCATAGAAAATCTCACCGGCTAAGTTGTTTTCAATATAATCGATGGCATTGCTCAAATTCTTTAGCCACTCCATTTCTTCACCTCCTTGTGTAAATCATACTATGGCAAGTAAATTTAATCCTCGCTTTTGATGTCCTCTTTTGTAAACTTTACCTCAATAAAATTTTTATATCAATGATATTTACATTCAATTTTATTCCGCTTTTCGATTTTTTGTACAAAAAAAGGAGCTAGTGCTATAAACTAACTCCTTGGGGCCCTATGTATATTAAATTCTATCTAAGTTGCCTATTTCATTTAGAGCAAACAATTTTTTTATCATCATATCCAGTTCATTATATGTCTCATTTTACTTTGACCACATCAAAGCTTGCTTGTAATATTGATACTAAACATAATTGGAAGACCACATGACGAAGGCGATATTTTGTTCATCATACCCTTTGTTTTAAATAGCGCTTTATTTGAAAATCACGTCCCACAATAGGTCTTGTAGAGGCTATTCGATGGTTCCGATGGGGTCATTCCTGCTTAAGAGCATTATTAGTTGTATGGTGATTGAAGAACTTCTAACAACCGCAAAAAAACTCACGGTATAATAGATTGGCTGTTAATAAAAAATTCTTCCTGACTTGGCAGGTATTTTTTTCCCAGGCTTTCCAAACCCTCGTCAAAGCGTTCTGCTTCTTGTTCATCTATCTCAAATACTGGACTTTGATAGTAAACCCATTTTCTTCCGTCCAAGACATCTGGTTTGAGTGCTTTTACCATCATTGCTGCCGGATAGGTACCATTTTCAAGACAGATATTATACTTTTTGCAACTCTTAAAACCGCGACTTACATAATTATTCGGATTTCCAAATATTACAATCACATCATAATCAAGTGCGACAGCCTGTTCAAAGGAATACTCCATTAGTTTTTTTCCATACCCCTTTCTCTGATATTCCGGTAAAATGCAAACTGGACCGAAAGTAAGGATGTCTTTTTCTTCCCCAGATTCATCAATTAGTTTTGTTTTCGTATACATGATATTTCCAATGATCTGATTATCAGCTTCAATCACCAGATCCACCTCCGGCAAAAAGTCTTTGTGGGATCGCATAATATGAACTAAATAATGTTCAATGCACCCCGGAATATATAAATTCCAAAAAGATTTCCTTGTGATTTCTTCTACTCTCTCATAATCTGTTTCTTCTTCATTCCTAATCTTAATCATTTTGTTCATTTATATAACCATTCCTTTCTTTTCACTCCGGGCACAAAACGTCCTGAATGACGAGGAAACGTTTCATGACCATCTTTTCAATGCGGTTCCACTATCACAGTTTGCCCAATTGGGGGTGCGGATGTTTTCTTGGACTTCTCTTATGCAGCCAATCCTAAACTGCGACGATAAAGGATTGGACTCAAACCGCCAAGTGACATCTTAATTCTTG
>JGI24143J45723_1001287_pt1 | contig 12102 bp, 11 predicted proteins | sample BarGraIncu00432A_FD_45723 | JGI IMG/M metagenome (IMG submission 45723)
CTAATTGAGTGTCAATACAACAAAAGTGGTAAACTAATTGAGTATCATTGGTGGTAAACTAATTCAGTATCAAGTGGTAAACTTTTTCATTGACATTCACAGCTATAATACCCTCTTCAATTTGATTCAGTTCACTTGAATTATCTGAATTTTTTTTGATTATATCGCACACTTCAACATAAATTGTTTCCGTATCGGTGCTGCTTGCATGAATGTCCTGCTCAACCAAGAGTAGGTGATAAGCCCGATCCCCATCGGGCTTTCATGGTTCTGATCTGAATTTTCGGCATTTCAATATCGTATTTTTTTCTTTTAATATACCAAGGTTCACACAGATTCGATCATTTTTTTGTTCCATTTCAAGTCCAAATGAATGCTATAATTATAGCATTCATTTGGACTTACTTCACGTATATCGAGAAATTTGAAGCCGCCTATAAAGACCCGAAAGGAGCTACACGATTTGAATTCTACCGCCATTGTTTTGTCCATTATTTCAGTTATCCTGGGGTTTGATTATGGAAAGAAATTTTTCAAGCGCTACAATCGTGACTTCTATCTCTTTGATTTCAATCCCCTGAAGGCTGCGTGATTTGTTGCTTAACCCGAAATTGGAACTCATGACCTATGAAATCACAGCCATTCTCCGAAAAACAAAAACCTTCACAGAAATTGTTAAAGAAGTGACGCCGTATCTCATTGAAACCGTCCTGTCAAAAAATGATTACTGTCTGGAAAAGTGTTTCATGGGTTTACGACGTTTCGATTGCTTTGCAAAATGGTATGATACTGTCTCTCTGAATGAATCGTTCATGTTCGGGCCAATCGTATTTGACAAAAAAGATAAGTATTTGATCGCAATGGGAAAAAAACGACCCAGTATGGATGAAATTTCTGAATTTTTTAATTACGCTCACTACTATAGCGCACCAATACGCAAAAAAAAGCCTGCTACTTTCAAGTCTGTAACGTTTAGTTAAAAAAATTTGTCCCGCTACAAAGCAACTTAATTCTGTCGTATTCGATTTGTATTCCGCAACGATGAATGATAAAATTGTAGTATCAACCTCTTCATTCAAGTATTCAAAAATTTTCAATGCTCTTGGCACGGTCTTTCAAAGCTTTGGAAACTAACGTTAAAGGAGATAAACTATGGAACCTGAATTTATCGTTGAAATTGATTGTACAAAAGAAGAATTGCATAAAACCTGCTATGAATACGCTAATGAAATAAAGGCTTATAAATATTCAAAATTAATTGTCGTTTTTCTTTACGTTTTTGTTATGATAACTTTTATTTTTTTTCTGCACCATGTTAATATTTTTCTGCGCATTGGCATTGCGCTATTCTATTTGGCTTTGATTCTTTATTTTTTTTACATGCCACTTTTTTTACAATACTTTATCATTATAAATCAAAATAACGTTAGTCTCAAAAAACTATCTTTAATGAAAAAAAGAAGAACTATTGAAGATTTGGAACAGATCAAAATTCTAAAAAAAGGACATATTACCGGTATTTTGATTTTTTATCAGGATCACTTTGAATACGCTGATATTATAAACCAAACCTATCCACATATTGAGTACTTCTATGAAAAAGATGATCACTTCGTTCTTGTCTCTCATTCTAGAAAAATGGTTTTTCTTATTAGAAAAACTCAATTCCTCCAAGGTAATTCAAAAATGTTTGGGCAATTCATAACTAAGAAACGTAATCATTTATGATTGAATTAGTTAAACTAGCAAAAGGAACTATTGTGTATTCAACAATAGTTCCTTTTCTTCTTTTCTAAATACTTCTATTTTTTTAAATTGCCGTTCCTAAGCTGCTGTTAAACCTAATAACACCAATAATCCAGCAATAACCCCCACACTACTAGACGCAATTACCACAAACAGAATCAACATTAAAACAACAATATCTAATGCCTCCAGTAATTCTGTAAAACTTGCTTCAATTTGATTCAGTTCATTCGAATTGTCAGAATTCTTCTTGATTGTATAACACACTTCAACATAAATTGTTTCAGTATCAGTGCTGCTTTCATGAATATCCTGCTCAACCTGAAGGTCAACTTGCAGATTTCCGGTGTCATCGATTTTAAAAGCAACAGTCATCGAACCATGTTCAACCGTATTGGCAATCGAAACCACTGGTTGCAAGGTTCCGGAATCTCCAAAAATCACTTTATTGCCTGCATCCATGCTATTAAAAATCGATTGTGCACTGGAAAACTCAACCTCATCAAATTGACCATTATTAATTGAAAGTGTGGTTTTATTGTTGGACGGCACACTCTCTTTATCAATAATGGGTGTAAACTCTCCACTGATACCCATTTTATATTGTATATCAGCGATAGGAGTCGTGAAGCTATAGGTTACATCATTTGCCCAGCCGAGAGTCGGTGTCAAGTTAAGGGATTCCAGTGTATATTCGCAGAGAACCCGAGGTAAATTGGCGACGGTAACCGCGTCAACCCCATTATCTCTTCCCGATGCAATCACTTTATCAACGTCCATAGCCAGCCATCCCTGTCCAACCGTTACTTCGGCATATTGATCAAATGCCCAATTGGATGGGATTGTCTGGCCAATATTTCCTGAAAAGCCAGTGGACATATCGCATACATAACTGGCGACCGTATAACCTGCATTGGCAACCTTTTTGCATGCGCTTCTTGATGCGTAAATCCCTACCCGATAATCAGAATTTTGACTCAGTGCTGTCTTTAATGCACTGAAATATGGGATAATATTTGATTCGACTTCATAATCATATACGTCAAAGTCAACGGCAAAATAAATGATTGTTGTTCGCGGCAATCCCAGTCGATCCGCTTTTTCAATGGCATACAAAGCATCTTTTGTTCCTTGAGCGCTGGTGAAATATCCGATTTCAGTAACACGATCCGCATTTTCATCACTTCCGGATCGTTCAAAGATTGGAATAAAATGAAGTCCGGCTGCCAATATACTATCAATCTCTGTCAATGTCACTGGCCAGTATCCGCTCAGATAACGTCCCACATAGTTAATACCCGTATCTTTTAAATAACTTGCTCGTGCCGGCGAAATCCGATAGGTTGTATCGACTGCATTTGCGCTCCGATTCACATTTCCTTTGCTGACAAGCAATGCTGCCCACGTGGACAGACCCACGATTCCGTCGTCATCCAGGGCCATCATTTCCTGGAATGCAATCACTTTGTTTTCTACCCCATAGCCAAAGCCACCATCAAAATCTCCGGGATCAAAACCATTGACATACAATAGATGTTGTAATAAAAGAACAAACTCTGTTTCGTCACTCCATATTGATATCAGCGGTGCTGAATTTTCAGTCATTAGACCGAAAACACCGTTGGGTTCGGTAATTCCCTCGGCTGCCTGGAATGCATATAAAAGGGCATTACAGGTGTTTCGTCCATAAATACCATCGCAGGGAACAATGTTCAAGTCTTTCCAAAAGTAGTCGCTATATTTTTTGTTTAAATTCTTCTGAATTTCCCGAATTCGAGGATCTCCGTTCGAAATCAGGACGACCGCATCGGTGCTTAATATTCCTTTGAAAATTTTCGGTGTAACCACACTGTTCGCTACAAATCCAGCTTCTGACTGGAATTGATTCACACCTGAGATTGTATCACTGTCAAAAGTTCCGGTTAAATCGGCTGATGAGAAACCTTTGCACCATAATGCTCCCTGGAGAATCTTTACTCCATTTCCCGTTGCTCCACTTTGAAGTGTGGGGCAGGCTACGACGGTTGCGGGACCAAACTCTCCCGTTGGACCTGCAATTCCAATTTCAATCTGTAGTGCTGAAATCAAAGAAGCGATTGTTCCATTACCGGTTGCTCCATCTTCATCACAATCGATATAACCATTTCGTCCCAAATAGGTATTGTTTAACCATACCTGTGTCATTAATACTTTTTGATCCATTTTTATACCTTCTTTCATAAATTATTTTATGGAATTAATAGTGTGCACGTATCAATTCAGAAGGACCAGTCCTTTTTTCTGCTTTAGTTTTACGCCCTATGCAGCTTCGGGCAATTTTTCTTTGCTATGTTATCAGTTTATCAAAACATTTCTCATTTGGCTGTATACAAAGTGTCCGTTTTATTTTTAACCTCTAGTAACAATCTCGATTATTTCATCTTTTTATCGGCTCTTGCGGAAACCGTTCGGATATAACCATAATCATGATTAAGCTCATCGGCAATTTCGACAAGACTTTTCCCCAAATATCGATGAGCATAGAAAACTTTTTTCTCGAGTTGATTCATCTGTAATATTGACTCTTCAATGATTCGCTTGCTTTTGTTTAATAAGAACAAGCTTCTGTTTTTTTCTGCAATAACTTCTTTCAACCCTTGCATCTCTTTGAACAAATCCATTTTTTTCTCAAATTCTCTGGTGCTTGCTTCGCTTAATTTTGCTTCTAATCTGCCCAGACGACCTTCGTATCGCTTTTTTTCTTCTTGCTCAATGATTAGTTCTTGATTCAAATCCATCACATTAACGTGTTGATCAATCGCGCTTTTATTCCCCTTTTCTTTTTTGGCTCTCCGTCGATTATCGGCAACTTTGGGATTGCTCAGTAAATTCATTTTTTCCCACCTTTCATTTTTTACGCAGAACATATGTTCTTTTTATTACCATACGCCTTATATTTCTCTCTGTCAATCATCTTAAATAGAGCAAGGCTAATTTTCATATTTTTTCTTTCAGAAATAAAAAAAGAACCTAAAGAATAGACTTTTTAGTATCCATTCTATAGGTTCCATTTTATTCGTAACAGGTTCTATCTCAACATCAATTTTGATGCGTAGTTCTTGGTGGCGGAGAAGGTGCGTTACTATTAGCAATTACGCCTGAAAATTAATTCCATCATTGCTGTTATTCTATCAGAAAGTTCTCACAATTTCAGCCGAATTTTTCGACTCCACCAACCGAACCCCTTGTGGTCCACACCGTTCTGCTTTTAAATCGCTATAAACAGAACACCGCATAATAACGGAAACGACAAAATATCATTTTCAAATCCAAAGCTCTTTCCTGAAATCCGAATCGAATAAATTGGATAATACTTTTTTACATATACCGATAAACTTCTGGATTTTACATTTTCCCATGCGCATTGGCGAGGTACTCGAAAAACAAAAGGAACTGTATATCAAACTTGGTGTTGAGCCGCCTACATCATTATAAATTGCCGAGAATCCAGGTTGCAAGCATAACCATACAAAACGAAAACATCTTATATGATTTCGTTTTGTATGGACTCTATAATATTTCCTCCCTTTATCGTTTTAGATGAACACAAATATGCTAGGAATATAGCTATAATTATACATCCGGTGTAAATTAGAATTGCGCCACTAGGGAAAACAGACAAAAACTCATGCCAAGAGATTGCAGTTAATTTTAGCATATACCAGCAAATAAGCATGATGCAGGGAATGCTGATTATAATTGGAGATAAAGCAAACAAAAGGCCCTCTAACAGCAGCATTTTGTTTAATCCACGTGGTGTTAATCCCACGGACCGCAACATAGCATATTCTCTTTTATGAACTTGCAGATTATTTGAAATTGTTGAAAACGCATTAAAAATACCGATTATACCAATCATGATTGCAACTGCATACACCACTACGGAAATTGCTTTTTGAACCAACGCATCATGTTCTTTTTCTTCCAATAGACTCCATACAGTGAAATCCTCTGATCCAAGATAGGAACTGCATATCTTCTGTATTTTCTCTTTGACTTCGGCACTGTTTTCGTTGCCCACTACCAGATCAAGAGACATTCTATTTGCCTCAAGCTTACGCTCCGACATAAAATAAGATGCGAGTTGTTGATACTTTTCCATTGGCAAAACGAGCGTTGCACTATATCTGCTTGTTGTAATCTGTCCCGGTTCTTTCTCTGTAATATCACCGACCTGAATATCAAATTCATAATTATCATCCGTATCATCGAATACTTTTTCATACAAATGCATTGAAGTATCCGTAGTCCAACGCAGCATCGGTATTTTTTGAACTGTTTTTGAATTTGTAGCTACGTGATCGGTGCTGTCCAACAAAATGCCCATTGTAGTATCATTGTTATTGTAGTATTTTTCAAAATCTGTGCCGATTGCTTCGCAGTATGTTTGAAATGAGTCGTCGCTTAATCCCACTAGATTCACGACAATCTTAAACTTGTCATCCTTCTTTGCGATGTTATACTTTAAGTCATCAACGCTTGCAAAGCCGCCTGCGTTTAAAAATACATCGGATTCTTGAGCCTTTGTTACATAGGTTGTCGCACGTACTTGTCTGTGAACAACGCTGTCTTTTACTCCCAATAGTGAACGGATACTTTGAATCATGTTATTATCCGGGTTATCGGTGAGATTCAAATTAACGGTCAGGCCATACTGTGTTATTTCATCATTCTTTGATTCAGCCAAATTATAGATTGAAATAATAGTTACATAGCTGACGATTAAAATCAGGCATAGGGAAAGAGAGAAAATCGCTGTTCGCAGGCTTTTTTTATTAGTTGCAAACTGTTTTCCTGCCAATTCACCCTCCATTCCAAATACTTTTTGAAAAGCATTGTAATTCCTTGGCTTTTTGATTTTGGAGCTAATTTGCCCTATACCCTCTACCACTGGAACTTTAGCCATTTTTTTTGCCGGAATATATGCGGAAACCAAAACAGTAATCAATGAAATGATAAGTGAAAATGCAACAACGCTCCATGAAAACGATAGATTCATTTTTTTATAGTCGTCAGTCGCAATAAGTATTCCGTTCATCTTAGAAAATATTCCAAAGCTGAATGCATACCCTATCACAATTCCAATCGGCGATTGGATGAGCCACAATAAAAGGCCTTCATAAAGAACGGAAAATTTAATTTGTTTTGGGGTTGCCCCTAAGCTCTTTAATATGCTTAAGTCCCTAGCTCGACTGTTAGCCGATAAAGAAAACGCATTATATATAATAAGGACAAAAGTCCCCATAACTAACAGGAGCAAAATGACTGCCATAGCAGCCATTACAATGAACTGTGTGCTAGAAGGGCTCTTATCACTAATTCCGTACAAGTTCAATAATGATGCATTGTATCTGATACCATATTGTCCTCGCTCATCTTTGCTTAGTCCTGCGGATTCCGCAATTGTTGGTAAGACTTCGTATATTTTGTACGGATGCACCAGACGCATATAAACTGTAAGTTCATCAGATGGCTGAATTTCAGCAATTTCGAGATAACCCATTGCAATATAGCCCGAATATGCAGAAACTCCAGAAACATCCAGCGTTCCCACGATTGTGTAAACCTTTGTTCCAGTTGCTTCAAACTTTTCATTGTCTTGTTTATAATCCTGTGTTTGAAGTACGCTATCGCCTAACATTCGATTACCAACCGGGAGAGTCAATATATCACCGATATGGTAAGACGGATTGTCCGAAAAAAATTGCTTTGCTACGACAATTTCACCTTTCTTTGTTGGGAGTCTGCCTTCGGTAATGGTGTTTTTCAAATTCATGTCGTTCCAGAAATTCAGGTCACCATCTCGCATTAAAAGATAAGGTCGCTTGGTATCAGAAAGCTGCGCTGTTAGCCATTTTCCTTTTACCATAGTGCTTTCAACTTCGGGATTTTCTGTGACATATTTTAGTTCATCTCCGGATACTGACTCCCACAATTCCCCATGCCAGTAACCCGTACTTTCAATTGTGGAAGTTATCTTTGCCTGCCAAAAAGAATATAGAAAAATGCATAGAGATAATAACAATGCAGAAGCGATTGTGATGGCAACTAAAATCGAAATAGTATGCCGCTTGTTCTTTTTTATCTGAAGATACGTATATTCATTCATTATTTTCATCGCATAATCACCTCATCTGATACAATCCGACCATCTACAATCTTGATTACTCTATCTGCTGTTCTTGCAATTTCCTCATCATGAGTAATCATTACAATGGTCTGATTATATTCTTGATTTGAACGTTTTAACAGTTCCAACGTTGCTTTTGTATTCTCTCCATCAAGGTTTCCAGTCGGTTCATCTGCTAAAATAATGGATGGTTTATAAATTAATGAGCGTCCTATTGCAACTCGCTGTTTTTGCCCTCCGGAAAGTTGATTGGGCAGATGCTTTAGCCTTTTTGTTAGACCGAGCATTGTTACAATTCGGTCAAACTCCTCCGCCTTTGGCTTTGCACCGTCCAAAAGCATTGGCAGGATAATGTTTTTTTCTACATCCAACGTCGGTATTAAGTTGTAATTCTGGTAGATTAGACCCACGTTTCTTCTTCGAAAAAGAGACAGTTCTGTTTCATTTAGAGACGAAATGTCAATACCTTCCACAAGAATTTTTCCATCGGTGGGGCGATCGACGCCGCCTAGCATATGAAGCAATGTTGATTTTCCCGATCCACTGGGCCCAATAATAGAAACGAATTGCCCCTTATGAATTGTTAGATTAACATGATCCAACGCAATAACCTCGGTATCCGCCGTTCCATATGTTTTTGTGAGATTTTCTATTTGTAATATATTCATATTGTTTCCTCCTGTTTTAGATCATTGTATCGCAGCCATATTGGACAGCCAACCAAGAGAATAGCCTCAAGGCAGCTTTCTCCAAAAAAGAACAGAGCCAATAATCAGTGAGTATACCTCACGAATTATCGGCTCTGCGTCTTAGCGTCTGGCTCTTTGATAACTGTTATCTGTAATTTTTTCGCTTCAATCAAACTTTCCTGTTTGCATTTCGGACAGTACAGAGGAAAGTTTTTAAGTTCTGTATCCTCCCGAATCCTGTCACGAGTTTTGTTTCCGCAAACAGGACAACATATCCATTCTGTTTTCTGCATAGTGAAACTCCTCTTAGTTAGGAACATCCGGCAATAGAATACAGATACTCAATTTATTGTTTTCATATCCTGCTGATATTGTTCCATTCATCTGTTCGATTAAAGTTCGTGTAATCGCTAAGCCTAAGCCTGTTGATTTCTTCGCAGTTTCAACTGTATAAAAACGATCAAACAGCTTTCCGACCTGTATTTCATTCAATTCGGATGCAGTATTGGTAAAGGTAATTTCTCCCGTTTCTGATAAAGTAATATCTAAATCACCATCACTATATTTAATTGCGTTATTCAAAAGATTAGAAAATACACGAGATAAGGCGGAACAATTAAGATAACGAGAAACCTTGTTTTCGGGCATTTGAATTTCAGGAACAATATTATGCTCTTTTAGAGTCACATAAAATTCTGCGATGCTTTCCTCCAGCCTTTCATTAAGAACAACCTTTTCTTTAACAGTATCGTTTTCTGATGCCATTATTACAGAATATTGAAAAAGCTCCTCAGTAAGTTGTTTCAGCATGTAAGACCTGTTGCTGATTACGCTGATATATCGTTCAACCGATGCTGATTTTTCTTCCTGCTCCAGCAACTCCAAATACCCACAGATGGCAGTCAAGGGGGTTCGCAGGTCATGGGAAATGTTGGTGACAGCTTCTTTCAACTCCCGATCGCCGTTTAAGCATTGCTGCTGCCGCTTACGGAGCAAGCGGAGATGCTTATTCAGTTCGGTGGCAAAATGCTTTGTATGTCTTTCGCCGGAAGATATTGAAATGAGTGTGTTGGTTTCACTTGACAGATGTTCTGTGAGTTCCGCACAGATTTCATCCATACCCTTTTTCAGAAGCCATATTTTTATAAAAAGCACAATGACGATAATAAGTAGAACGCCACACAAAAACCAAGGTAAGAACATCTTTTTTCACCACCTTTACTTCAAATCTTTTTTACGAAAAAAACACAACCCCAGACCCGTAATAGCAAAAGACAGAAGCAGCGAGTATACCGCGAGCTTCCACGGCGAGGCTATGTCAATCATCATTGTCTGCAATATTTGCCCGGATGGATTGATTTCAAATAAAATCTGATAAATTTCTCTTTTAACACCGAACAGAAAATCTGGCTTGGCAAGCAACTGGAAAATATATAGTCCAGAAAAAAGCAAAGCAAAAGCGGTCAACAGACAGATGATTGACGTCAGCGCCTTACTTGACGAAAGCATGCCAATCAGATTGAAAATTGAAACAAAAGATATACACGCAAGCCAGCCAATTACACCTGCCAGCACGATTTGACTTATGCTTTTTTGCGGTGCTGCATACAACATAATGCCAATTATGTTCCCTGTTAAAACCTCAGCTAAGAAAATAATCGTAACGGCAATAATCCCTGTAATTAAGCTTGCCAGATAGATACTGCTTCTTTTATGCCCGACAATGAGCTTGTTTCGTATTGTTCCATCACTATACTCTGTTCCGAGAAACAGGCTAAAGAAAATCGCTGCCAATATGCTTATAAACTGAAGCGTGACAAACAAAATAACATCCATTGACATAGTGTCTCGTCTTAGAATAAGGCAAAAAAACACTTCTGCGCAAACCATAAAAAGCACGGTCAGCCAAAACGCTCTATTTATTAAAAGCCGATTTAAATTAGCAGATAATAATTTACGCATAGTTGCCACCTCCCACGAGACTTAAAAAATAGCTTTCCAGACTTTCATCACGCTCTTGCATAGAGAGCACTTCACAATTCACTTTTTCGAGCGCCAATACCAACTGAGTTATTTTGATTTTTGCAAATACATCAGCCTGTGTGTCGGAGAGAATTTTGTATTCAATTTTCATTTCGTCAAGCACACGAGCGAGTGCTTTTGTGTCGCTTACTTCCATACGAACACATTTTCTGCAAGCAGCTTGCAATTCTGCCGTGCTAATTTCTTTTACGATATGTCCACCGTCAATAAATCCGTAATGCGTTGCAAGTTTAGAAAGCTCATCAAGAATATGACTCGAAATCAAAATCGTAGTTTGCTGCTCACGGTTAAGTTTCAAAATAAGTTCTCGCATTTCAATGATACCTTGAGGGTCAAGCCCATTTACAGGCTCATCCAACACCAAGAAATCCGGGTCGCCTACAAGTGCTATGGCAATTCCCAATCTTTGTCGCATGCCAAGCGAAAAGTTTTTGGCTTTTCTTTTCTCTGTGTTGTCAAGCCCAACTAATTTTAGGATTTCATTAAGACCGTCAAAAGACGGAAGCCCCAAGATACGGTATTGCTGCTTTAGATTGTTTTCCGCCGTCATATCAAGATAGATAGACGGTGTTTCCACAACAGCTCCCATTCTTCTGCGTGATTTAACAACCTCTTTTTCGGTGCTTTTTCTGCCATACAGCGTATAATCGCCAGATGAAGGTTGCGAAAGTCCGCAAATCAATCGAATCAGTGTCGTTTTGCCAGCACCATTTTTACCAACGAAGCCGTATATTGAGCCTTTTGGAACATTCATCGTTAGTCCGTTTAATACTTTGAAATGACCATAGCTTTTGCTCAAAGCATTTGCTTTAAAAACATAATCCATAAGTTTTAGCCTCCTTTATGTGATACTGACATTCTATCAAACAACAGTAAAGGAAACGGTAAAGAAAACGGTAAAGAAATAGTAAATATTTACTCCATCCTTAGCTTAAAGCCAATTCCCCAAACCGCTTCTATATAATCCTTATCGTTTGCTTCACGAAGTTTTTTACGCAAATTACTTATATGCATTTTCAGTGAGCTTTCCGTGCAATCGGGGGTATCCTCGCTAATACGGTCTAACAGAAGTGATTTGGTAATTACCTGCGGCGAGTTTTGCATCAATAGTTTGAGGATAGCGTATTCTGTCCTCGTCAGCTTTACCACACTTTCATTAACGGTTACTATATGAGTATGAGTATCAAGGATTACTTCATCAAAGGTTAATATTGAAACTGCCCCGGAAATTGCAGAATTACGAAGTTGTACAACAATTCGGGCTAATAGTTCTTTAATATTAAATGGTTTTGTAACATAATCAGCAGCACCACCAAGCAATAGTGCAACCTTGTTGTCAACATCAACTTTAGCACTAACAATAATAATAGGTATGCCTTTAATCTGAGGAAGCACATCTTCTCCGTTCAGCCCCGGCAACATTAAATCAAGAAGTATAAGGTCTGACTTTGAGTG
>JGI24143J45723_1001288_pt1 | contig 12100 bp, 11 predicted proteins | sample BarGraIncu00432A_FD_45723 | JGI IMG/M metagenome (IMG submission 45723)
GGCGCGCTCACCGAGATCCACACCGGCGAGGAAAAGATCATCACCATCGAGGATCCGGTCGAGTACGTGCTGAACGGGATCACCCAGATACCGGTGAACGAGAAGAAGGGGCTCACCTTCGCCCGCGGACTGCGCTCCATCCTGCGCCACGACCCCGACAAGATCATGGTCGGGGAGATCCGCGACTCCGAGACTGCACAGATCGCGGTCCAGTCCGCCCTGACCGGGCATCTGGTCTTCACGACGGTGCATGCCAACAACGTCTTCGACGTTATCGGCCGTTTTACCCATATGGGGATTGACCCTTATAACTTCGTCGCCTGCCTGAACTGCGTCATGGCGCAGCGTCTGGTTCGCAAGATCTGCCCGATCTGCAAACGGGCGGTCACCTTTACCGACGAGCAGTTGCGCGAGTCGGCCATCGACCCCGAACGCACCCGCGGCATCACCCTTTACGAAGCGGTCGGCTGCGATGAATGCAACGGGACCGGCTACCGGGGGCGCTCGGCGATCGTGGAACTGCTCGATCTTAACGACGAGATCCGTGAGCTCATCATCGCCAAATCGCCCATTGCCACCCTGAAGAAGGCGGCCAGGGCTGCGGGAACCATGTTTCTCCGTGAGTCCGCAGTTTCCAAGGTACTGGCGGGCGAGACGACGCTGAAAGAAATCAACCGTGTCACCTTTGTGGAGTAGATGCTGATATGCTATTTTCCAAGAACGCTTTAGGGTTGGAGCTTTCCGGCGAGGGGCTGCGCTTCGCACTGGTCGCCGGCGGGAAAACGCCGAGGCTTGATGCCGGCATCCTCGCCCCGTTCTCTCCGGGTACCCTCCAGCTCTCCCGGCGCGAGGCGAACGTGACCAACCCCCAGGCCTTCGTGGCCCAGGTCCGGGAGGCCTACCTCAGGCTTTTGACGAAGGAAAAAAGCGTTTCGGTTTCGCTTCCCGACGCCACCGGGCGGGTCATGCTGCTCGACCTGGAGGCCCGCTTCAAGAACCGGGAGGAGGGGCTGGACATCATCCGCTGGAAGCTGAAGAAGAGCCTCCCCTTCGACATAAGCCAGGTGCACCTCGACTACCAGACTCTCGTGGAGAAGGAGAACGGCGCCGTGTCGCTGCTGGTCTCGCTCATCTCGCGGAGCGTGGTGACCCAGTACGAAGATCTGCTGCTGGCTGCCGGGCTGGAACCGAAGTTCCTGGATTTCACCTCTTTCAACCTGTACCGGCTCTTTGCGCCGCGCCTGGAGATCTCCGAGAACGGCGCCTTCGTCACCTTCTACGGTGGCGCCATGACGGTTCTGATCTTCTACGGTGGGGTGCTGTCGTTTTACCGGACCAAGGAGACGGTCGGGGAGGCGCAGAACCTGTACCGCGAAGTGAACAGTTCCTTCCTGGTGTATAATGACAAGCACCCGGGCCAGCTGGTGAGCGAGGTGTTCTGCATGGCCGGAGCCGCCGACGCCGAGGCGTTTCGCTCCCTGGTTGCCGAGGCGAGCGGCCTGGAACCGGTGCTGCTCGACCTGGACCGCATGGTGAGCCTCGGGGGCGGCCTCGGTCTTGACCGCGGAGCGCTGCATGCGCTCGCCGGCGCACTCGGTGCGGCGCTAAGGAGCCTTGGATGAGACTGACCACCAACCTCGCCACCAGGCGCTACATCAACTTGCGCCAGCTCGACGCGGTCCTCGTGCTCTGCTTTGTCATGCTCGGGGTCCTGGCGCTTTTCAAGGCGGGTGAGCTCACACGTAACGCCTCCGAACTCAAGCGGCTCAAGGGACTTAGCCAGGATAGCGGGGGGCGGGGGGGAGCGCCGCGGGTAAGCGATGCACAGCTCAAGGCTCAGGACACCCGGATTCTTTTCGCCAATGCGGCGATCGAGAAAAAATCCGTCAACTGGCTGAACCTGCTGGACCACCTCGAGGAGGTGGTACCACCCGGTGTGGCGCTCACCCAGATAGAGCCGGACCGCACCCACGCCCTGAAAATCACCGGAGTCGCACGCAGCTTTACCAACCTGCGCGCACTGATGGAAAACATGGAGCGCTCCAAAAACTTTTCGGAGGTGTACCTTTTGAGCCAAAGTGACTCCAAGGTGGGGCTGACCCAGGAAGGGCTGAACTTCAACCTCACGTGCAAGGTAGCCCTGCGATGAACTTCGAGATGCTTCGTGAAATAATCGCGGTCAGGCGCAAGTCCTTCGGACTGCTCGCCCTGTTTCTGCTGCTGGACCTTTCCCTCGTGCTGACCCTGTCGCTTTGGCAGCAGCCGGAGCTGGAAAAGACGCAAAACGATTGGTTTGCCAAGCGGGATGCGCTGGCCCACGGAGTGGATCGGGGGGTGTCGGACCGCTACCAGGAGGCGGAGCGCGACCTGGCACAGTTCCAGACGCGGATCATCGACAAAAAGGATTTCGCCGGCTTTCTGAGTGAGCTCTTCGGCATGGCCCGGAGCAATTCGCTCGGGCTGAAGGGAATCAACTACAAGCCGACCCCGACCAAGGAACCAGGGATTATCTCTTACGCCATTGGCTTTGATGTCATCGGGAAGTATGCCGGGGTGAAAAGTTTTATCGCCGACCTGGCCCGCTTTCCCAAAATAGTCACTCTGGACTCCATCGCGCTGGGGAACACCAGCCCGACTGCCGAGTCCGTTAACCTAAGGGTGCAAATGACGGTGTTTCTCAAGACGGAGGGGACATGAATCGCCAGAAACTCATCCTCTGCCTTTTGCTGGTCGTGTTGGCCGGTTCTATCGTCTATGCTTTCCTGCGCAGCCCGACCGAACGACGTGTGGCGACCCTCACCTACCGTCCCGGCGTCACCGTCCCGGTTCCCGGCAAAGGCACTCCTGGCGCGCCGCGGGGCGCGGCTGCCGAAGGAAGGGTCCATCTCGCGCTGCTCGACCAGGAACTGCCGCGTTTTGCGGGGTTTCGACGCAACATCTTCAGCCCTATTTTCGTGGAGGAGGTGAAACTTCCCCCCTTCAAGCCGCTGCCGCCGCCTCCCATGCCGGTGTTTGCTCCGCCACCGCCGCCGCAGGCAGCGCCGCCCGCGCCGCCGCCTCCGATGGCGCCACCGGCTCCGACTCCCGACGAGATCGCCGCCGGTGAACTGGCGAAATTCACTTTCCTCGGCTTTCTCAAGCAAGGCGGTGCCAGGACGGTGTTTCTCTCCAGTAATAACGAGATATTCCTGGCTAAAAAGGGAACCACGCTACTGAACAAATTTCAGGTCTCCGATCTGACGGATGATGCCATCACCATCAAGACGATCGTCGGGGGACGCGAACTCGTCATACCGCTGGTCGAAAACCGGGCACTCAGCACGCGCAACGCCGGTATACGGAACCCCTAAGGAGCAACTGCATGCATAGCATAAAACCGATCGGCACCCTGGTCCTGGCGACGCTGCTTATTTCCGGCTGTACCGCCGGGCGCACCGGCTTCAGCAAGGCCCAGAAACTGGAGAACGATGGCAACCTGGATGCCGCCTTGGTGAAGTACGCCGAGGTGACCACGGCGAACCCCGAGGTCGGCGAATACCGGGTCGGGTTCCTGAAGGCGACCGAAGCCGCCGCCAGGATGCACTACAAAAGGGGCGATGCCTTTTACGCCCAGAAAAATTACGACGAGGCGCTCCGGGAGTACCAGAGCGCTTATGCGATCGACCCGACCCAGCTGCAGGCAAAGCAGCAGGCGGATCTACTGCAGAAACTCAAAAACGCCCAGCTCTACTACATGGAGGGGCTGGAGTTCGAAAAGAACCGCAAGCCCCGCGAGGCCATGGTCTCCTACAGGCACGCCTTGGAGTTTGACCAGGGCAACAAGCAGATCAAGGGGGCGATGGAACACCTCCTTTCGTCCAAGCCGGCGAAGCTGGACGGGTTCGAGCTGAACCTGAAGTCGACCAAACCGATCACCCTGAAGTTCAAGGACGCCAAGCTGAAGGAGATCTTCTCCATCCTGTCCCAGCTCTCGGGTATTAATTTCGTCTTTGATGACGCGGTGAAGGACGTGAACATCTCGCTGTTCCTGGAGAACGCGACCTTTCAGCAGGCGATGGAAATCATCACCGGCATGCAGAAACTCGGCAAGAAGGTCCTCAACGAGAACACCATCATCCTGTATCCGAAGTCTCCGGAAAAGTACAAGCAGTATGAAGATCTGTACCTGCAGACCTTTTACCTGAACAAGCTGGATGCCAAGAAAGCGGTCAACCTGATCCGCACCATGCTGCAAGTGAAGAAGATTTATGTGAACGAAGAGATGAACGCGCTGGTGATCCGCGATACTCCCGAGGTCGTCGAGGTTGCCCGGAAGATCCTGGAAGCCAACGATGTCCCCGATGCCGAGGTGCTTCTCGAGGTCGAAGTTTTCGAACTCTCCAAGAATAACGCGGAGACCTTCGGGATGGCCCTTTCCAAATACTCCGCATCTCTCGGCGTCACCACCCCGGCGGCCCAGGGGGGCGGCTTCTTCACCGATTCACTGGGGTCGACCACCACGACAAGCGCCACCACCGGAACGACGACGGTAACCCCGCCCAACGTTACCAATTTATTGAGCCTCTTCGCGTTTAAAGGTTACAACGGCTACCTCACGGTGCCCAACGCAACCTTCAACTTCGGCAAGACCCTCGCTAACGGCGAGACCCTTTCCAATCCCAAGATCCGGGTGAAGAACAGGGAAAAGGCGAAGTTCAACGTCGGTACCAGGGTGCCGATCACCACCACCTCCTCTCCTTCCGGCGGCGGGGTCAGCGTCAACGTGCAGTACGTCGACGTCGGCGTCAAGGTGAATGCCGAGCCCACCATCCAGCTGAACAACGAGATTTCCATAAAACTCGGGCTCGAGGTGAGTTCCATCCTGCAAAAGGATACCATCGGCACCGACCAGGCGACCACCGTGGTCACCATCGGTACCAGAAACCTCGACACCGTACTCTCCCTGAAGGATGGCGAGACCAGCATCATCGGCGGACTGATCCAGAAAACGAAAACCGACAGCAAGAGCAAGGTCTTCCTGTTGGGCGACATCCCGTTTCTCGGTGCGCTCTTCACCAACACCAACGATACGACAAACAAGACCGAACTTATGCTGGCGATCACGCCGCGCATCGTCCGAGGCGTGACGGTACCTGAAAACGATGTCGCCGCCTTCTGGTCTGGCCGTGAAGACGAACCGTCTTCGAACAAACCGTATGCTTCCTTCTCTCAGGATCCCGAGCTGCTCCCGGCATCTCTTCCGGCAATTCCTGCCGCCGGTGCCCTGGCTCCAGCTGTTCCGGCTCCTGGTACTCAGGCCGTTGCTGCCGGTGCTCCGGCTGCCGGTGTGCCCGCAGTTGCGCTTCCCGCTCCCGCGCAACTGCCTGTTACCCAGCTTCCTGGTGCTGCGCAAACGCCGGCTGGCGTGGTTCCCGGCGCTGCACAAGCTCCGGCTGCCATGGTTCCCGGCGCGGCGCTGGCTCCGGTAGCCCCTAATCCCGGTGCAGCACAGGTCCCTGCCGCACCCCTGCCCGGTGCAGTACCGGTCCCTACCGCTCCCCTTCCCGGTGCAGTACAGCTACCCGCTCCTCCGGTCGCCGTCATTCCCGCGCCTCCTGTTGCCGCGGCACCCCCTGCTGCAAAAAGTGCCGTTCCTGTCGTGCGTAAGCAACTCACGGCTTCGGCGCCCAAAATAGCGCTCAGCATGGTGGCTCCCGCCAGGGTAAAGTTGGCTGAGCAGTTTAACCTGCAGATTAATGAAACAGGTGCCAAGAATTTGTCCAGTTCGGTGTACCTGGTTACCTACGACCCGAACATCCTCGAGGTGCAGACCCAGGCCGAAGGGCCCTTTATGCGACAAAAGGGGGCGCTTACCCGTTTCCAGTCCGTTGCCGACAAAAGGAAGGGAGAGGTCTGGATCTCACTATCCCTGGCGACTGAGGGCGCCGGGGTGTCGGGAAACGGCTGCCTTGCCACCATCACCTTTCAGGCAATCGCACCAGGGAAGTCCCCTATTGGCCTTGCCAAAGCTAACTTCACTAATCCGACAGGAGACCCGTTCAATGTCAACTCGCCTAAGACAGTTGTGGAGGTAAAGTAGCCTTTGCGGGCTTGAAACCATGTGCAGAGTTCTCCACAACAACCGCGGATTGAGCCTGATCGAGCTGGTAGTGACCATGGTCATTCTCGGCATTCTCGCTTCCCTGATCCTTCCCTCGGCCCAGATGACCTCTACCCGGGTGAAGGAGATCGAACTGAAAAGGAACCTGAGAGAGATCAGAAACGCCATTGATGAGTATAAAAAAAATTATGACAAGGCTGTCCAGCCGAACCTTCCACCTCCTGAGGGTCCTAAATCAGGCTATCCTATAGATCTGCAGGAATTGGTCAAGGGCCACGATTTTGGCGGAGTCGTCAAGGGGAAAATCAAATTTCTTCGTAGGCCGTTGACGGACCCCTTTAACCCGCCGAAGGAAGGGGATGCACCTTGGGAAGCATGGGGCAAGCGATCCTCCGAAGACGAGTCAGATAGCAATTCCTGGGGCGAGCAGGATATTTTCGACGTCTATTCCAAAAGCGACGGGAAGGCCATCGACGGAACGAAATACAAGGACTGGTGACGGCATGTTGAAGAGGATACTGAAAGCGCAGCGTGGTTTCACGCTGATAGAACTGATGATGGTCGTCTCCATTGTCGGGATACTTGCGGCCATAGCCGCGCCGAACTACCAATGGGGCCTCATCAAGGCGCGTGAGGCGGTGCTGCGTGAGGATCTCTACATGTTTCGCTCTACCATCGACCAGTATTATGCGGATCAGGGGAAGTACCCGGACTCTTTGCAGGAGATGGCTGACAAGAAGTACCTGAAAGGGATACCGAACGACCCATTCACCAAAGCGCCCGACTGGGTCATTGCCCCCCCCGAGTCGGTCGAAGGGCAGGAAATCAAGGGTAGTGTGGCAGACGTCCATAGCAATTCTCCCGTGGTCGGCTCCGACGGCAGGGCGTACAATCTGTGGTAGCCGGGGTTGGTCTGTCCGCCCCCGTTGACCCGAAGAGGCTTCTCAAATGATTCAACTGCACAACGTAGGAATGTCGTACCAGGCTGAAACGTCTGCGCTGACTGATATCAACCTGAAAATCCCCAAAGGGGATTTTGTTTTTTTGACCGGACAGTCGGGCGCCGGCAAGTCGACCCTCTTAAAGCTCCTTTACGCCGAACTGGCACCGACCCGCGGCCAGGTGCTGATCGACGGGGTGAACCTGAGCCGCCTGAGCCGCTCCCAGATTCCGCTGCTGCGCCGGACCATCGGTGTCGTCTTCCAGGATTACAAGCTCCTACCCAATCGCACCGTGCTGGAAAACGTCGCCATCACCCTGGAGGTGCTCGGCTGGGGCAAGCGCGACATCGGCAAGAAGGTGTTCCACATCCTGAAGCGCATGGGGCTCGAGGATAAGATGAATTCTACCCCGCTCAGGCTTTCCGGTGGCGAGCAGCAACGGGTGGCGCTCGCCCGCGCCCTGGTGAACGACCCCAAGATCCTGATTGCCGACGAACCGACCGGGAACCTCGATGAGGAGAACAAGGAGCAGATCCTTGCTATCTTCAAGGAGGCGAACATCCGCGGCACGACCGTCGTGGTGGCGACCCACGACCGGCGCGTCATGGACAACTCGCACCGCAGGGTCATCCACCTCGAGAAGGGAAGGATACTGGAGGCGACCGATGACAAAGGCTAAGGCGGTGCGTCCCACGCTCGCCCAGGAAGGCATCGGGGGACGCTTTGGCTACTTTTTCGCCCGGGCGCTCGCCAACCTGCGGCAAAACGTTTTCGTGAGCGTCGTGACCGTGGCGACCATCACCCTGGCGCTCCTGATCGCCTCGCTCTTTCTCCTGGTCTACGTGAACCTGGAGGGGATGGCGGATGGCTGGAGTGACAAGGTACAGATCACCGCGTACTTCGATCGTGAGCCGACCCCGCTTGCCGTGGCGGCGCTGAAGGGGAGGGTGAAGGCGATTCCCGGTACCTCCAAGGCGGTCTTTGTCACCAAGCAGGAGGCCGAGGTCCGGCTGCGCGGACGGCTCAAGGGGCAAGAATCACTTCTGGAAGGGATCACCTCCGAGGTGCTTCCCGCCTCGCTGGAGATCAGCCTGGACCGCGCTCATCGCGACAGCGCGGCCGTGACTCGCTACGTAGCGGCGCTGAAGCAGATCTCCGGCATCACCGAGGTGCAGTACGGCGAAGAGTGGGTGCAGCGCTTCAATACCTTCTTGAATCTCTTCCGGCTGATGGGGGCGCTTTTGGGCGGTTTCCTCGCCATCGCGGTGCTGTTCATTGTCTCCAACACCATCAAGCTCACCATCTACGCCCGCAAGGACGAACTGGAGCTGCTCGGACTCGTCGGTGCCACCCGCTTTTTCATCAAGGCTCCCTTCCTCATCGAGGGGGTGCTGCAGGGCGCGCTGGGAGCCGTGCTCTCCCTGTTCGCGCTGGGCGCCTGCTACTACGCCTTCCTCCATAACGCGGCCAATTTTCTCGGGGTTAACCCCGCTGGCGCCGGCCTTCGCTTCCTGCCGCCCGCTCACCTGGCCGCCATTTTGTGCGGCGGGATAGCACTCGGATTCATCGGGAGCCTCACCTCGTTAAGAAGGTTTATAAACGTCTAGCATGCGCTGCCATCCTATCATACGCAATCTAGCCCTGACCCTGACCCTGGCGCTCGCCGTATCCGGCCCAAGCAGCGCCGGGGTAAAGGAAGACCTGCAGGGGGTCAAAAAGGAGATCAGGGAAAAGAACCTGCTGCTCTCCAAGACCCGCAAGGTGGAGACCAAGGTCTCCGTCGAGCTGGAACAGATCCAGCGCTCCCTCAAGGAGAAGCAGTCGAGCCTGGTGCAGCTGGGGCATGACCTGGCCGGCGTCGAAAAGGGGATCGGGCAGACCCTGGGCGAGATCGAGCATACCCGCCTGGAGGCGGAGAAAAAGCGGGCCCAGATCGACCGACGGGTGGCCGCGCTCTACAAAGGCGGCGAGACGGGAAACCTGAGGATTTTCTTTTCCTCGGAGTCCTTCCCCCAGATGACCGAGAACCTGCGCTACATGAAGAGCGTGCTGGCCAACGACAAAAAGCTTTTCGCCCAGTTCAACGACGACCTCGCCCATCTGAAGCTGCTCAAAGCCCGCCTGGAGCAGGATGCGGCGCGCAAGGAGGGGATCCGGCGCTCCATGCAGGGGAAGAAGCACGAGATCGAGCAGGAGCAAAGCCGTAAGGCGAGCTATCTCGTCAAGGTGCGTCAGGATAAACAAGGGTATGTTGCCTCTCTGAAGGAGCTCCAGGCCAATGCCGGGCGGCTGCAGACCATGTTTGAAAGGCTTGAAGCGAGAAATAGATTGGCGTATAGTGCTGCCAGAAACCGCCGCAAGGGGAAGGCCCCCGCAACCGCTCCCGGGACTGCTGCCGGGAATGCCCGCGTTGCCCAGCCCCCTGCCATGGTGGTCCCCGACAAGGGGCTCGGCGCCCAGAAGGGGAGGCTCTCCCTTCCGGTGAAGGGGTCGGTAGTCGAGCGGTTCGGCAGGCACAAGCATCCCGAGTTCGATTCCTTCACCTTCAGTAACGGCATCTCCGTCGCAGCGGCCACCGGGACTCCGATTCACGCGGTGTTTGACGGCGAGGTGATTTTTGCCGACTATTTCAAAGGGTATGGTAATATGATTATCGTTGACCATGGCGGCGGCTTTTTCAGCCTGTATGCGCATGCCTCCTCGGTGGTCAAGAAGGTCGGTTCCAAGGTGGCGCGCAACGACGTTCTGGCAAGTGTCGGGGACACGGATTCCACCAAGGGGCCTTTGTTATATTTTGAAATTCGCTACCAGGGGAAGCCGGTTGATCCCGCTCCCTGGTTCAGGTGATAAGAGTACTAAACATCCATAGGGAGGCAGAATGTTCAAGGGCAGTAAGTACAAGAAGGCTACTCTGTTTGTAGCGACGGTTTCCCTGCTGACGCTGATCATCGCCTTTGGCGTTCAGCGTAGATGTGCGGCCCAGGGGGTCGGCAACGATTACGAGTCGATTGAGCTCTTCACCGATGTGCTTTCCATCGTGAAGAAGAGTTATGTCGAGGAAGTGGACACCAAGAAGCTTATTTATGGGGCGATCAACGGCATGCTGAGTTCCCTTGATCCGCACAGTTCCTTCATGCCCCCGGACACCTATAAGGAGATGAAGATCGACACCAAGGGCGCCTTCGGCGGCCTCGGTATTGAGATCACCGTGAAGGACGGTATCCTGACGGTCATTTCCCCGATCGAGGACACTCCCGCGTTCAAGGCAGGAATCAAGGCCGGCGACCAGATCCTGAAGATCGACGACAAGTTCACCAAGGACCTGACCATTACCGACGCCGTGAAGCGGATGCGCGGTATCAAGGGGACCAAGGTCACCCTTACCATCATGCGCGAGGGCTTTGAAAAGACCAAGGAGTTCGTGCTGGAGCGCGACATCATCCAGGTCAAGAGCGTCAAGTTCAAGGTGCTGGACGACGGCTACGGCTACGTGAGGCTCTCCCAGTTCCAGGAGAAGACCGACGACGATCTGGAAAAGGCATTGAAGAGCCTGCAGGCTGAGAAGCCGCTCAAGGGGCTGGTGCTTGACCTCAGAAACGATCCGGGCGGGCTTTTAGATCAGGCGGTTCGGGTGTGCGAGCATTTCACCGAGGAAGGAAAGCTGATCGTTTACACCGAAGGGCGCGAGAAGGACTCCAAGATGCGCTTCACCTCGCGCAAAGGCGGCAAGGAGCCGGGGTACCCGATCGTGGTGCTGATCAACAGCGGATCCGCCAGCGCCTCCGAGATCGTCGCCGGCTGCCTGCAGGACCACAAGCGTGCCGTCGTCATGGGCACCCAGAGCTTCGGCAAGGGGAGCGTACAGACCATCATCCCGCTGTCCGATAACTCCGGCCTCAGGCTGACCACAGCCAGGTACTTCACCCCGAGCGGGCGCTCCATCCAGGCCAAGGGGATCACCCCTGATATCCTTGCCGAAAAGGTGGAAATTGCCGCTACCACCGAGAAAAAATCGGATGGGATGCACATCAGGGAAAAGGACCTGGAAAACCACTTCGAAGGGAAGACCCCGGAGACCGCCGAGGAGAAAAAGGCGAAGCCGGCTCCTTACAAGACCGACGAGGCAGTCAAGGGTGACTCCCAGATCCTGCGCGCCCTCGACCTTCTGAAAGGCTGGGAGATACTGAAGACCATGGGAAAGGCGTCCTGACGCCAGGCCCAAATAGCTGACGAGAAAACGGAAGGGGTTGCTATTACCCCTTCCGTTTTTTTTTGGAGTCGACTCACAAGTTAAGTACCTTATTGACATCCTTAACCGTTCTTGACATAAAAACCATTGCTGAGGTAGATTTACACGGTAAACTACCTCTGCGGCAGACCTATTGTGCCTGTGCCTCAGCTCGTTTATCAGAGGGGCTGCTTCCGGCCATGGGCAGGCCCGGAATTCCTGTCAGTATTAACTGCTTCTATCGTGAGGTCAACCCATGCTCCGTGTTAAGCGAACCGTTTTATGCCAGATCCTTTTCCTCTGCTGTCTCGTCGGTGCCCCCTTCTCAGCGCTTGCTGCCGGGAAAATTTCTCTCTCCTCTTCAAATGGCACCTTCTTTACTTTGCTGGCCAGCGGTTTCGGTGCACCCTCCGGCTTTCAAATTACCGTCACCTACGACCCTACGCGCCTCTCCAAGCCGGTTCTGACCCCGGGGACCCTCACCAGCGGCGGAATGTTCGCGCAAAATACCGCTGTTCCAGGGTCGATACAATTTGGCGTGATAAGCCATCCACCCATGAAAGGGGACGGCCCGATCGCCACCATCAGCTTCAATCGTGCCGGCGATTCCTCCGGGAATCTCAGCGTGAGTGGGCTGGCCATTTCTGAGACAGGGAATATACCGAACGTGGCTTTCAGCGGCTGGTCAGACGGCGGCGGCTCGAACGGTACCGATAGCGGAGGCAGCGAAACGACTGCCGGTGGTAGCGGCAGCACCGGGGGAAGCGGCACTAACACGGGAGGCGGCAGTACCACAAGCGGCGGCGTTGCGACGGGCACCGGTGTCGTGGG
>JGI24143J45723_1001289_pt1 | contig 12092 bp, 6 predicted proteins | sample BarGraIncu00432A_FD_45723 | JGI IMG/M metagenome (IMG submission 45723)
GTTCGCCGACTTCACAGCTACTATGGGGGAGTCTGACTTCTCTTGATCGTGTATCATCGGCTACGGCTCCTCACCTTCCCGATGCAGGCCACTCCATAGGTGGAGTGGTCAACCAAGAGATCTCCCGGTTCCCGAACAAAGAGCGTACGCGCATGCCAGTGTCTACGACCACGCAGGGCCGTCCAGGCACTCGCAATATCGCACCTGTACGTGTTGCCTTCCGCTGACCCAAAAGCGTCGGCGCCCCGGAATACAATTATTTCGCGGCTCAATGGCTGGCCTACTCGCACCCCTGTCAACGCTTCGCGCCGCACCTCACGGTGCACCGCGCATGACTCGGGGACAGCACGGTTTGCTAAACCTTTACTGTCGGAGACTTTCACTCCTTACTCCTTGCCGGTCTCCCGGCGCACTGGGTCGTTATTGCACGCCGGTTCACAACTGTGCATGACACTTTTGTTTCTTCCACTCTCTTTTGCCTTATAAAGAGCAAGATCGGCGAACTTGATGCACTGCCAGAACCCTTCCGTTTTAGAAGAGAACTCGGTCACTCCCAGGCTGATGGTCTTTCGGATAACACATTCTGAGAGCCTGAAAGGGTATTTTGCACCTGCTCCCGAATTTTTTCGGCCACTGCCAATTCAATTGAGGACGACCCCTTTTGCCTGGGTGTTACTAGGTGCCAACAGCAGCATGGAAAGGAGCACCATTGTCAATGCCGAGCATATATATCGTCTAATAAGTAAAACATGCGTCATTTGCTCACTCCGACAATGTTTGAGACTGTTGATTCAGCCAAGAATCCCCGCATGCAGGGCAAGAGAGCAGGCGATGAGATGGAGAAAGCGTTTTTCAACGTATCTGTCGTAGTGGCAGGGGGCCATCTGTTATGCTCGCAGCGGTCAACGGCTCATTTGCACAGGAAAGGCTCTCCGTGACCAGTGGTCGGCGTGAGTGAAGCTTTTTTTTCGACCGGCGGGAGTGACGTTGTTCCCGTGACCGAACTCCGTTTCTAAACCGCAGCCGCTTGTTCAATCTGAAAGGTGATGTAGATCCATCTTCCCCCTCGAAAGATCAGGAATCGTAAGGGTATTGTTGGATTGTGGTCATTTATGGCCTTCTCAAAGGAACCGAGACCGTCGACAGAGTTGCCATCAACATCTTTGACGACATCCCCCTCCATTATTCCGGCCTCGTCAGCGATTCCTCCCGATTTGATCCTGGCAATCAGGAGTCCATCGGTCTCCGTGCCTTTATTTTTGTCCGTTTCTCCATCAGGGAGGTCTACCACCATGAGACCGAACCTTTCATACACGAGATTTTTCCGCTCATGCGCTTTTCCTCCATTGAGAGCTTCGATCAAGACCTCTACCTGCTCCCGTTTCCCATTACGCGACAATAGTACCGCTGCTTTCTTCCCTACTGGGATGGCAGGAAAACAACCCGCGAAATCACTGATATTACGAATGACCATTCCATCAAACTGCAGTATTACATCACCTCGCCTAAGCCCTGCACGATCGGCTGGACTACCCTTGTCAATATCCACAACGAGTCCCCCTTCAGAACTGGATGTTCCAAACGATCTGGCCAGATCAGGGGTAAGTAGCTGAAGGGTACAACCAAACCAGCCCCTTTTCACGTGACCGGTTTCTTTCAACTGGGGGAGGACTGTCTTTACCGCATTGATCGGAATGGCAAAGCCTAGCCCATCACCTCCAGCTATCTTGGCAGTATTGATCCCGACAACTTCACCACGGCCGTTGACTAGCGGCCCACCCGAGTTACCAGGATTTATCGAGGCATCAGTCTGAATGAAGTTGTCATAGGGATTTTCAATGAGCATTCTCCCGGTGGCACTGACGATTCCAGCCGTTACCGTTTGGGCAAGCCCAAAGGGATTACCTATTGCCATCACTCCATCACCAACGTTTAAAAGATCGCTGTCGCCGAGGCTCGCCACCGGAAGTCGCGGCCCAGCTTCGATTTTTAAGAGCGCAAGATCAAGTTTTCTGTCAAGTCCCTTTATTTCTGCCGCAAAAGATCGCCCATCGGAAAGTTTCACTTTTACACGGGCAGCACCATCTACAACATGACTATTTGTCAGGATATACCCATCATTGCTTACGATGAAGCCCGAACCGGCACTCTGTTCCTTATAGGTGCGGGGAGGCCGCCCCTCCCGCATGGGCTGATCATTTCCCTCAGGCCTCTCATTCCATTTGTCTGCAGCGCCTATATCCTTTGTGTTACCAATTTGCGAATAAAGCTCAGTGGCATTGATGCTGACTACAACGCTCTTGGTTGTCCTGGCAACAGATACCCAATCATAGGAAGGAATTTGAGACCATGCAGCACCTGTTAGGGAAAAAATGAACATTACTACCATTAAAGACACTGTATTGGCAGTCGTAATTGATCTGCGCATCTGGATACTCCTTATTGATGTGGATAGATTGAGATTGTACAGTTAAATCAAGAAACTGAAGACGTCTTCGAGATCGCCACATTCATCTTCATGGTGTTCCATTGGATGAAGGTAGCGTCAAACCGGCACCCAGGACAGCAACCGGATTCTGCCACACGTTTAAATGGTTGGTGCTGCTGCCGGCCAACGGCGTGCCACCTCATGACGTAGCCAAGAACCTCGGAGTGTCCGTGCCGACGTGTACCGATGGATTCCTGCATCCTCAACCCTTAACGTTCTTTGCGATCCCGTTTTCTGAAGGAACGCCAGTATAGCGGAACAGGTCGGGATGACAGCGTCAAGAATGGTAAAGAATTGCGGCGATGGCAGGAAATTCTTTACGAATCTGAACACCTCTTCATCCATCTTTACCTGCATCAAGGGTAGCATCAGGAGCAAGCTAACCGCTATGGCGGAGTTCTGCACATGAGAAAAGTAGCCAGAGGACCTTTGGAAAGGTGAGCCATGACGATGAACGACGCCATCTTTCCTAACGCTGAGAGGCATGGCCCGCGTCTCCGCCGAACGAGGGTGTCGATCTGGAGACACATTGTGACAAGCCTTGGCGAGGACGACGACATCTTCCGTGTTTCACATTTGGGCGCCTTACATGCGTCTCCTCCTATCGAAGCGTTCTATGCGGAAACGCACCTGAAAGGGAGATGATACGAGCGATGACGGTGCCCTCATCGATGTGTCAGGCAGAGCCACCACAGAAAGGAAAAGGAGACGACTTGAAACGATTCACGAAAGAGTTGCTGATCCTTCTGAGCTGACATCCATCGTGCCAACCTCAGCGCTGGCGAGTGCTGGAGCCGATGGCAAGCTGTCGTCGAAGCCGCCACAGCAGGCGTACGAGGCGTGCAAGGATAAAACTGCCGGAGGCGAGGTGACAATCACGATCTCTAACGGTCACACGTTCAAGGCGGTGTGCAGGCAGGTGGGGGACGAGTTCGCAGCGCCGGAAAGACTACCGGGGAAGGGGAGCCTCCCCGGGACACCAGTCCCGAAAAGTCTGATCAGGGGAGTAACTAACCCCGCTGGTTCCTTAGGCAGTCTCAGGACGGTATGGGCTCCTCCTGTTCCCGCTCGTCATGAGCCTGTCGAAAGACTGTCGAAAGGCTGTCATCCCCACGCCTTGTCTTCAACACACCCCGCAAAAGAAACCGATTAACGTTGATGATCTTTCGCTATCACGTTTCCCCTTGCCCGCAAAAGATTTCTTACCGACAAGCGGTCATGAATGGCCGCCAAAAGAAAGGAGAATGACGATGTGCAATATTTTGAGAGGGATGCTGTTGGGGCTGTCTTATCGTTGCGACGGTGCAGGGGTTGGCATGGGCTTTGAGAGAAGATAATGATGCTGTGTCAGATGGCGCAACAGGCACGGCAAGAGCCTGCTAAGAATCCCCCCACGGAGCATCAGATGAACAGAAAGAGCTTCCTCTTTGTCGATGACAACGAACATATTCTTAAGCTGTTCAAAGCCATTAGCGCACAGGCGGACATTGAGGCGCAGTTCGCAGCAAGCGGCGAAGAGGCGATAGGGATTCTGAAAGAGAGCAGCTTTACCACGATGATTACCGATCTCAACATGCCTGGGATGGACGGCATTGAACTGGCGACGATCGCCAAGAATATCTCTCCTAACATGAACGTTGTCCTAATCACCAGTGAATTATCGCCAAAGGTGTGTCTGGCGGCGGAATGCATCGGAATCTCCAGGGTGCTCGAAAAGCCAATCTGCGTCAAAGAACTAATAAAGATTGTGACCGACTGACTGCCTATCGGACCAATCAGTACGGCGAGTTTAAGACGCTTTTTAACGGCACCACGTACAGCAGCAGTTTTATCGACTCTGGCTCGTAGGGGCTATTCTTCCATGATTCGCCATTAACGAGGCCAATGGAGATCCAAGCGATAGGACTCCTGAGTACGGCCCGCATATTCCAACCTTGGTTGAACGGGCTGAGGCTGGGGAGTTGGCCTAAGCTCTGCCATTTCCATCCAGATTTTGCAAGTAGCCAAAATGGCGAACGAAGACAAGAAACGACGACATGACACCTCAATGCTTCCTGTTCAATTGAGGACCAAGACCGAATAACATATTACGACAAAGATGACTTGGCTTCTTGGCATTTCCAACTTAGATTGCAAATACCAACTCGCGGAGACAATATTTGTGGGGGCTTTGTTGTGCGATTATTAAAGCGGAAGCGGTATCTGAGAATCCCTGAGGAGTTCAAACAGTTCGTCAAACTGATCCTGTGAAAGTTGGAATGGAGCATTTTCCGGTGCAGTCTGAATATCGATATCCGGGCGAGGGCCGACCCCGAGTCCTACCAGCTTGCATACCGGATTGGCAAGTCTCACTATTGCCAACAAGGTATCGTCGCTGTCGACTCTGGCGTCATGATGTTTTGTTGCCACATCCTGATAGATTTTGGGTATGTTCCAGTGCTGCATGACCCTTTGCCCTTGTTCAACATGCAGTTCTTCGAAGATTTCCAGCATCAGGCTCTCTTCCAGGGCTGCCTGGGCCACTCCCACCTTGTTCAGACGCTCCAGTGCCTTAAGCAGGTACAATTTCCCCACGTCGTGCAGAAGCCCGGCCATGTAGGCCCGATCCGCGTGCTGAGCATTCCCCGTGTGCATCGCGATCCAGCGCGAGCCGATGGCGCAGGCATGGCTGTGCAGCCAGAGTGATTGCAGTACTCCGTTGATGACTTCGTTCTCTGACACGTGGAGGCCTGACTGGGAAACGGCCATGGCCAGATTGGAAACATGCTGCGCCCCTAAGCGAATGACTGCATCCTTTATGGTCTCGGTACGCACACGTCCAATGTAGACGGTGGAATTGGCCATTTTTAGGACCTGGCCTGCTAGGACCTGATCCTCATTGGCGAGGTCAATGACTTCGACCATGGTAAAGTCATGAGTTTCCAACAGCGCCTGGAGTTTGATCGCGATGGGGTGGAAGACGGGAAGCTCTACAGGCTGGTTGGTAAGTAAGCGTCTGGTAGTAAGTGAAAAGGGCATATCAATATCTTCCTATCAAGGTAATTCGCAGCTGCAGCGTCAGCTAAAACATGTCATACGGTGAAGATATTTGCAACAGGTACCTTTTCGGCGCCGGGAGTGAGGACTTTAGCAATAAAGAGGGCTAACGGTAAAACCAGGTAAAGGAACCCCCGAAAACTGGCCGCCACTCCATTGCGCCAGATGCGGAATCATCTTACTGCAGGCTGAGAAAGGCATGGTGCGATCAGAAGGAGGAAGTCAGGAGGGGGAATGGACGCGTTCAACGCTGGATCCTCGCACCTCCCTTTCATGGGGAAAGGCACCTGCGGAGCCAGTCCCCTTTGAAAGGGAGGGAGGGTTTTCTCATTTTCCAGGTCAGTCGTTAGCTCAGAGGTCCAGGCGCCTACTTTTTTAAACGGTTCCTCCGCCTCAAGGCAAACTGAAGGAAAAGCAGACTTTGGTAGCGGCGACCGGCCAACTGCAGCCCAAGGTTTGTCATTTGTTAGTGCTGCAACCGCAACTGCTCCCTTCTCCACACTCTTTCTTCGGGAACATGCGACCAGCGGCATACTCGGTTATGTCGATGGAAAAGTGAAGGTAAAGGTCTTCCGCGCCTGCAAGCGGAACCCAGTAACTATCGAGCACCATTCCATAGCTGTCCTGATAAGCTACCACCCGCTTGGAGGTCTGCTCCAGCAGCGCCTGGTTGGCTTGACAGCCTTTGTGGTCTTCTTTCTTGCCGAGATCAACGCATCGGGACCCGGGTGCGCACCCCATGGCCTCCCCGGCCTTGTTCAAATCGACAATGGTGCGATCCTTACGTACCAGCATGACGGGGAAGGGAAAATTGTCCCAGAAAAGGTGGAAGCTGCTGCTCAATTCACTCGTGATTCCGGTTTCTTCCATGCTGCCTCCCTTAGCTTATTTGCCCTCATTATAAGCTCATTTTCCCCGCGGAGTCGAAACAAATCCATCAGGAACCGGTAATTGCTCCCGGCCGCCTGGTTGGAGACCGTCCCGGCTTTGAAGTTATTCGGGGACTATTTCAGCACATGGCTTGCCAGAACCTTTTGTACCTCGTAGATATTCACGTCCTTATTGAATTTTTTCTCTATCGGCATGGTGTCACTGTCAATCCAGATCTTCAGCTCGGCATCAAGGTCGAAACTCCCTCCTGTCTTCACACTGAATTTGGTGATTTTGCTGTAAGGAATCGAAAGATACTCTATTTGTTTGCCTGAGAGTCCTTGAATCTCGACTAGAATCAGTCGCTTGTTAGTGAACAGGAGGGTATCCCTGAAGACAACAAAACCGACCTCTATGATTTCGCCGTCGGCGATCAGGGTTCCATAGTTTGCATGGAATTTCTTGGTCTCCGCAGACCCGGCAGCTTTATCTGTTGCAGAAAAAAGTCCCATAATTTACTTCTCCTATGCAGTTATATTTGCTTGGCATGCAACCGATTCCCGGGATGAAATGACCTTCGGCGCTGAGGTCTTTCCTCCGTAACAACTCCCTCACCCCTGCCCTTCACGCTGAGGGCGAGTGGTTCTCTTTCCTCACTCCAAGCCGGTAACACCCTTGAATGTCGCGTATTCCTGGGATAGCTGGTCGGTCTTGGGCACCAAGAGGGAAAGTTCTCCCTGTCGCGCGCTTTGTACCAAATCATCGCTCACGCTCTGCATCCGGTTGGCACCAACGTTTGCCGAGACACCCTTCAGCAGGTGGGCGGCTTTGCGCACCAGGTCGACATCGCCCGCTGCCGCGGCCTCGCGTAGCGCGGGAAGATTCTCCTCGACCGTTTTGCGGAACAGTGCAAGAAAGGTCGCCATATGCTTCTCTTGTCCTCCCAAACGGGCAAGAAACCCTGCTCGATCAAAAATCTCGAGTTCCCTCGCCTCGCCTGAATCCTCCTCGCCTTCCCTCTCCTGATTCTGCACCTCTTGGCCTTGCTCCTGCCTGCTCTCTTCCAGCGCATCCTTTTCCTGCGCATCCTGCTTCAGTGCATCTTGCTCCTGAGCCTCAGAACCCCGCGTCCCTTGATCCAGCGCGCCCGGAGCCTGGGCCTCTTTCGGCTTCCCGTTCTGGCGCGGCTCGAGGGTGTCTGACTGCGCGGACTGCTCCACCTGCTGGCCCGGTAAAACGGCCTCAGGTGCCAGCCGTGCCAGCACCTCGACTACTTCCAAAACCTTGAACGGCTTGCTGATGTAGTCATCCATTCCTGAATCACGGCACATGGCCCGGTCTTCCTTCATGGCATAGGCAGTCATGGCGACAATCGGTATGTGCCCGCCCGTCCCAAGCTCCAGGGCGCGGATCTGCGTCGTGGCCTGGAGACCGTCAAGCACGGGCATCTGGACATCCATCAAAATCAGGTCAAAGTTATTCTCTTTCTGCCGCCACGCCGTTACCGCCTCGGCCCCGTTACCGACGATTGTCGTGGCATGTCCCTGCCGCGTGAGGATCGTCTCGATCAGCATCTGATTCACCACGACATCCTCGGCAATCAGGATATTGAGGCGCCCCTTTTGTTCCAGCACGGTGAAACGCGTGGCAGGGACCACTTCCGGAGTTACAGACGGGGTATGCGTCGGTCCGCTGAACAGGCAAAGCAGATTGTGGAGTTCACTATGGACCACCGGCTTTGTGAGATAGCCGTCCACCCGCAAACTGCGGCAGCGCTCCGCGTCGCCTCGGGTCCCAACGCTCGGCATGAGTATGCACTTGACCGCATCGAAGGCTGGCTGCGCGCGAATTTCCTGCACCAGCGACCAACCGTCGCACTCCGGCATCTGCACGTCGATCAGGAAGAAATCGAAGCCAGGCTCGTTGCCACCCGCCGCCAGTATCTGCCGCACCTGGGTCGCGCTTGCGGCCTCCACGGCGCTTACCCCCCAATTAGCCAGAAAATCGGCCAGCACCCTGCGGTTTATCGGCATGTCATCCACCACCAGGGCCCGGCGCCCCGCAAGCGAGCGCTCATCGGTGCGGACGGGCAGGTTCTTCTGCAGGGCAAAGCGCGCCGTAAAACTGAAGGTGCTCCCTTTCCCGGGTTCGCTGTCAACGCTGATTTCACCCCGCATCAGGGCCACCAGCCTCTTGGAAATGGAAAGGCCAAGGCCTGTCCCGCCGAACGATTTGGTCGTGGAGAGATCCGCCTGCTCGAAGGGATCGAAGATCAGACTCTGCTTTTCCCGCGCGATGCCAACCCCCTGGTCCTGGACGCTGAAGCGGAGCAGGCACCCCTCGGCATCCTCCAGCATCAGCCCTACCCGGACCAGGATCGACCCACGGAAGGTGAACTTTATGGCGTTGCCAACCAGGTTCAGAACGATCTGCCGCAACCTGCCCGGGTCACCGATCAGTGCATCCGGCGTCTCGGGCGAGGGTGCGAAGAGCACCTCCAGCCCGCGCTCTGCGGCCCGACCGGCGACGGAACGGAGCGTTTCACCTATACTGGTGCGCAGCAGGAATTGTGCGTTTTCCAGCTCCATTTTGCCGACCTCTATTTTGGAGAAGTCGAGGATGTCGTTGACGATGTCAAGCAAGTTCCCGGCGGAGCTCTTCACCGCGTCCAGATAGGTCACCTGCTCCCCGCTCAGCGCGGTCTCCAGACAGAGGTCCGTCATGCCGATGATGCCGTTCATCGGGGTGCGTATTTCGTGGCTCATGTTGGCCAGAAAGGCGCTCTTCGCCTTGCTGGCCCCCTCCGCGGCCTCCTTGGCCCGGATCAGTTCGTCCCGGGTCTGCTTCCTCAGGGTGATGTCGCGGTTGGAGGCGCGCCTGCCGAGGTAGACCCCGCCGGGCTGAAATACCCCGCGGCAGATATGGCTCACCCAGCGCAGCTCTCCGCTCTTGGTGAAAATGCGCAGTTCGATTTCAGTCGTTTCGCCGTCCCCCTCCCTGGAGTCACGGTAGCAGAGCATGTGCTCGTCCACACGGTGCCGGTCCTCGGGGTGGATCATCGAGAACAGCAGTCCGGGGCTCGCCATGAATTCCTCGGAGTGGTAACCGGTCAGCGCGAAGCAGGAAGGCGAGCTGTAAACAAAGCGCAGCTCAGGATCTATCCAGTATTCCCAGTCCGCGGTGAAATCGGTCAGCAGGCGGAATTTGGTTTCGCTCTCGGAGAGCTGTTTGTACAGTCTTTGCTGCTTGCGCTCGAACCAGAGGACCAGCAGCAGCCCGACCAGCAGTCCGGCGGAGAAAACGCTGCAGGTCGCGGTCAGGGCGGTTTCCCGCAGCCGGACCGGATGGTAGATCTCGTCATCGGCAAAAGCGAGCTGCACGACCAAGGGGTAGCCGGTGATCCTGCGATAGGCACCGGTGCGCAGCTTGCCATCTATGTTGCTGACCCGGTGAATAACGCCGGCCGGCCGGCTGCTGCTTTCCAAGAAGGGCCGGTTGGCGGGGAGCGTGAGCCCGAGGGCCTCAACCCGGTTTTTGAGCGGCGAGGAGCGTGCCAGGATGACGCCATCCGTTCCGAGCAGGGCGGTTGCCCCCCCTTTGCCGAGGTCGAGGGTCCGGAAGTAGTTGGCGAAATAATCCGGTGACACGGAAAGTACCAGGACGCCGCCGAAAGAGCCGTCGTGCTTGATGATCTTGCGGGTGAACTGTATGCTCCACTTCTTGGAGACCCGGCCGAAAACCGGCTTACTGATGAAGAGGTCGTCACGGGAAGTATTGAGATGCACCCGGAAATGCTCGCGATCGCTGAGATTGAGAGGAACCGCGGGAAGCGGTAAGGGGCTGTAGATCATGATCCCGTTGGCATCGATGACACTGGCCTGGATGATCAGGCCACTGAAATTATGTTCCTCGTGAAACTTGATCCGCTTGCGAAAGATCTCCGGCCCAACCTGGAACTCGTCGCGCAGCTCCAGAAGCAGCGAGTCGATGTTCTGGACCGTGCTCAGCAGGTGTTCTTCCACGGCCCTGGCAAGGTTCGAGGTGGCGAGCTCGGCGGATCTTTGTGCCTGGGCGCGGTCGTGCCGGAGCTGGAGTTCCAGTGCGGTCCAGAGGCCGATAATGATCAAAAGGCAGCCGCCAATGTAAAAGTACTGTTTCGCTCTATGCATGCTCTACCTTTCAAAGGTTGCCATCCGCAACCTGTTCCGGAGTCTGAAGTGCGAGCCCGGAGGGCCGCCAGCACCTTGTCTGCTTATCGGTAGTCAAGCGGTTTTCTGGAGTCTTATTTCCGTCGGGAAAACCTGTTCTATTTTTCCAACAGCCTTGTGATTTGTCTAAAACTGCGTGTATACTGCTGACAGCCAGATCTCCTCTCCAAGCAGTCACCAAAGTTCAAGGAACCGCCATGACAGCAGATGCCGATCACCGACCGGTCCTGATCGCCGGGGCCACCGGATACATAGGCGCGCGCCTCATTCCTCGTCTGCTGCAAGCGGGCTACCGGGTCAGGGCGCTGGCCAGGACACCTGGGAAGATCGAGGGGAGGACCTGGAGCGACCACCCGAACCTGGAGATCGTCAAGGGCGACGTGCTGGAACTCGACTCCCTGAGCGCCGCCTGCCGCGGCTGCCGGGTCGCCTATTACCTGGTTCACTCCATGAATCACGTGAGCGTCGACTTCGTCTCGACCGACCGGACGGCAGCCGGCAACATGGCCCGGGCGGCGGAACTCTGCGGCCTGGAACGCATCATCTACCTGGGCGGCCTGGGCGAATCGAGCGAAATTCTGAGCGAGCACCTCAGTTCCCGGACCGAAGTCGCCGAGATCCTCACCGGCGGCAAGGTACCCGTTACCGTGCTGCGCGCCGCCATGATCATCGGTTCGGGAAGCGCCTCCTTCGAGATTCTGCGCTACCTGGTGGAACGGCTCCCGATCATTCTCACCCCCCGCTGGGTCGATGTCCCCTGCCAGCCGATCGGGGTGCGCAACGTGCTGTACTATCTCATCGGATGCCTGGAGGGTGCCGAAACCCTCGGCAGGACTGTCCCCTGCCAGCCGATCGGGGTGCGCAACGTGCTGTACTATCTCATCGGATGCCTGGAGGGTGCCGAAACCCTCGGCAGGACCTTCGACATCGGCCAGGACCAGGTGGTCAGCTACCGGCAGCTCATGGAGATTTTCGCCGAAGAGGCCGGCCTCCCCAAGCGCCTGATCATCGCCCTCCCCCTGCTGACCCCGCGCATAAGCTCGCTCTGGATACACCTCCTGACGCCGGTGCCGGCCGTACTGGCCCGGCCCCTCGCGGAAGGGCTGCGCAACCGGGTGGTCTGCCGGGAGTCGAGCATTCGCGAGCTGATCCCGCAGGATCTCTACGACTGCCGCCTCGCCATACGGCTGGCACAGCAGAGGGTCAGGGAGCACCAGGTAGAAAGCTCCTGGATCGATGCCGGCGTCATCCCCCCGGCCGAATGGAGCACGCCGGGAGATCCGGACTGGACGGGGGGGACCATCTACAACGATTCGCGTCAGATCCTTTTGGCGGGGAGGCCCGAGGAAGTCTGGAAGGCGGTGGTGAGTATCGGCGGGGAAGCGGGATGGTATTACGCGGACTGGCTCTGGAAGATTCGCGGCGTGCTGGATCAGCTCGCCGGCGGGGTCGGCCTGCACCGGGGACGCCGCACCCAGGAGGATATCTCC
>JGI24143J45723_1001295_pt1 | contig 12046 bp, 11 predicted proteins | sample BarGraIncu00432A_FD_45723 | JGI IMG/M metagenome (IMG submission 45723)
GGGTTACACCTGCTTCTCCTTTGCTGCGCTATCAAACGCAGCCCCAACATTATCATATTTAGTTGTCTGTTATTTTACCATATACCATATGTAGTGTCAATTCTGTTTGTTCGGTATCAGATGTAAGTGTCAAAGAAACGCTGAATGGTCATCACTTAGTATTTTGCATCAGAGATATCTATATGATCGCTATCTCTACATTTTTTTTAAACATCCTCTTTGTTTCGCCCAAAAGGTCTGATATAAAAATGTTTTTCAATGGTCTTTACCACCGAATCACTGTCATTATCGCCAATGATCCGTGGGGCTGTTCTTTTCAATTCAGCTGTTGCGTTTTTGACAGCATAACCAAAATCAGCCGCTTCTATCAATGGAATATTTTTCTCATCATTACCAAAGGCGATCACCTTATCTGCTGACAAATGCTCTTTCATTTCCATTACTGCATTTTTTACAGATGCCTCCGCACCGGTTATTTCAATAAAATAATATCCTTCATGCGCTTCATCAACATAGTATGAAACATTAATTAACGGTGCTATGTCTAGACGCATGAATATATCAACTAATTTTTCAATTGTTTCAAGGCGGTCCACTGCAACAATAGAAAGCACATTCTGATTTTTCGGCAAATCGCCACAGACATAACTTTTTTCTGGAAGCCGTTTTTTAGAGTGATAGAGCTTTTCCTCTGCAGGGTTTACCAACTTAGTATAATAGACATGTAAAACATCATTGATGATGGTATGTGTAAAACAGTTTAGATCCAATTTATCAAAAACTTCAATTACCCGTAAAGCCGTAGTAAAATTCATTGTTTTACACTGCAAATACGTCGATTTTTTCAGATCATACTGTGCCGCTCCATTCATGATGATCACAGGGAGCTTCATTTCCAAGTCTTTTATAAGCGGCAATAGTGTTTCAACACTCCGGGTTGTGGCTATGGTGATCAAAGCCCCTCGGTCAATCATTGTATTTAATTTAAACTTAGAATAATTATTGATTTCACCTTTCGAGTTCAGCAAGGTTCTATCTAAATTCGTCACAAATAATGCACTTTTATTTTTCCTTCGCGGTAAATGAAAAGCATTGATGCCAAGGGAAACAAAAATACCAATTAACGTATCAATCATTCGATTTATCGCAAACATATATGGGTTAACATCAGCACCATGTACTACCGTAATACTCAAAAACACAACACAGGTTATATAAGAAGCCGTCGATTTTTTTACCCGTACCGTGAAATATATTAATGGAATAATACACACTGAGACGATAAAGTACTGTAACACCGGCATATCTGTTGGCAAAAAGCTTCTCTCCAAAATTAAAAGACACATCCCCATGATCCCGCCGATAAAAGTACCAACGGTACGATTCGCAGCCACCTTATAACTATTAGAAACATAATTCTGCATACATAAAATTGCTGCAATAGCAGAGTAAAAGGGATCCCCCTGTTTCCCGAGCAGCAGATAGATTAGAAAACATACATAAACTGCAATAAATGTTTTGAAAATTCTCATTCCTATTTTTGGCATCGAATTTCTCCTTTTTTATCTGTTTTTTTATAATACCATATAAAATGATACTGTATACCCTTAACTTCACTGCAGACCCTTTCAATTTTTTTAATTAAAAAACTATTGACATTCAAATAAAGGTAATGTATTATCTATTAAGGTAACATGTTACATTAATAGAATTTTGGAGGTATTATTTGAAAAATATTGATGCTATGGCTGATCGGCAATTTGTCTTTGGTTCCATTCAAATTGTCTCAAATCAGATGAACACTTTACTTGAAAGAGATCTTAAAGAACAAGATTTAACTGCAAAACAATGGTTCCTTACCGCTATTATTCAAAAATCTTTTGATTACGCTCCCACAATCAAAGAAACTGCCGAAGCAATGGGAAGCTCTCATCAGAATGTCAAACAGGTTGCTCTAAAACTAGCACAAAAGGGATTCCTTACCTTAGAAAAAGATGAGAAAGATGCCAGAGTCACACGGATTAAATTAACAGCTAAAATTGATTCTTTTAGAAAAGAGACCCAATTTAAAGCCTCTAATTTTACAAAAAATTTGTTTGATGGTATCTCAGAAGACGAAATGGCGGCAACTCGGTCCGTTCTTGAAAAAATGTTATCAAATTTAGAGAAAATGGAAAATGGAGGTCGAATCAAATGAAAAAAGCGCTCATTATTATCTTGGTTATCCTTGGTGTGATTATATTGGCCATTGGTGGTGGTATCCTCTATATAAGCAATGGCTTAGAATCAGGCAAAAATTTAGTAATTAATTCCGTGGATCCCACACAAGTTGCAGATGGTGTTTATACCGGAAGTTATCAAGGCGGAAGATGGAGCAATGAAGTAGAAGTAACTGTTAGTGAAAAAAAGATTACTCAAATTAACGTTATTAAATCTGTAAATTTTGAAAAACCTGAAGTAACTAATGCACTAATCAATAATGTCATAGAAAAACAGAATACCCTAGTGGACTCAATCAGTGGCGCCACCGTTACAAGTAAGGCCTATTTGAAATCCATCGAAAACGCTTTATCAAATTAAATAATATCTAGGAGGAATATAATTTTATGAAAACAATGATCCTTTATGCCAGCACCTATGGTTATACCCAGGAATGTGCCGCGAAGCTTTCCAAAGAATTAGCTGGCGATGTCCTTCTTTTAAACATTAATAAAGATCCTGTTCCGCCATCGGAAGCATACGATACAATTTTAATCGGGGGATCCATTTACATGGGACAGATTCAGAAAAAGATTAAAGAATACTGTATTGCAAATGCAGATTCACTGAAAAAGAAGAATCTTGGCTTTTTTATCTCTTGCGGAAGTGCTGAAAACTTTAATGAGAGTGTTAAAAACGCTTTCCCTGAAGACTTAATAAAAAACGCCCTTTCAATCGAAAATTTTGGCGGCGAGTTTCGAATCGACAACATGAAATTTTCCCATAAATTAATCATGAAAATGGTAGCAAAAGCGACAGAAAAAGATAATAAACCACCCGCTAAACCCATGCCTGAAAACATCGAAAAAATGGCACAGACAATTAATTATTCCAAACATAAATAATTTCAAAGGGACTGTGAAAACAGTCCCTTTATTTTGCCAACAAATTCAACTCAAAGACAATCATAAATCATTGCTGCTGTATGCACATACCGGCAACTGATGTTGCGGTTATCTTAAAAACTTACTTTTGCACTTTGTCTGCAGTTCCTTTTAAACATTCAACTATTTCATGTTAAACTTGTGTCCCCACTAATTTCTTCCAATGATTTTCCCATCGTCTCTTTTCCAAATAATATCACGACCAGTGTGACAATTGCGAATACCAATGTCAGCATTATGAACACATTTCTATAGCCAATATCTGTTCCATAATAATTATAGATAACCGGTACAATAAAAGGCGCTATGAATGCACCAATTCGTCCGAATGCGGCTGCCCATCCAGAGCCGGCAGCTCTAAATAAAGTTGGATACACTTCCGGAGTGTATGCATAAACACAGCCCCATGCACCCAAGCTGAAGAAATAAAGCATTGACCCAAACAGTAATATTTGTTCTACACTTCCGGCATGTCCGAATAACCATGCAGACAATGCCGTTCCGGCAAAGTAAATCGCCAGTACTTTTTTTCGGCCCACTTTTTCAACCAGATAAGCTGCACTAAAATATCCCGGGAGCTGAGCCAAGCACATGATTAATGTAAATTCAAAACTTTTTGTAAGCGCAAACCCTCTCGCCACAAGAAGAGAAGGTGTCCATAAAACAAAGCCATAGTATCCAAAGTTAATACCAAACCAAATAACCCATAATACAATCGTTGATCGGATATATTTTTTTGACCATAAATCCAAAAATGATGTCTTTATATTATTATCTGTCATTTCTTCTGTTTGATCACTTTTTGCCTGGCTAGTAATATTTGCCTGTTTTTCCATCTTCATTACCAAATCTTCAGCTTCATTTATTTTTCCGACTGATTGCAGATAACGCGGCGATTCAGGAACAGCCATTCGGAAGAAGGCAGCAAAAAGTGCCGGAACTCCCCCGACAAAGAATGCGATACGCCATCCATATACCGGAATAAGCATATACGCAACAAAGGCAGCAATGATCCATCCCCATGCCCAAAAGCTTTCTAATAAAACAACATTTCTGCCTCTTATATTTGTTGGGGAATACTCGCTTACCAAGGTCGATGCAGCAGGTAATTCACCCCCAAGACCGAAACCGGTTAAAAATCTTAAAATTAATAGCATTGTAAAATTGACAGCAAAACCGGAAAGAATACTTGCGATACCATAAATAACCAGGGTCCACATAATTACGGATTTTCTTCCCCATTTATCCGCTGCCATTCCCGACAGCGCTGCACCTAAAATCATGCCAAGCATGCCGATACTACCCAGCAATCCGATTTGGCCAGTGCTCAGTACCCACTCCTTACCAATGGCAGCCATAACGCCTGACACCATTCCTTGATCCATAGCATCAAACATCCAGCCAATACCCGTCAAAAGCAAAATTTTCTTTAGCATGGGTGTCATCGGCAGTTGATCAATACGTGAAGCAATGTTTATCATTATTCGTTAACCTCCTTTTTTAAATAGGCTGACGTTATTATAGCATATTTTTTTGTTTTTTACACCTGTCTTTTCAACTGCTATAAGCAACATAGAAAACGAACTCAAATATTTGTCTTATCTTTCCCAAACATAGTCTTCAACCAAATATAAACCTTTTATTTCTTGTCACTTTCGCACAAAGAAAGTGCGCCATAAAGAAACAGAAAACTTGCCCTTTATGACACATCTAATATTAAAATTGTTTATCGATTATCCTGCCTTCACTGAATACCTTAATATGGTTTTTAATTTCTCTTTTTCAGTTTTTCTTGCATCTGTAATATATATTTCCCGATGTGTTAGTTGAGTTCTAACTAATCCATTTTCTATACAAAACGCTTCCATTTTTTTAAAACTAGCCGGTTCATCATCATAAGAGCCCTTGTGTAAAATCTGAACAGATAAGCCGTCTTCGATGGTTTCAAATCTCACCTTATCCAGCAAAGGGTGCGGCTTTTTCTTTTTGACTTGATTGATTATTTCCGCAGCAAGCTCTTTAGTAACAAAGTCCGGCTGGCGGATCATTATATTATATATAAACTCATTTTTATTAAAGGTATTCATTTTTTTTGCTTCATCGCTTAAATCCCAGATGCCCTCAAGCGGGTAGATACTGTAATCAAAATAGCCATCAGGAGTTGCTCCTTTTTTGGGCATCATCTTAACTCCATATGACAAAGAGTACAGCACCCCAATTACCGCTGCAAATTCTTCGTCATTAGGATTTCCTTTCCCTTCAATGACATAAAAACTGAAACCCGGAACATCAATTACCTCAGGCTCTGCTTTAGGCAAATATGTTGACTTTTCCTGTTTCTTCCACTCATATTTCACAGCATCACGCTCCAATCATTCGTTGATTGAAATATAAACATGTATTTCCGAATTTTCCATATTCCCTCCGGCTTGGTACTCTTCAAAATCACAACCGAATTTTCGATTAAGATCCATCCCCCACAATTTTGTCCAGAAATCCGCTACCGCAGTCTGGGCATGTCCCCGAACCACAAACCTGGCATATTTTCCGGCATCGATGGTTTTTGCATCAAGGTCAGCCGGCAATTCCTTGATTTCAGAAACTTCACAACAGACTGTTACATCATAGGCATCGCTGGCACCGTCGTTATAATTCGAATACAGTCCGATACTGCAGTCGTTCTTTTTGTCTGGAATCGATCCGTAAAACCCTTCTCCATAAAACTTCTGCCATAAACCGCCGATGGTCTTTGTCATGTTCTCATCCTGATTGCTCGTTCGCGCCGTTAAGCCCACAACCTTCTTTTCTTTCAGTTCAACTACTTCATAATTCATTCTGTACACCTCATTCATTTAATGAACTCAGTTTAGCACAGCTAATATGACACTAGTATGTCATATTATAAATACTTTTTCAGCGCTTTTTCATATTTTTCCGCAATTTTCCTTTTCATCCATTCCGGTTCCAGCACCTCGACGTGTTCGCCGTAAGACATCAGATAGCCGTAAATCCAATTGCCCTGAGGTATACTGGTCTTGACAGTAAAACTTCCGTCCGGATTTGTCCCAATGTCTTCTGCCGAAAACTCATCGTACAGACGGTAGGCCATCTCCGCTTCAAACTTCAATACCAGGTTGACAGTCCGACTCTCATAGCCGCTGTCTGTTTCCGTCCAGATATTTTCAGGTGTCTCCCTTTCAAACGTCTCATCTTTCATGCTGATATTTCTGATCCGGGTTATTTTGAAAATCCGATAGTCACATTTCAACCTGCAGTACCCATATAGATACCAGCTTTGCCCTTTAAACATCAGTTTTAACGGTTCGATTAATCGCGTTGATTTTTCTCCGTAAGAACTGTAATAATCAAAGTCTAATACTTTTTTATCCAAAATTGCTGTCTTTATTAGTTTGAACTTTTCTTTTTCCATTTCATCGCTGCCCCAGTGCGAAAAATCCACATCAATCCAATTTGAATTATTTTTATTAAACAGTGTTGCCATTTTGTTCAATATCGGGTCAACGCTGCAACCATTGAGGGCATTCAGACTTTGAAGCGCTGATATAATTTCATTTTGTTCGGTATCCGAAAGGATCGATTTGTTAAAAACAAACTCCGAAAGGATACTGATCCCTCCGCCTTTCCCCTTCGTTGTATAAATGGGAATGCCAGTCTGACTCAAAATTTCCACATCCCGATAAATAGTCCGTTGTGAAACCTCGAAGTGTTCAGAAAGCTCCCGGGCTGTCACTGTTTTTTTATCTAATAAAATATATACTATTTCGAATAATCGATTGATCTGCATTTTCATCACCCGTTATATTATATCATATTAATATGACAGTATCCTGTCATATTACAGCCTGTCAACAAACTAAAAAAGCCAGTATTATCCTTCGACTGCACACGATAAGATCATACAGACTACGCCTGTTTACCTCGTTTTATACAATCAGAATAATTATTGGCATTAAAAGTTTTTATATACGTTCATATCACATTTCATTATTATATTTTTATGTCAAATTATGTCAAAAATCGTCCTGAATATTTTCTGAATTTTAATTGACAACCGGCTTTAATTTTAGGAGTCAATGAATTTTTCCTTTATTATAATGCTGGCACTCAACACAATTTTTGCCTGAACAGTAATCTGACAAAATGTTGTTTAAAGCGCAGGCACTGCTGCTGTGAGAATACACAATTTGAGCGCCCGATTTTTCACCGCTTTTTATCGCATTGTGAACCATCTTATGCGAAACCGTATTTGTAAAAAGAACAAGGAGGTCTGGACTTCCAATCATGTTTTTCATATCTCCTGGCATTTGTGTGAAAACCTTCACTTTGCAGTGATATTGTTTGCAAATTTCTTTATATGTACAAACCATTCTATCATGGCCTCCAACAATTACTACACTCATATCAATCACTGAACATGGCATTGCTCTTATCAACAACAACTCCTATAAACTAATACACTATTTTTTTGCAAAAGTATAGTACCCTGAAATTTCAAAAGCTCTGATTTCCCAATTGCTATTAGCAATTGGTGCCATAATTTCTTCCTCCTTCTTTTAATATTATTCTTATATGTTTACTATATTTTAGCAGGTCTTTCAGCTTACGTCAATATTTATATTAATCTTTATATTGTTCTCTTGATCAATTATTTCAAAATATAAAAAGGATTAGTTCCTTTTTATTTAGAAGCTAATCCCTGCCTATTATCTGACAACAACATTCAATTTTAAAATGGTTTTAAAACCGATATTCTGCAGCTATGTCTCTTTCAGTTGGCATTTCTCCTTTTTCCATGATGATAACTTCTCCGCCCCGGCTAAGAACCGCCTCGGCCATATCATCATAAATGTCCCCAATGTAATGATCCTCTGATTTTCCCTCCATGATGGTGCCGTGGTTGATATCAAACCTTCCTGGATGGACTTTATCTTCCTCTAAATAGAGTGCTCCAACCTTGTTATCGGTAATTGCTCTGGCAATTTGAACAACATCGTCAGATCCCATATCTTTTGAATGTGCTTGAGTAAATGCTTCCATTCGCTCTTTCACTTCTTTTTTTAAAATCACTTTCATAATATCCTGAACCTTATCATGAAGTGTTTTTTTATCCATCGAATCAATATCACTTTTGATCCCTTCATTAATGATGTATGAGTTTTTTGATGACTTTCGGAATTCTCCCTGATGTTCATCTAATCCAACAAGAATAAGCGGTACTTTGTAACGATTTGAATATTGCTCTTGAATAAAGGCATCTGCGTGACGAAAGAATCTCTCCTGATCCAAGTTTCTCGCGTCTTTTGCACCTCCGTGTCCACGATAAACAGATTCTCCTCCACTTACTCTGGAAACACTTTGATAACGAGGCGTTATTTCCGGTCCCAAAACCCCTTCCATCGTTGAGTCTTTTTCATCCAGATGAATTTTATGCATTCCATAACGATCTGCTTCATAGAGCGTAAAACTATCCCGGTTGAGGCCGAGAACTTGATAGCGGCCATTCAACTGGTAACTTTTTAATATCGGTTTTATATAAAAACTATCTGCAACGATGGTTCGATTGGTTACACTAATCGGCAGTTTGTATACAATACACTCATCCTCATCCGCCAGGATAGCCATCCCTTCTGTCGCACCTTCCCAGAATAAAGCATCCTCCTCCATTTGTTTAAAAAGTAAAAACAAATCTCTAAACCCTCTCACTTCCTTATGTTTTATGGAATCTTGTGCTTCTCTTACAAGATTCTTAAAGTAGATGGGGTTTTCAAGACGATCTGGTTTTTTTATTTTGGTATCAATATAAATAGAAATCACCGGGCTTTTTCCTTTTTCCATAATAGAATGAGGAAATTCTTTGACAATTTGGTATTTCATAATATTAATCCTCCTCTCTGGTTATGTTATATATATTTACCCATTTTCTTTCTATAATCACACAAACAGCCGTGCTGTTTAATACTTTTATTTTTTTATATTCTGGTTTTGTCAGTAATGCCAAAACAAATATTTTTTCTCCCCATTCCAATAAAATCATCTATTTGATCTTATGAATTTTACACCTGTTTTTCCCTATCCTTAACAATGCATGACAATAGTACAAAATAGTATCATAAACCTTCTTTGACAAACGTTAAAAACAATGCTAAGATAGTGCCAGTAATTAACTGTAAACGTTAATAAAACTTTGTGCCTGATCACAGGAAACTGTTCTCCGGCATGAAGCTTGTCATATTTATCCTAACCGAAAAGATTTTTCTGACCGGAAAGGTGCGCATTTGGCAAAGTGTGTAATTTTTGCTCTTACGCTCTCTTTCTGTCTATTTTCAGAAGGAGAGCTTTTATTTTTTGAAATTTTGAAACGAGGAAAAAATGCGAATAGAACATGATTTACTAGGAGAGCTTGAAATAGAAGATAATGCATATTACGGTATCCACACGGTTCGAGCCTTACAAAATTTTCATATAACCGGTATTCCCATCCACAAGGAACTCGTGGAAGCTTTGGTCACCATTAAAAAAGCGGCCGCCATCACCAATCGCAGTATTAAGTCCCTGGATGAAAACGTGGCGGAAGCCATTATTCTGGCGTGTGATGAAATTCTGGCTGGCGCCTTTAGAGATCAGTTTGTGGTGGACTGCATGCAGGGCGGTGCCGGCACCTCTGCTAATATGAATATCAATGAAGTCATTGCCAACAGAGCCATTGAGCATTTAGGCGGAAAGAAAGGGGATTACCATCTGATCCATCCACTGGATCATGTGAACATGCATCAATCCACCAATGATGTTTTTCCCACTGCCGTCCGTATTGCTGCCATCCGCCTTTTAAAACCGGTCACTGAGTCTTTTGCCAATCTTCAAACGGCACTTCAGGAAAAAGAAGAAGCGTTTTCAAGAATCATCAAGGCCGGACGAACCCAATTACAGGATGCCGTTCCCGTCACTCTTGGTCAGGAATTCGGTGCCTGGGCTCAAGCAATTTCACGAGATCGCTGGCGTCTTTACAAAGCGGAAGAAAGACTGCGCCAGGTAAACATCGGCGGAACCGCCATCGGAACCGGACTGAATGCACCTCGCTCCTACATCTTCACCATGATCGAACGCCTTCGGGACCTGACTGGTATCAGTCTTGCTCGGACCGATTATATGATGGATCCTACCCAGAACTGCGACGTCTTTGTAGAAGTTTCCGGACTCTTAAAAACAGCGGCCGTGAACCTTTCAAAAATTGCCAATGATTTACGGCTTCTGTCTTCCGGACCATACACCGGCATTGGCGAAATCACTTTGCCGCCCGTTCAGGCGGGATCTTCTATCATGCCAGGGAAAATCAACCCCGTGATTCCTGAAGCCGTCAATCAGGCCGCTTTTCAAATTATGGCCAACGACATGGCCATCACTCTGGCCGCCATGTCCGGGCAATTGGAACTCAATGCTTTTTTACCGGTGCTCTCCAAAAATCTGTTTGAAACACTGGACATTTTAAAAAACATCCTGCCCTTGTTTACTGAACGGTGCATCAAAGGGATTGTGGCCAATGCTAATGTCTGTCGGCGAAATTTGGATAACAGTACCGTGATGCTTACTGCCCTAACTAACTATATCGGTTATGACAAAGCAACCGAAGCGGCATTATTGTTAAAAGAAACCGGAAAAACCATTAAGGAAATTATTATCGAAAACAACTGGATGGATGAAAAATTATTGGATGATCTCTTAAGACCCGAACGTCTGACATCACCCAGCTCAAATAAGGAAGGAAAATAGAAATCATGAATAGTATGAACGAAACACCCATGGCCAACAGAATGGCAATTGGTCTTTTTGGAAAACGAAATGCTGGAAAATCTTCACTCATTAATGCTTTAACGGATCAACCTGTTGCCGTTATATCCGATGTCGCCGGGACAACAACCGACCCGGTTTATAAAACCATGGAGCTGTTACCCATTGGACCGGTTGTTTTTATTGATACCGCCGGTTTAGACGACTCCGGCGAACTGGGACTGCTTCGAATTGAAAAAACATATGAGATCCTACGAAAATGCAATTTTGCTATTGTCGTCGCAGATATTGAAACCGGGATTACCGACTTTGAAAAGGACTTTATCGATCAACTCGCGCAACGAAAAATTCCCAGCGTCTTTGTCTTGAACAAATGTGATAAAGGCACCCCCACATCTGAAGAAATCGATACCTTACAAAAATCGATTAAAATTCCGCTTTCATTTACCAGCGTTTATGACGGCACCGGCATCAAAGCTCTGAAAAGAAAAATCATCGACCATGCCAATTATGAAGATGTCGAACCAGCCCTGGTCGGAGACCTCATTGATTCTGGCGACATGGTCGTACTCGTGACGCCGATTGATAAATCAGCGCCTAAAGGACGGCTCATCCTCCCCCAGCAACAAACCATAAGGGATATCATCGAAAAAGATGCGGTGGCCATAATCACCAAAGAACATGAACTCAAGCACACCCTTGAAAGCTTAAAAAACCCTCCGGCCCTGGTCATTACCGATTCTCAGGCTTTTTTAAAAGTCTCTGCCGATACTCCGCCAGAAATTCCTTTAACTTCATTTTCCATACTATTTGCCCGACAAAAAACCGATCTTGCCGAGATGGTACAGGGAATTAAACGCATCAAGCAGCTTGTTCCCGGGGATAAGGTACTCATTGTTGAAGGATGCACCCACCATCGCCAGGCAGATGACATCGGCAAAGTAAAAATTCCACGTTGGATCAGACAGATTGCCGGTGGAGATATTGAATTTCACTGGGCTGCCGGCGCTCATTATCCAAAAGATATCGACAAATATGCCGTCATTGTCCACTGTGGCGGGTGTATGCTCAATCGGCGGGAAATGCAATATCGAACA